>ERZ824473.444-NODE-444-length-75179-cov-16.803019_pt1 | contig 75179 bp, 63 predicted proteins | sample MGYA00519874_ERZ824473 | MGnify/ENA primary metagenome ERZ824473 (study PRJEB31778, sample SAMEA3449151) | human gut metagenome | biome: human gut; feature: human-associated habitat; material: faeces | place: United Kingdom | collected 2010/2012 ... | reverse complement strand
TTGTTGTTGTTTTACCATGGTCAACGTGTCCGATTGTACCAATGTTAACGTGTGGTTTGTTTCTTTCAAATTTAGCTTTTGCCATTTTAAAATCCTCCTTATTTTTAGTTAGCCGTTCTTTATGAACATAGCTACTTTTATTTTTTTAAAATTTAATAACGTAATTTTGTTATGCACTTGCATTTTACAACATTTTCGTTAAAAATGCAAGTACTTTTTATTTTATATTAATTATTCAGCTTTTTTTCTTGAAGCAACGATTGTTTCAAGTACTGATTTTGGAACTTCTTCATAATGAGATGGTTCCATAGAGTATGAACCTCTACCTTGAGTTTTTGAACGTAAGTCTGTTGCATAACCAAACATTTCTGATAATGGAATAAATGCATGTATTTCTTGCATTCCATCGTTTGCATCCATACCTTCCATTCTTCCTCTTCTTGAGTTTACATCTCCTATAACATCTCCCATGTATTCTTCTGGAACTGTTATTTCAACTTTCATTATTGGCTCTAAGATAACTGATTTCGCTTGTCTACATCCTTCTTTGAATGCCATAGAAGCAGCTATTTTGAAGGCCATTTCTGAAGAGTCAACTTCGTGGTATGAACCATCAACTAATGAAACTTTGAAATCTATAACTGGGTAACCAGCTAAGATACCGCTTTCAGCAGCTTCTCTCATACCTTGTTCAATTGGTTTAATATATTCTTTTGGAACAGCTCCTCCAACAATTTTGCTTTCGAATTCTATTCCTTTTCCTGGTTCTAATGGTTCCATTTCAAACCATACGTCACCGTATTGTCCTTTACCACCAGATTGACGAATAAATTTACCTTGAACTTTTACTTTATTTCTAATTGTTTCTTTGTAAGCAACTTGTGGTTTACCTACATTACATTCAACTTTGAATTCTCTTTTTAATCTATCTACGATGATATCTAGGTGTAATTCACCCATACCAGCGATGATTGTTTGTCCAGTTTCTTGGTTTGTATAAGCTTTGAATGTTGGGTCTTCTTCAGCAAGTTTTGCTAAAGCTATTCCCATTTTTTCTTGAGCTGCTTTATCTTTTGGCTCAATAGCTATATCGATAACTGGTTCTGGGAATTCCATTGATTCTAGGATTATTGGATGCTCTGGATCACATAAAGTATTTCCAGTTGTTACATCTTTTAAACCTACGGCTGCAGCAATATCACCAGCATAAACTTTGTCTATATCTTCTCTGTGATTTGCATGCATTTGAAGAATTCTTCCAACTCTTTCTTTTTTATCTTTGCTTGAATTTAGAACTGTTGATCCAGATTCAAGTGTTCCAGAGTAAACTCTGAAGAAACATAATTTTCCAACAAATGGGTCTGTAGCAATTTTAAATGCTAAAGCTGCAAATGGTTCTGTATCAGAAGTTTTAGCTTCTGTTTCTTCTCCATCCATTGTTTCACCTTTGATATGTGGTATATCTACTGGTGATGGCATGTAATCAACTATTGCATCTAATAATTCTTGAACACCTTTGTTTTTGTAAGAAGAACCACATGTTACAGGAACTATTTTATTTGCTAATGTTCCAGATCTTAAACCTTTTTTGATTTCTTCTTCTGTTAACTCTTCACCGTCTAAGTATTTCATCATTAATTCTTCGTCTTGGTCAGCAGCAGCTTCAATCATATTAGCTCTCCATGTTTCAGCTTCTTCTTTCATTTCTTCTGGTATTTCTGTTTCTACAATGTGTTCTCCTAATTTATCATCTTGGATGAACGCTTTCATTTTTATAAGATCAACTATTCCTTGGAAGTTGTCTTCTGCACCTACTGGTAATTGGATTGGAACTGCATTTGCTTTTAATCTTGTTTTTAATTGGTCAACACAAAGCATAAAGTTAGCTCCAGTAATATCCATTTTATTTACATATACCATTCTTGGTACACTATATTTATCAGCTTGTCTCCAAACTGTTTCTGTTTGTGGTTGAACTCCACCTTTTGCTGCTAAAACTGTTACAGCTCCATCAAGAACTTTTAAAGATCTTTGAACTTCTACTGTAAAGTCAACGTGTCCTGGAGTATCGATAATATTAATTCTATTATTTTTCCAGAAACAAGTTGTACAAGCAGATGTAATTGTTATACCTCTTTCTTGTTCTTGTGCCATCCAGTCCATTGTTGCAGCACCTTCGTGAACTTCACCTATTTTGTGAGTTTTACCTGTATAGAATAATATTCTCTCTGTTGTTGTTGTTTTACCAGCATCAATGTGAGCCATTATTCCTATATTTCTTGTTCTTTCTAGTGGGTATGCTCTTCCTGCCATCTATATTTTCCCCCTCTCAATATTATACATTCTTAATTTTTGTAAAAAGTGATTAGCTGTGCATTTTTGAGATTAATTACAAGCCGAAGTCGTATGATTGTACTTAGAGGTTTGAAATTAATATCGAAAATGTACAGATGATTGCTTTTTACAAAAATTCTACCATTTATAGTGAGCAAAAGCTTTATTAGCTTCAGCCATTCTATGTGTATCTTCTTTCTTCTTGAATGCTCCACCGTTTCCAGCAACTGCATCCATTATTTCACCAGCTAATTTTTCAGCCATTGTTTTTTCATGTCTGTTTCTAGCATATGTTACTAACCATCTTAATCCTAAAGTTTGTCTTCTTTCTGGTCTTATTTCTAATGGAACTTGGTATGTAGCTCCACCAACTCTTCTTGCTTTAACTTCAAGAACTGGCATTATGTTTTCTAAAGCTGCTTCAAAAACTTCTAAAGGATTTTTTCCTTCTTTTTCTTTTATAATGTCAAATGCATCATATACTATTTTTTGAGCAACTGATTTTTTACCATCTAACATTATGTTGTTTACTAATTTTGTAACAACTTTGCTGTTATATATTGGATCTGGTAAAACGTCTCTTTTTGCTATATATCCTTTTCTTGGCACTATTCTTCCCTCCTTAAATTTTTATTAGATATTCATCAAAATATCTTCGGTACTCTGAAAAGTTTTTTACTTTTCCGTATAGTGCATATAATCTATTTCTAAATTTAAGTACCTTAATTTAGTAAGTATTACAAGCACTACTTTTTAATTTTTAGCTAAGTTCTATTTTTTAGGTCTCTTAGCTCCGTATTTAGAACGAGCTTGCATTCTATCTTTAACACCAGCTGTATCTAATGTTCCTCTGATAATATGGTATCTAACACCTGGAAGGTCTTTTACCCTACCACCTCTTATTAATACAACACTGTGTTCTTGTAGGTTATGTCCTATACCTGGGATATAAGATGTTACTTCATAACCATTTGAAAGTCTAACTCTGGCAACTTTTCTTAAAGCTGAGTTTGGCTTTTTAGGTGTAACTGTTTTAACTACTGTACATACACCTCTTTTTTGTGGAGCTCTGTTATTTGTTAATTTTTTGTTTTTTGAGTTCCATCCATGTTGAAGAGCTGGTGCAGTTGATTTTGTTACTCCTGTTTGTCTTCCTTTTCTTACTAATTGATTAATTGTTGGCACTTAAATTTCACCTCCTATTTTTTATTTTTACTACGGAACTGCATAATACACGCAATTTACTATAGCATTTTCTATTTTACCATTTTTATGTATATAAGTCAAGAAAAACTTGGAATTTTTCCAAGTTTTTCTTTTTTATTATCTTTCATTTTCGTCAACACTATCTTGTTTTGTTTCTCTTTCTAAATCTTCGTCTCTTCCTAAATACTCTGTAAACTCTCTAGTTCCTTTTGCTATCGTTTTAGGGACTTTTAATGCTGCCTTAAATGCTTTTTTAGCCACATTTTTTGTTTTAGAAAGAGCTGGTATTTTTCCTTCTAATTTTGTATCTTCCCTTGTTGTAACTGGTTTGTTTTTAATTTTTCTTTTTCCTTTTTCTAATAATCCATATATTTTATTTTCTTTTAATCCAATAACAGACATACCTTCTATTTGGCTTTCTGCTTTTCCAACTCTCTTCATTATTCTCTTAGATTTTCCTGTTAATACTGTTTCACTTAAATCGTGTTCAACTTTTAAATTTTCACATTCTTGCTTATTCTTTACTGCTTTTACATATTCAATAATTTTCCCATTTTGTTCAAAATCATTTAATGCTTCCAATATTACAGGATTTAATTTTCTTTTTAAGAAGAAACGTTTTATTGAATTTTTTTCTAACGTTTCTATAGAACTAGCAACATTAGGTTCATTAAATATTCTTTTTGAATCCTTTACAATATCATCTAAAATATTTTCTTTAGTAAATGTTTTTAGTTCATTATTATTTTCTTTTAGAACAATATCAATTGCATCTTTTCCTTCTCTTATATTAATACCAACTATTTCTTTTTCTTTTAAATTTTTTAAAGATATTTGTTCTACTTCTTTATTATTTACTAGTGTTCTTATTGGTTGTTTTTCTTTTTTTGTTTCTTCTATCATCTTATCAGCACTTTGATTTAATTCTTCTTCTATATTTTCAATGTCAACTTCTTCGTTTTTCATTTTTTCTGATTTTTCTAAATCACCATTTTCTTTTTTATTATTTTCTATTGCTCTTTCTGTTCTTTCATCCAAATCTTTTCTTACTGCTTTTCTTTTATCAAACTCTTCGTTTTCTTTAATTGCTTCTTCCCAATCTTTTTCGAATTTTTCTTTGCTTTCTTTTTGATTTAATTTTTCAATCAAATTATCAAGATTTTCAAGAGTAAATTCATTATTAATAACATCCATTTTTTCTTTTATTTCTGTATATTTTTCTACTGGTGTCTTTCCTTCATATAAATTTGCTATTTCTAATTTTGGTTCAATGTCTTCTAATCTATGTTTGTTGTTTAAATATTGTTCTTTAGCATGATTAACTTTTATTTGTTCTTCTTTTGGTAATTTTAACCATTCTTCTTTTGTAACATCATTTAATTTTAATTCTTCTTCTAATTTTTTCTTTTCTTCTGTTAATTTTTTTACTTCATCTTGCTTTAAATTAGCAAATTCACTATTTCTATTTTTTTCAACCTTTGCTAATTTTACTTCTAATTCATTTAATATTTTTGATTTTTTTTCTTCCATATTTCTTTTTAAGTTTCTTTTTGCAAGTTCTTCATGTGCTAATGATTGTGCAAACTCAGAATCTTTCTCAGCATATTCTTTTGATAAATCCTCATAAAATGTGCTCTTATAATCTTGTATTTTATCCAATTCTTGTTTTTTATTATCTCTTTCTACTTTTAAATTTGCACTTTGCTCGCTTAATTTTTCAATAGAATCTTTTTGTTTTCTTAATTCCTTAATTTCTTTTTCAAATTCATTTACTAAATCCATTTTTCATTCTCCTATCTAAAATAAATCACTACTTTAATTTTACCAAATTTTTATTTACTTTTCAACATTTTTTCAACATTTTTCAATATTTTTTGTTACTATAAATTTTCCAAACTTCTCTCAGCCAATTTCATATATCTCTCCTTCTTATCCCTAATCTTCTTCCCCTCTAATTCAGGCAAAATACCAAAATTAGCATTCATAGGTTGAAACTTATCATTTGGAGTTGATATATATTTAGCCAAACTTCCAATAACAGTATATTCAGAAAATTCCACCTTTTTACCACTATCAAAAAATCTTTCTATAGCATTCAGTGCTGCAAGCATTCCAGAAGAAATTGACTCAACATACCCTTCTACACCTGTTATTTGTCCTGCAAAATATATATTATTATTTAATTTTAAATTATATGTATTGTCTAACAATTTTGTTGAATTTATATACGTATTTCTGTGCATTACTCCATATTTAACAAATTCTGCATTTTGTAATCCAGGTATCATACTAAATACTCTTTTTTGTTCTCCAAATTTCAGATTTGTTTGAAAACCAACTATGTTATATATTGTTGCATCTGTATTATCTTGTCTTAATTGAACTATTGCATATGGTCTTTTAGCATATCTTGGGTCATCAAATCCTACTGGTTTTAGTGGTCCAAATCTTAAAGTATCTATTCCTCTTTTTGCCATTATTTCAACAGGCATACACCCTTCAAATATTTCCTTCTTTTCAAAATCATGTAATGTAATAACTTCCGCTTCTACAAGTTCCTTACAGAAATTTTCATACTCTTCTTTATTCATTGGAAGATTGATATAACTTTTTTCTTGTTTAGATTGTCTATCTTTCCACTCTTCTACAGTTTCATCTTTTTTCTTTTCTTGTTCATATCTGTTACCATAAAAGGCGATATCAAAATCTATGCTATCTTTTAAAACAATTGGAGCTGCCGCATCATAAAAATATAATTTATCTTCTCCTGTTAATTTTCCTATCTGTTTTGCTAACTTTTCAGAAGTCAATGGACCTGTCGCTATAATAACAATTCCATCTTCATTTTCCACATTTTCTACTTCTTTGTGGATTACTTCTATCAAAGGATTTTTTTCAATCTCTTCTGTTACTCTTTTAGAAAACTCTTCTCTATCTACTGCTAAGGCTTGGCCTGCTGGTACACTAGTTTCATCAGCAATTCTTATTAATAATGAATCTAACTTTCTAAGTTCTTCTTTTAAAAGTCCACAAGCATTTGTAAGTAAGTTAGATTTAAATGAATTACTGCACACAATTTCCGCCAAATTTTTATTAGAATGTGCTTCTGAAAATTTGACTGGTTTCATTTCATATAATTTTACTTTTATTCCTCTTTTTGCAATTTGATATGCTGCCTCTGTTCCTGCAAGTCCTCCTCCTATTATTGTTATATAATCTTTCATAATTCTCCTCTACTTAAATAGAAAGGGAAAAGGGGACGTCCTTTTTTCCCTTTACATTTTTCCTTTATTCAAATAAATTCATAATATCTTCTTTTGAAAGTTTGCTAATAAATGTTGTTTTTGTATCTAACATATTATCAGTTAAAGTTGCCTTTCTTTGTTGCAAGTCATAAATTTTTTCTTCGATAGAATCTTTTGTTATTAATTTATAAACTTGTACATTATTTTTTTGTCCTATTCTATAAGCTCTGTCTGTTGCTTGATTTTCTGCTGATATATTCCACCATGGGTCATAATGTATAACCATATCTGCACCTATTAAATTTAAGCCTGTTCCTCCAGCTTTTAATGAAATCAAAAATACTTTTATTTCATCATTTTGATTAAATTCATCTACCAAATCCACTCTTTCATCAACTTTTGTTGCTCCTGTTAATTTAAAATATTTTATATTTCTATTTTTTAATTCTTTTTCTATTATTTCAAACATTGATGTATAACTTGAAAATAGCAATATTTTATGACCTGCTGTTATTCCATCTTCTAATATTTCCATACATTGTTCTAATTTACTGCAAGGTTCCTTGTAATTATCAATAAATAAACTTGGATGACAACAAATTTGTCTTAGTCTTGTTAATGCTGCTAGTATTTTTATTTGACTTTTTTCATAACCATTTGAGTTTATTTCATCTTGTAATTCTTGCTTTGTTCTAACTAAATATGATAGATAAATTTTTCTTTGTTCTTCTCCCATTTCATTTTTTAATACTGTAATTGTTTTTTCTGGCAACTCCGTTAATACCTCTTTTTTAGTTCTTCTTAAAACAAATGGTTCTATAAGCATTTTTAATTTTTTCATTGCATCTTCATCATTGTCTTTTACTATTGCAGTTTCATAGGTTGATTTGAATTTTTTATAGCTAAATAAATAACCTGGCATAACGAAGTCAAATATTGACCATAATTCTGCAAGTGAATTTTCTATTGGTGTTCCTGTTAATGCAAATCTAGAATCTGCTTTTATTTGTTTAATTGCTTTTGCATTTTTAGCATTATTATTTTTTAGATATTGAGCTTCATCTGCAATGATAAATCTAAAGGTGTAATTTTTTTCTTTGTATATTTCTATATCTCTTTTTAATAAATCATATGATGTTACTATTACATCATATCTTTCTATTTCGTTAATTATTTCTTTCCTTTGGTTTGCATTTCCACTAATAACTTTGATATTTAATTCTGGTGCAAATTTTTCTATTTCGTTTTTCCAGTTTAAAGCAAGCGAACTTGGTGATACTACTAAACTTGTTTTTTTGTTTTCTTCTTGATTTTCTTTATAACTAACAAGCATAGATATAACTTGAATTGTTTTTCCTAACCCCATATCATCTGCAAGTATCCCTCCAAATCTATAATTATCTAGTGTTTTTAACCATTGAAATCCAGTTTTTTGATATGGTCTTAATATATTTTCAAATTGTTGTGGTATGTTCTCTTCTTCTAATAAATCTTTATTTAGATTGTTTACTATTTCTCTGTATTGTTTATCTTTTGTTATTTCTGTATTTTTCATTTTTTTCAATAATTGATTTAAATATAAGGTTCTGTTTACTGGTAATCTAACAGTTCCATTTTCTAGTTCTTTATAATCAATATCTGTTCCTGTTATAAGTTTATCTAAGAATTCTACTTCTTCACTATCTTGTAATTGCAAAAATGCTCCATTTTTTAACCTATAAAATTTCTTTTTTAATTTGTATTTAGCAAGCATTTCTTGTAACTCTTCTGGGTTTATATTTAATTTGCTTAAATCTATTTCTAATAGATTATTTTCTACTCTTACTCCTAAAGAACCAACTTTAGGTGCTACTATTTCTTTGGTTTTAAAATTTTCTGTTACTAATACTTCAAATTTTTTCATATATATATTTATATCTTCTGATAAGAAATTATATATTTTTTCATCATCTGGTAAAATAAATCTCAAATTTTGAGACTCAAACATAAATCCTGTTTTTCTAAAAATATTCATTGCTTTTGTTTCTTCTACTATGTTTCTAGGAAATTTGAAATTTTTTTCTTCTTTTTGGTTTAATGGATTAAATTCATTTTCTCCATAGCATAGTTTTACATCTGCAACTACATAATTGTTTTTATCAAAATCAAGAAATACTTTTACTCTTAATTTCTCTGGTATGTATTCTTCGACTTCTTTCTTTAGCTTTTCTTCTATTTTTATTGCATTTTTAACCTTTGGTAAAACTATTGAAAATAAATCTCCTATTTCTTTTTTACCAAGCATAACTTCTGAAACGTAATTTTCTCTAAACAATGTTAGCATTTCTAGATTTGTATTTGTAAATTCTTTAGAACATCTATATAAATTTTTGTCTGTTAATACATATTTATAATTTTTTCCTCTTAAAATATTGATTTTGTATATATCAAAATTTGCAATAATTTTATATTCATCATCAGATATTTGTTCTAATGAAAAATCAAGTGGTGGGTCTTCTTCTAAAAAGTCTATTGCTTTTACTTCATAATCTTTTTCTATTAAAACTTTTTTATTTTTTTGTATGTCAAATAATTCATCAAGGCCGGTGTTTCCTAATATTATATTATTTTCATTTAGTGCTTTTCCATAATATCTATAGTTTGAATTCGCATTAGAATTTGCATATTTTATTATTTCTGCATATTTTAAGACAAATTCTAATAGTCCTTGGCTTTCTTGGTCAAACATTTCTTTTCTGTGTACAAATTCTAGTTTATCTCCATATTTGTAATTTTCTTTTAGCATCATTAATATATAAAATTCTGCTAAATTCTTTATTTTATACATTCTTTTATTTCCAATTTTAAATTCAACTTTCATCTCTTTTGTGAATTTATCATATATTATTTTAGGCTCTATTTTTATTGTTCCTGTATTTTTTAGTTCATTGTCTTCTAGGTCTTTGTCTATTTCGTTTAATTCATGATTATATATTGTTTTTACTATTTGAGAAAAGTTTGTGTACTTTTTTTCTTTCTGTACAGTTGCTTTATTTTCATGTTTTTCTATCTTTTCCACATTATAATCTGCTAATGCTAGAACTGTTGCTAATGTATGTTTACATACTCCATAGTAGTTGTAATAGTCTGGACAAGTACATGTTATATTCTCTATTTCTCCGTTTTTTACTTGAATATATGTATTATAAGTGTCTGTTCCTTCTACTTCTGCTGTTACCTCAAAGTTCATTGGATTCTCATATTCTACTTTTTTAAAGTAAATTCTATTTTCATCTCTGTATTTTTGTGCTTTTTGCTTTCTTTGTTCTCCTGCATCTTCACATAAATTATCTATAATATTATGATTTACTAACATTTTTATCTCCTTCACTTGGCTAATTATTATACTATATTTTACATAAATTTGCAATAGATACACAAAAAAAGAACATGTAAAAACATGCCCTAAATTTCACAAACTAGTTTTTTTTTACTTTTTTCTAGTCCTCTATAATACTTTGCTATAAGTTCATCTAATTCAATGCTTAATTTATATGTAATATCATAGCTTTCTCCGCATTCAATACTTTTATTTAATTTATCTCTTAATTTACAAATTTCTTCATTTAACATTTTTATCTCTCCTTTTTCAATATTTCTCTTCTGTATATTTATAAATTAACATACATTTTGTCTCAAGTCAAGTATTTTCAACGTTTTTTAGCAACTTTCGTATGACTGTTTTTGTCTTTTTTCGACATAAAAATATAAAAAAATACAGCATAAAATTTTATATCTAATTTTATGCCATAAAAACTAATTTTTTATTTTAACTTCTAACTACAGATAATATCATTTTTTTCTCATTAAATACATTTTTTAAAACTTGGTTTAAATAATCTATATTTATTGTTTCTATTTCTTCTAGATATTCAAAACTATTTATTCCTTTAAAATAATCTGATAAAAACATTCTTGCAATATCTGTTATGTCATTATATTCTTTTATATATTCTCCATAGATCATTTTCTTTGTTCTTTCAAAATCTGTTTCATTAATTCCATCTTGTATATATTTTTTTATCTGAGCTTTTAAATCTTTATATAATTCTTCTGGATTATTTGATTGACCTGTTATTAATATATGTGCATATTTTTTATCAAATTCATATTCTATGCTTGGATTTGAATAACAGTTTCCTTTATCATATAATTTTTTATATAAATCTGAACTTGCCCCTATTATTAGATTTAATAATATTTCTATTGCTATGTGTTTTTTCACTTTTTCATTTTCTTCTGCTGGAATATCTTTAATTCCTATTGTGTATAATGGTTTGCTGACTTCCATTTTTTGTTCTGATTTTTCTTTTACTATTGTTTCTGGTTCTTCTTCAAAAATTCTTTTTATTTCTCCATTTGATTTTGTATCTACTAGTCTTTTTTTGATTTCTTCTAATAATTCATTTGGTTCAAAATCTCCTGCTATTACCATTGCCATGTTTGATGGATTGTAAAATGTGTTGTAGCATTTGTATAAGATATCTTTATCTATTTTGCTTATAGTTTCAATTGTTCCTGTTATATCTAATTTTACTGGATTATTGTGATACATACTTTCTAATGCATTTAAATATACTTTCCATTCTGGGTAATCATCATACATCATTATTTCTTGTCCAATAATACCTTTTTCTTTTTCTACATTTTCATCTGTAAAATATGGATGTTGTACATAATCCATAAATTCATCTAATGCAGGATAAAAATTGTCTGTACATTCAAACAAATATGCTGTATGGTCATTTGTTGTATATGCATTTGCATTAACTCCTATTGCTGTTAAAACATCTAGACTGTTTTTTTCATTTTCTTGTTCAAACATTTTATGTTCCAAAAAATGTGCTACTCCTTTTGGAACTTCTGTTATTTGAGTTTCTCCTGGTACTATAAATGTGCTGTCATTTGAACCGTAATGTGTTCCCCAAATTATATATTTCTTTTGAATATCTTTTTTTGGAATTATCATTACTGTTAAACCATTTTTTAATTTTTCTATATATAATTTTTCTTTAACTTTTGAATTTTCAATTATTTGCATATTTCCTTCTTTCTAATAGGGAAAAAAAGGACGTCCCCATTTCCCTATTTTAATTTTTCAAAAAATAAATTGTGTTTATACTTATTTGTTTAGCAACTTCTAGAACATCTGCTTTGTTTATTTTTTGTATGTTTTCGATATATTCTTCTAAGCTTGTTTTGGTTCCTGATAGTTCTTGACCAAAATAATAAGTTATTTCTGTATCTTGTTCATCATCTATTGTTTTTATTGAAGCAATTATTCCATTTTTTGCATTTTCTATTTCTTCATCTGTGAAGTCTCCATTTTTCATATCTTCTATTTGCTTTTTTATTATTTCTAATGCTTTTTGATAATTTGGAATATCTATTCCACAATTTATAAATATATTGTTTTTAAATCTATAATAACTTGAACTTGCTGTATATGCTAGGCTTGCTTTTTCTCTTACATTTTGGAATAGTTTTGAATTTGCACTTCCACCTAATAAACTGTTGTATATCATTATTTTGTATCGTGCATCTTTGTCTAATATGTTAACATCTAATCCTATTATAAGTTTTCCTTGTGTTATTTCCATTGATTCTTGTATTTCTTTTGCTTCTTCATTTTCTTTTTTTGTTAATTCAAATTCTTTAAAATCTGGTTTTCTTTCTTGTAGTTTTTCTATATTTTCATTTTGTTTTATTATATTGTGTATATTTTCATCTACTATTCCTGAAATATAAATATCTATTTTGCAAGTTTTTATTAATTCTAAATAATATTCATATAGATTTTTTTCGTTTATATCTTTTAAATCTTCTACATAACCAAATTTGTATAATCCAAATGGTTCATTTTTGTACATTTCTTCTATACATCTGTCTAAAGCATATCTTGCTTTGCTGTCTATCTTACCATCTATTATTTGTTTGATATTTTCTTTTTCTTGCTCTACGTATTCTTTTTTGAAAACTCCATTTTCTAAATATGGATTAAATATTATTTCAAATATTTTTTCTATTGAGCTTTTTATCATATTTTCTGCATCTTGTGGTAAGAATTCATTATTTACTGTTTCCATATAAAATTTTAGTATTTGGTTATCTCCTGTTTTATCAAGTCCACAATCAAAACTTGCACCATACATATCTTCCATTTTTTTATTTATTTCTTCTTGTGTTTGCATAAATTTTGTTCCTCTTCTTAGAACTGCTGGTATTAATGCATTTTTAGTAATGTTTTTTCTATCTAGTTTTGTTGTTAGCATTACAGCTATTAGATTAGTTTTGAATTTTTCGGTTTTGATTGTATGCAATTTGATTCCATTTTTTATATCAATTTCATTATATTTCACAATATCACCCTTTCGATTTTTTCTTTGCTTGATTGCAATTTTAGTTTTTGTTTACTATTTTAATATTTATATTTTGTCCTAAAATTTGGTTATCATACTAAGTTATACTAAAAAAAGTGGATGTTTAAGAAATACTTTTATAACTCTTAAACTTCCACCTTTTATTTTAATTAAAATTTTCTTTTTCTTGCTGCCTCTGATTTTTTCTTTCTTTTTACACTAGGTTTTTCATAATGTTCTCTTTTACGAACTTCTTGTAAAACTCCGTTTCTAGCGCATTGTCTTTTAAACCTTTTTAAGGCATCTTCTATATTTCCATTATTAACTTTTATTTCTGACATTTATATTCCCCTCCTTCCGGTCATACGAAACTGTATGTGGGATAACCCTTTTTTAACGATATTCATTATACATTAAAGATTGGAACTTGTCAATAGCTAATTAACTTATTTGTGTTTTTTTCAAAATTGTTTGACAAATATTAAAAACCATGCTATACTAATATTAGCTTAAGAGTGTAGCTACTCATTGAGCAACACTTGATATGTGAGTGATGACACATATCTTTTTTTTTTGCAAAAAAACAGAGCAGGTGATGAACTGCTCTGAACTAATAAATTAGTTTTTAGTTTTGTTTCTATATGTATTCAGTTCTTCTTCCAATTTTTCAATTTTTTGAAGTAGAATCCATATAAGCATGTAGCCACTCATATTCGACCAACACCTCCCCTCACAAAGTTTTTCCTTATGAAAAGGATGTCATTATTATATCTTATTTTCTAAGCTTTTACAATCAATTTTTGATATTTCATAAATTATTTATATTTAGATAAAACTATTGGCAAAAAAAATATTTCTGATATAATATAACTAATTTGAAAATATGAGGTGGATTATGAAAAAATTTAGATTATTTTTATTAACTTTTATAGTAATTTTTTGTACTTTAGGTTGTAATAAAGCATATGCTACCGATGATGAAGATGAAACTCAAAAGTTACTATACCAAGATGCAACTATTAATACAGACGGTTCTGTAACAGTAAAAGAAGCTCTCTGGTTAAATGGCACATATAATGGTTCTAACAGAAAAATTAAATTTAAAAATAATAGCGCATACACTTTTACTGGAATTTATAGCAATTTTTCAGGAGATTCTGATATATATGATGCAACAGAAATTACTAATATAAAAGTATTTGATATATCTCAAGCAAATTTTAATTCCTTTGAAGATATCAACAATACTGAAAAAGAATTTAAAAAAGTGAATTCAGCATCTAAAGGTAATTATGGAGTGTATACAGTAACAGAAAAAAGCTCTTATTCAAATGTTAGTATATATTGTCCATCTAAAAAAAGAAAAGTTTTTTATATTGAATATACTATCAAAAATGCGGTTGTATTACATAATGATATTGCTGAATTATATTGGTGTTTCCTTGAAAATACATCTTCAGATACCATATTAGATTATAAGCTTAAAGTACATTTACCAGGAGAAGATAACAATGTAATGGTATGGTCACATGGACCTTCTACTGGAAAAAGTAATATTATTGATAATAAAACTTTATCTTTAGAAGATTCTAATATAAAGCCTTACAAATATGAAACAATAAGAATTATATTTAACAAAAATTTAGTTCCTCAAGCAGAAAAAGTTTCAAATGTTAATGCTAAAGATTATATTTTAAAATATGAAAAGGCAATGGCTAATCCAGAAACTGCATCTGAAGAAAGTGAAAAAATAGAAATTGAAAACAAATTAAGCACAGTATTTTTAGAACTAGAAAAAAATCCCTATATTTTTTATTATAATGATGCAAAAAATTTATTAGAAAAACTTACTTGGAATGATGAATTAAGAAATAGTTATGAAATAAAATTAAATAATCTTAAAGATTTAGTTAATCAAGATTGGAAAGAAACTGTTGAATGGAGATTAAAAAATATATATGAATATAATTCCCTTTCACAATCTAACATAAATCGTTTGATTGAAACTATTGATGAAGGTTTTGATGAAGATGCCAAAAAAGATTATTACTCAAAAGCTAATGAATTACAAGAATTATTAAATGAAAAAAAACTTAAGCAAAAACAAAATATATTAAGAATAGTTATTATTTGTTATGTTGTTTTAGGTATTATTTGCATATTAAAATTACTTTCATTATTTTTGGAAAGAAATTGTTGTCATAAAAAATATTATAGAGATTTTCCTAGTAATGATAAAGCCTATATCATTGATTACTTAATGAATAAAAAAGTTACTAGTAAAACTCTCTCAGTTACTATACTAGATTTAATTTCAAACAGAAAAATATTATTGGAGAAAAATCCAAATGATGAACAAGATTTTATATTTGTATTACCTGAAGAGGATTTCCAAAAAACAACTGTTGAAAATGAAGCTATTGAAATATTATTTAATGTGGTTGGATCTAATAACAGGTGTTCTGCAAAAGATTTAAAAACTTATAGCACAAATAAATCAAATTCAAGTATTTTAATAAATCATTTTACAACATTTACAAATAATGTAGAGAATGAAATAAAATATAAATCTTATTTCAAAAAGAAGGATTTGTATAATAAATATTTAAAATTAGCAATTCTTGTAATAGTAGCAATTAGCAGTATTTTAGGTTTAATTATAAGTACTAGTGGTTATATTAATATATTTAATTATTATCTAGCAATAATTTCCTTAAGTATAGTTTATTTTATTATAATTTCACTTGATAAAGGAAGAACTAAAACTGGAAAACTCGAATATTCAAAATGGCTAGCACATAAAAGATTTTTAAAAGACTTTAGTAATTTTGATAAAAAAGAGTTACCTGAAATAATTTTATGGGAAAGATATTTTGTTTCAGCTGTTACATTAGGTTGCTCTAGCAAAGTATTGAAAAAATTAGAAATTAATTTGGTAGATTATGAAGCAATTGATGAATTTAAATCAATTGCATATGAATATATGCAATATCAAAGTATTAAAAATTTAAATTGTACTCTTAATAATTTAATTAGAAATGCAAAATCCCACTCTGAAGTCTACTCACCATCTAGTTCTAATAATAGTTATTCTTCTGGTAGTGATGGATTTGGTGGTAGTTCATCTTCAGGTGGCTCTGGCGGAGGCGGAGGCGGATGGAGTCGTTTCTAGAATTTAATTACATATTTTGATTTCATCCATTTTAAAAGAGCGGTTAGTTAGTAACCGCTCTTTTTATATTATCTTTTTCTATACACCTTTATATTTATTATATTTTACTAAACAAAATACTCCAATTATTGCTAAAGCAATTCCACCAATTACTAATACATCTCCTGCTAATCCTGTTTTTGGTAATTTTCCACTAGCTGTTGTGTTATCTACTTTGTTAGCAACTACTGTATTTTTTACAGTTGTATTTGCACTTGTGCTATTATTTGTGTTTGTGTTTGTGTTTGTATTTGTATTTGTGTTTGTATTTGTGTTTGTATTTGTATTTGTGTTTGTATTTGTATTTGTATTTGTGTTTGTGTTAGTATTTGTATTTGTATTGCTATTATCTGGTTGTTCTTGTTTCTTTTCTACTATTGTTAATTTTGCACTAGCTGTAGTTACTTCATATTCATTATCTACATCAGATACTTTTATATCACTTAATTTTATTTCCGTATCTCCTAGTTTAACATCACTTTTTGCAGTTAGTGTTATTGTAAATACAGCCTCATCTGTTTTTACATAATCACCTTTTAATGTTAAAAGTTTTCCATTTTCTGAATTATATTCTGGTTTATCCCAATTATTCAATGCAGATACAGTTATATTTTCAAATTTAGTATTGTCATAACTTAAAGTTCCAGATAATCCTATTATTCCTTCTGAAACTCCTGTTATATCTGTTATTTTTACTGTAACCGTAACTTTATCCCCAGCTGATATTTGTGTTTTATCTGCTGATAAAACTATTTTTGCATTATCTGCTGCATTACTTATATTTATATTAACTAGTGCTATTAATATACTTATAATTAATGCTAGTATTATTAATTTTTTTGTATTTTTCATCTTTTTCTCTCCTTATGTGTTATTATAAATTTATAATAACACATATATTTTTTTTAGACAATATATTTTCCAAAATTTTTTAGATGGTAATTTTTCCAACTAAATACATTTTTAATTTTGCTAAGTCATTTAAACTTGTCTTTCCGTCTCCATTTATATCTCCTGCCATCATACTTGCTGTACTTAATGTTCTTTTTCCTATCATTGATAGTTTTAGATTTGCCAAATCAACTAAACTTATTTTACCATCTCCGTTTATATCTCCAGTTACTACTGCCTCATATTCTACCTGTTCATTATTTAGTAATATTTTTATTTTCATTCCTGTTGCTATTTCTGCATTTTTATCTATTATTTCTTGAGCTTCTTTGTATATTTTTATTTCTCCATTTGTTTTTATTTTTTCACAAAATTCTCTTATTGTTGTATTAGGAGAAATATTTATAATATAACTAGTATTTTGCTCTTTATGTTCAACATAATTTTCTATTTCCATTTGAAGTTTTTCTGTTACAGTTATATTTTGTGTTGTTGTTTTTGTTATTCCATTTTCTGTATAGCTTATTGTCACAGTTGTTTTTCCTGCTGGCAAATTATTTCCATCTACTACTTCGTAATCACTTACTTCTTTTGTACTTCCATCACTATATGTGGTCATAACTTTCATACCCGATTTATTAAAAATATCACCTGATAAATAACTTTTTTTATTTGACTCTGTTATTACACTTATTCCTATTAACTCTTTAGTTTTCCCTACTATATCAACATAAAAGTTTGCTTTTTTTCCCTTATACTCTACTTCTATCAAATTATTTCCGACTTTAGAATTATTAAACCCATTAACATTTAACGAATCACTGGTCATGTCTAAATCCACTACAGTTCCATCATCATAAGTTATTGTTATTAATCCACCTTCTAAATCTAATAAATCCTGTCCTTCTGTATAAGACATTTTATTAGGAGTCTTTTTTATTTCAATTTTTGTAGGCTCTATAATTTCATAATCAATATTCCATTTTCTTGCCAATTTTTGTGCTTCTGTATCAGCTTCACAATACACTTTTAACTCACTTGAAGCATTGCCAAATGAAATATTAGCACTATTTATTTCTGTAAGATTTGTTGCACTTCCTGTAATTACTAATTTTTTTAAGTTATTACAGATATAAAATGCATTATGATAAATTTTTTTCACAGTAGTAGGTACTACTATAGATTCGATATTATTCTTATATTCAAATGTGTATGTATCTATACTTGTTAAACCATAAAGTAATTCAACATTTCCTTTAATCTTATTTGGAATCATTTCAATTTTTATATTATCTTTATCAACTTTATATAAAATATTATCTTTTGTACTATAATTTTTATTTCCTTGTTCAACAGAGATTTTACTCAAACTTTCCATTCCATTTAATGCATTATGACTAATTTCTTTTACTGATGAAGGAATATATAAACTCTTTAAATACATATTTCCAAAAAATGGCTTAACTCTCATGTTTCCCCCAATTAATATAGTTCCATCTGGTATTTTATATGACTCTTCTTTTTTTCCCATAGGATAACATATTAATTCTTCTTCGTCTTTACTAAATAGTACTCCATCTTTATTTATAAAATGTTGATTGTTATTGTCTACATAAATATTTTCTAAATTAGAACTATATATTGTACCTATCTCATTTATGGTTGAAGGTATTGTCAAAGATTTGTATGTGCCATAACATTCTGCTATACTTGTAACAACGTGTCCATCTATTTCCCTTGGTATTACTACATCTTCATCATCTCCTATATAATTTTTTATAACAATTTCATTTTCATTATTGATTTCATATAAAAATTTTATATCATCATCACCTAAATCCATTAAATTATAATGAATATATCCATATGAATTAACCTTATTAATAAGTTCTTTGGCAGTACTATAACATCTTACAATTGTAATTCCAAAATCAGGATTTGGAAAAGGCCATGCACTACCAACTGTAGGATTTTCACTATTTACAGTTATTATTTGTGCTCGTGTATAAATATTCTTAAAACTATAAGATGGAATCTCCGAAACTGTACTTGGTATGTTAATTATTCTTAGTTTGTCTTCTCCCGAAAAACCATTTATTCCTGTAATACCTTCTGGAATATTTAATTCTTCAATATTAGAACAATTTGTAAAAGCGTTATCACCAATTTTTTTAATTTCAATGTTCTCTTCAAATATCAATGTACTTATATTTTTACAATTATAAAATGCATATCTTCCTATCTCATTTACATTCTTTGGTATTGTTACATTTTCCAAACTTATACAATTATAAAATGCATAACTTCCTATTTTTGTTACACTTTTAGGTATTATTATGTCTTTTAAATTTGTACAATTATAAAATAAATTATCACTTATAATAGTTAAATTTGATGGTAAAACAACTCGAACTATTTTAGAATTTTTAAATGCATTTGATGATATCTCTGTTACTTCACTATCTATTTCATATTGTTGTTCATCTCTTCCCATAGGATAATATACTATTTTATTTCCACTTTTATTAAATAAAACTCCATTTTTTTGCATATAGTTATTATTTGATTCATCTACTTCTATATTTTTCAAATTTTGCATATTCATTAAGAATTCAACATTATCTATAAAAGTATTAATTTTAATTTTTTCCATATATTGATTATTAAAAATGTTTTCACATTTTTTTACTGTACTTGGAATATTAAAATAAGTTTCTTTCTTTCCTGATGGATAAAATAATAATTTTGACTTATCCTTATTATATAAAACCCCTGATTCACTACTGAATAATTCATTTGATTCATCTACAATAATATTATTCAGATTAGGTAATCCACATATAGCTAAAAGTTCTCTAGCCCATGAATACTTTGAATTACAATTTATTTCATTGACGTTTTTACCAATATATAAACTCTCCAAATTCGTATTATCTATGGCTAGTGCATAAACTTGAGTTACATTTTCTGGAATTGAATAATATTTTTCTTTTTTTGCTTTTGGATATGCAATCATTATTGTTTTTTCTTTATTAAATAAAATTCCTTCACTAGAAGAAAAATATAAGTTATCTTGATTTACTTCTATATTCTCTAGCGAATCACATTCATCAAAAGGATTTATATTAGTATCATTTGTAAGTGCTTGAACTGTACTTGGAATATTTAAATTTTTTAATTTTTTACATCCAATAAATGCCTGATTCCCAATTATTTCTAGTCCTTCATTTAATTCGATATTAGTTAAATTTTTACACCCTTTAAAAGCAATACTCGCTATTGTTTTAATTGTATTAGGTAGCTTAATTTCATTAATACAATAGCCTAACTCAAATACAGAATATTTATTTTTTGACGAATCTACCATTCTTCCATTGCCTATCCCTGTTACTGTATAGCCATCAATTTTACTTGGTATTACCAAGTTTGCTTCTTCTCCTCCATATTCTATTACTGTTATTGTTGTATTATCATCATTTATTGTGTATTTCCATTTTCCTGATGATATTTAATTTGTTGCCGCTATTGATTTTGATGTTATTCCACTTTCTAAAGTAACATTTAAAATTGATAATACTACTTGTAGTAATAATATTGTAATTAACATTATTGATATTCTTTTTTTCATTAAAATAATCTCCCCTTATTTTTTTCTACTATTATTTAATTATATCTTGTCATATTTATTTTACTTTGTAAATAGCATTTTTCTACATCAAAAAAACAGCCTTCGTTTTGCTTTACGGAAGCTGTTTTTAGCTTGTTTATTACATTTATATTAAATTTTAGTTACATTATATTTTAGTAAAATTTATATGGTAATTTTTCCAACTAAATACATTTTTAATTTTGCTAAATCACTTAAACTTGTCTTTCCATCTTCATTTATATCTCCTGCTAGTGTAGTCGCTGTGCTTAATTCTCTTTTTCCTACCATTGATAATTTAAAATTTGCTAAGTCCGTTAGCCCTATTTTTCCATCTCCATTTAAGTCTCCTGTTACTACTAATATATATGTTTCATCTCCTATTTGTAAGCTCATTCCTGTTGTGACTAATGTATTCTCGTCTGTTATTTCTTGTTCTCCTTTTGTTATTTTTATTGGAGCATTTGTTTCTATTTTTTCTTTTAGTTGTGATATTGTTGTGTTTTGAGATATTTTTGTTAAGTATTTATTATTATCAACTGTTATTTGAGAATATTTAGATAAGTCTATATATCGAATATTGTTTTCTATTGCATATTCTTTAGCATATGATGCACTTGCACAATATATCATTAGGCTATCACAATAATAAAAATTCCTTTTTCCAATTTCAGTTACACTACCTGGAATTATTATTCTTTTTAAACTATTACATGCATAAAATGCATTTTCTTCTATAATAGATACATCTTCTGATATTGTATATTTTTCTTCTTTTTTTCCAGCTGGATATTTAATTAATTTTGTTTTATCTTTTGTATATAAGACACCATTATCACTCATATATTTTTGATTATTCTCTGATACATTTATACTTATTAAACTATCACAATATGAAAATACATATGGATCTATGTTTGTTACACCATCTGGTATTGTTATTTCTTTTAAATTTATACAATTACTAAATGCAAAATCACCTATATATCCTACTCTTTCTGAAATTTTTATACTTGATAAATTAATACAATTACTAAATGCCCTACCATATATCATTATTACAGTATTCGGAATTTTTACATCTACTAAATTATAACAATTTTCAAATGCATCAAAACCAATAATTCTCACTCCTTCAGGAATTATATATTCTCTTTCTTTTTTTCCAACTGGGTACATCAATAATTCTCTTTTGTCTTTTGTATATAATACTCCATTATCACTTAAATATTTTTGATTATTTTCTGATACATTTATATCTGTTAAACTATTACAATCTGACAATGATGGTATATTTACTACATTTTCTGGTATTTCTATAGTTGTTAAATTACTACACTCATCAAATGCTCCAATTTCTATGTTTGTTGCACTGTTTGATATTGCATATTCTTTTTCTTTTTTTCCTGCTGGATATTTAATTAATTCTGTTTTATCTTTTGTATATAATACTCCATTATCACTCATGTATTTTTGATTATTTTCCGATACATTTATACTTATTAAGCTATTACAATATGAAAATACATGTGTTTCTATATTTGTTACACTATTTGGTATTTCTATGGCTATTAAATTACTACAAGAATTAAATGCTCCAATTTCTATGTTTGTTGCACTGTTTGATATTGCATATTCTTTTTCTTTTTTTCCTGCTGGATATTTAATTAATTCTGTTATGTTTTTTGTATATAATACTCCTTTATCACTTAAATATTTTTCATTTTTTTCTGATACATTTATACTTGTTAAACTATTGCAACTTGAAAATGCAGGTACTGCTATACTAGTTACACTTTCTGGTATCTCTATACTTATTAAACTACTACACTCATCAAACGCATAGTCACCTATACTTGTTATAGTGTTTGGTATTTTTATACTTACTAAATTACTGCAATATTCAAATGCATATTCTCCTATGTTTGTTACTCCAGCATTTATTAAAACATTTTTTATATTTTCTTTTACATTCCACCATGAATCATTTTCATAATTTCCGCAATCTTTCATATTGCCATTTCCACTAATAGTTAATGTGCCATCATCTGAAAGAACAGCCATTACACTTCCATCTCCATTAGCTGAAATGTCCCATGTATTTGTATTATCTTCTGCAAATACTGTATTACAGTCAATATTGATTAATATTGGAACAATCATTTGAAATATTATTGTGAATATTAGTGTTAATGATATTAACTTAATTTTTTTCATAAGCTCCCCCTATTTTTTCCTACTATTACTTAATTATATCTTGTCATATTTATTTTACTTTGTAAATAGCATTTTTCTACATCAAAAAAACAGCCTTCGTTTTGCTTTACGGAAGCTGTTTTTAGCTTGTTTATTACATTTATATTAAATTTAAATTACATATTAAATTTTTGCAATTTTTAGTCTTCAGCAAATATCTTTTCAAATTCATCTGCTTCGATTTTCTCTTTTTCAAGTAATACTTTTGCAACAGCATGTAATTTATCAACATGGTCTGTTAATATTTGTTTAGCTCTATTGTAAGCCTCATCAACAATTCTCTTTGTTTCCTCATCTATAACTCCTGCTGTTTCTTCTGAATATTCTCTTGCTTGTGCTAAGTCTCTTCCTAAGAATACTTCACTTTGGTCAGAACCTAACATTAATGTTCCTATTCTTTCACTCATACCGTATTTTGTAACCATACTTCTAGCTATTTTTGTAGCTCTTTCTATATCATTACTTGCTCCTGTAGAAATGTCATTTAATATAAGTGCTTCTGCAACTCTACCACCTAATAGAGAAACTATATTTTCTTCCATTTCTGTTTTAGACATAAAGTTTTTGTCTTCTGTTGGACGATACATTGTGTAACCTCCAGCCATTCCTCTTGGTACTATTGATATTTGGTGTACTGGGTCTTGTGTTGTTAAATAATGGCTTACAACTGCATGACCTGCTTCGTGATAAGATACTAATCTATTTTCTTTTTCACTTCTTACTCTTGTTTTCTTTTCAGGTCCCATTGTTACTTTTACCATTGCATCTTCTATTTCTTTCATGCCAATTTCTTGTAGGTTTCTTCTTGCTGCTAATAATGCTGCTTCGTTTAATACGTTTTCTAGGTCAGCTCCTACAAATCCTGATGTGTTTTTTGCAATTACTTTTAGGTCTACATCTTCTGCTAATCTTTTCTTTTTAGAGTGTACTTCTAATATATGCTCTCTTGCTTTAACATCTGGTGCTCCTACTACTATTTGTCTATCAAATCTTCCTGCTCTTAATAATGCTTTGTCTAATACATCTGGTCTATTTGTTGCTGCTAAGACTATAACTCCTTCATTGTCTGAGAAACCGTCCATTTCAACTAATAATTGGTTAAGTGTTTGTTCTCTTTCATCATGTCCACCACCAAGTCTAGCACCTCTTTGACGACCTACTGCATCAATTTCATCTATAAATATAATACATGGTGCATTTTTCTTTGCTTGTTCAAATAAATCTCTAACTCTTGAAGCTCCAACACCTACGAACATTTCTACAAAGTCTGAACCACTTATTATAAAGAATGGTACTCCTGCTTCTCCTGCAACTGCTTTTGCAAGTAGTGTTTTACCTGTACCTGGTTGACCTACAAGTAGAACTCCTTTTGGTATTCTTGCTCCCATATCTGTAAATTTCTTTGGATTTTTTAAGAATTGTACTATTTCTTCTAATTCTTCTTTTTCCTCATCAACACCTGCTACATCATCAAATGTTATTTTGTTTCTGTCTGCTGGTGTCATCATTCTAGCTTTGCTTTTTCCAAATGTCATTGTTTTTCCACCGTTTTGTGAACCATTAAGACCACCCATCATAAAGAACCAGAATATAAAGAATATTATTAAAATTCCAAATGGTGTTAATAAGCTTAATATTATTGAAAATACAGATTCTGAATTTTCCTCTAATGTGAATGAACCATTTTTAATGAAGTCTTCTGTGTAATTCATAAAGCTTTCCATGTTTGGAATATTAACTTGTTTTTTTATTTTATCATCAGAAAGTGTAACTGTTGCAGAACTTCCATCTGCATCTATTACAATTGCTTCTACTTTTCCCTCATTTATTTTCGTAATTAAATCTGAATATTTTAATTTTGTATTTGTGTTTGTCATTATTGATGACAATAATACAATAAATATTACTCCTATTATTAGCCACATTGCTAATGTTTTAATTCCGTTTTTCAAAATAATTCCTCCTCTTCGCCTTTTTGATATTAAGTTTTATACCATAGAAATTTTTGTTTTTCAATAGTTTTTTTATTACTTTTTGATTACAAAATAATATAGCCTCCTAAAGTACTACGGAGGCTCATTTTTGACTTATAAAGTATATTTTGTGATTTTTTAGTAAAATTTTTATATTTTTATTAGGAGTTAAATATTTATTACCTATATTGTTACTACACATTTTTATTACATCTTCTATATGTATTTTTTCTATTCCCTTTGTTGAACCTAAAAGCCTCGCTATAGTATATAACAAAATCCTAGATTTTATAACTTTTTCTTCCTTATTAAATTTTTTTAAATCCATAACTATTTCTTTTGTTTTTTCTTCTAATAACATTTCTTGGTATTTTTGTTCAACTAATTTTTCTAGATATTCATCTTCTTCTTTTACAAGTTCTGATAGTCTGTCCATTGTTTGAATTATGTTTGGATTAAATTCATTTTTAATGTATGGAATGATTATATTTCTTATTTTGTTTCTGGTATATACATTCTCAAAATTTGTTCTATCTATTCTTGCTTCTATATTTTTTTCTTTACAGTAATTTTCTATTTCATATCTTTCACATTCTATTAATGGTCTTATATATTTGTTGTTTTTTATAGGTTCTATTCCTTTTAAACCAGCTATTCCGCTACCTCTTAGCATATTCATTATAATTGTTTCTACTTTATCATTTTTGTTATGTGCTATAGCTATTTTATTTGAATTTGTTTTTTCTAAAATTTCATCAAAAAATTCATATCTTGCATTTCTTCCTGCTTCCTCTGTTCCTATTTTATTAGTATTTGCAATTTTTTGAATATCTATACTTTTTGAATAAAATTCAACACCAATTTTATTACAAAAATTTTTTACAAATTCTAAATCTTCTCCCGATTCTTCTCTAATCATATGATTAACATGGGCAACTACTATATTAAAATCTAGATTGTTTGTTTTATCTATTCTTATTTCATTTAAAATATCTAACATAGAAATAGAATCTGGTCCTCCAGAAACTCCTAGAACTATCTTATCTCCGTTTTGTATTAAATTATATTTTTTTATTGTTTCTAAAACTTTTTGTTTCAATAAAATCAACTCCTAAAATCAAAAAGAGAAAAAGGGCTAACCTTTTTCCCTCATTTTTAATCATCAAATCTTTTTTCAAGATTAACAAATTTTGTATAACTTCCAAGCCATCCTAAATCTACACTACCTGTTGAACCACTTCTGTTTTTTCCTATGATTACTTCTGCTATGTTTTTTCTTTCTGTGTCTGGATTATAGTAATCTTCTCTGTATAAGAACATTACTATATCAGCATCTTGCTCTATTGAACCAGATTCACGCAAGTCTGACATCATTGGTTTGTGGTCTGGTCTTTGTTCTACAGCTCTCGATAGCTGTGATAGTGCAATTACTGGAACGTTTAATTCTTTTGCTAAGATTTTTAAAGATCTACTAATTTCTGCTATTTCTTGCTCACGACTACCGTTTCTTCTATTACTTCCTTGTATTAATTGCAAATAGTCTATTACTACTAATCCTATATTTTTTTCTAGTTTTAGTTTTCTACATTTTGCTCTTATTTCTGTGATTGAAATTCCTGGTGTGTCATCTATAAAAATTCCTGTTTCTGAAAGTGGCCCTATTTTACTTGCAAGTTTTGCCCAGTCTTCATCTTCTAGTTTTCCTGTTCTTACTTTGTTACTATCTACCATTGCTTCACTACATAGAATTCTGTTTACCATTTGTTCTTTTGACATTTCCAAACTGAATATTGCAACTGGTATATTTGCATTTAATGCTGCATTTGCTGCTATATTTAAGGCAAATGCTGATTTTCCCATTGCTGGTCTTGCCGCTATTAATATTAGTTCTGAACCGTGTAGACCTGCTGTTTTATAGTCTAAATCTGCAAATCCTGTAGGAACACCTGTTATGTGCTGTTTTCTATTATACAGTTCTTCTAATTGTGTAAAACTATCTACTAAAATGTCTTTTATTGGTACATAACCTTTTTGATTTTTATCTTGTAATATATTGAAAATCTTTTTTTCTGCACCTTCCATAATATCTTCAACATTTTCAGATGGGTCATAGCCTAAATCTATTATTTCATTTGCTGTTCTTATTAGATTTCTTAAAGTAGATTTTTCTTCTACTATTTTTATGTATTTTTCAGCATTTGCTGTTGTTGGAACTTTTTCTGGTAAATCGGCTAAATATTCAAATCCACCAACTTGTTCAAATTTTCCCATAGTTTCTAATTCTGATTTTACAGTAATTAAATCTATTGGCTCTGCTCTATTATATAAATTAAGCATTGCTGAATATATTAATCTATTATCTTTTCTATAAAAGTCTTCTTCTTTTAAAACCTCTATACTACTTGAAACAGCTTCTTTGTCTGTTAACATGCTTCCTATAACAGCTTGCTCTGCTTCTATATCGTGTGGTGGTATTTTCCCTAGTTCCATTGCCTTTTCCCCCTCTTATGCTTTTGATATTACATCTATTTTTAGTTTTCCAACTACTCCTTCATATAGTTTAATTTCTATTGTAAACATTCCTAAAGTTTTTATTGTTTCTTTTAAATCAATTTTTTTCTTATCAACTTTTATGTTATATTGTTTTTCTAGGTTTTCAGCTATTTCTTTTGAAGAAACTCCTCCAAAGATTTTTCCATTTTCTCCTGCTTTTACTTGAACTTTCATTAATATTTTTGATAATTTATCTGCTATTTTTTGTGCTTCTTCTTTTTCTTGAGATTTTTTAAATGCATTTGAATCTTGTTTTGCTTTTAATTTACTCATATTTTCTGCATTTGCTTCTACTGCTAAATTTTTTGGAAATAAAAAATTTCTTGCATATCCATCTGATGCGTTTATTACTTGGTCTTTTTTTCCTACACCTTTAATATCTGTTTTTAGTATTACTTTCATTAAAATCACTACCCTTCATTTTATTTAGCTTTATATAGTTTACAACATTTTTTAAGTTTTTTCAACCAAAACACACTAAATTTAAAAAGGAATTGAATTTTACTCCAATTCCTTAATTTTATTCTTTAATTTTCTATTTCTGTAAAATATTCATTAATTCTTATTATTAATTCTTGTTTAGCTTCTTCCATTGTCATTCCTTCTACTTGAGCTCCTGCAAGTGTTATATGACCTCCGCCTCCAAGTTTTTCTAATATTACTTGTACATTTATATCTCCTATTGAACGTCCACTTATACAGATTTTATCTCCTGTATTTCCTAATACAAAGGATGCTGTTACATCATTTATTGTGAGTAATTCATCTGCTGCTTTTGCACAAATTAAGCTTACATCTTTAGCTTTTTCTTTATCATATATAGCAATTGCAATGCTTTCGTTTACTATTTCAGCACTTTTTACTATATCTGCTATAATGTTAAATGATTGTAAATCACTTTGAAACCATTTTTTTACTTTTATTATATCAACACCACATCTACGTAAATATGCGGCTGCTTCAAAGGTTCTTACACCTGTTTTAAATGTAAAACTTTTTGTGTCCATCATAATTCCTGCATATAAGCTTTCTGCTTCTATTTTCTTTAATTCAACATTTACATCTGTATATTGTAATAATTCTGTAACTAATTCTGCTGCTGAAGAAGCATATACTTCTTGGAATGTTAATGTAGCATCTTCTATATAATCTGCGCTTCTTCTATGATGGTCTATTACAACTATTTTCTTTGCTTTTTTTACAACTTCTTCTGATTCTACATATGTGTTTTTATGAGTATCTACTATAACTAGCAAAGTATCTTCATCTATATTTTCTTCTGCGACTTCTTTGCTTATCAAGACATCTTCATACTCTGGTTCTTCTGCTAATAAGCTTTCTTTAAAACTTTGTAGTGTTGGTGTATTACTTGTTATTATATAAGCATTTTTGTCTAAACTTTTTGCTATTCTATATACACCTATACTTGAACCCATTGCATCTATGTCTGGATTCATATGTCCCATTATCATTACTTTGCTTGATTCTTTTATAAGATTTTCTAAGGCATGTGCAACAACTCTTGCTTTTACCTTTGTTCTTTTTTCAACTTCTTGAGCTCTTCCTCCAAAGAATTTATATATATCATTTTGTCTAATAACAGCTTGGTCTCCACCTCTTCCAAGTACTATGTCCATAGCTGTTTGTGCTGATTTATATTTATCTTTGTCATTTTTTCCTTCATTAGATATTGCTATGCTTAATGTAAATTGAACTTTTTGTTTTGGGTCTATTTCTTTGATTTTATCTAATATACTAAATTTATCTTCTTTTATTTTTTCTAAGTATCTTTGCTCGAAAATGTATATATATCTATCTCTATCTGATTTTATTAATACACCATTTGTATCATTTGTCCATTCATATATATTTTTATCTATTTCAGCAACATATTGTGCTTTTTCTTCACTTTCAAGCATTTGCATATTTTCTTCATAATTGTCTATCATAATAATTCCAACACATGATTTTGAATCATTATATTCTTTTTGAAGTTTTATTTTTTCTGTTTCATTTATAAAATATAATATTGCCATATATTCTTTTTGGTTTTTATTATATTTTTTTGATTTAACAAATTTCCCCATCATTTTGTATGTTTTCTTATTGATGTTTACTGTTTTTAATATGTTTGTATCTTTTTGTTGTTCTTTATTTCCTATTTCTGCTTTTAATTCAAACATTAAATCATTTATTAGACTATTCATATCAATATTAGCAAATTCTGATACAAATTTTGAACTTTTCCATACTACATTTCCATCTGTTTCCATTATTATAAGTGGAAATGGTGAATTTATTAAACTTGTTTTGGCTGCTGAATCAACTGTTAGTGTTAAGTCTTGTAATGTTTCTGATATTTCACTTTTTCTTTTATTATTTGCAAAATATGTGTATGCTGAAACTAATACAAATATAAATATTGATGGTATTATAAATTTTGTGTTTTGTATTGATATTGCGATTAATAGTAATAATATTATTATTAAATATATTTTTGTTCTTGATACTAAATTATCTAAGAACTTTTTATTATTATTGTTTTGCATAAAACTCTCCTTTTCTACCTATTATATTGTACTTCTAAAAAGCGATTTTGTCAAATAATTCGGTTAAAAGCAAAAAAAATTGAGATAACTTCATACTCACATTATCTCAACTTTTATATAAATTATTCAGCTTTGTTTTCTACTGTTTCTGCTGGAGCTTCTACAGCTTCTTCTTTAACTTCAGCAACTGGTTCTTCTACTAAATCTTCTTTAATAGTAATTTCTCTATTTTCGATTCTAGCTCCAACCATTTCTTTAGTTTTAGCAGCTTTACCAACTCTGTCTCTTAAGTAGAATAATCTAGCTCTTCTAGCTTTACCAACTCTTACTAATTCTACTTTTTCAACTAATGGTGAATGTACTAAGAATGTTTTTTCAACACCAACACCATAAGATGTTTTTCTTACTGTAAATGTTTGGTTAACTCCTCCACCTTGTACTTTGATTATAATTCCTTCGAATACTTGGATTCTTTCTTTGTTTCCTTCTTTAATTCTAACGTGAACTTTTACTGTGTTACCAACTTTTAATTCTGGTATTTTATTCTTTAGTTGTTCATGTTCTATTGATTTAATAATATCCATTTTAGAATTTACCTCCTTCTTTATTTTGAGCGGTGCCTCTTTTTTGGGCACGTCATTTCTATTTTTCTAAAATTCTTTTATCTTTTTCAGATAATTCAATATTTTCTAAAAGGTCTGGCCTTTTTTTCCTTGTGTTTATTAAACTTTGTTCTCTTCTCCATTTGTCAATATTTTCGTGATGACCTGAAAGTAATACTTCTGGTACTTGTTTTCCGTTAAAAACTTCTGGTCTTGTGTATTGCGGATATTCTAAAAGTCCTTCTGAAAATGATTCTTCTTTTGTTGAATCATCTTTTAAAACTCCCTCTATATATCTGCTTACACTATCGATTACTATCATTGCTGGAAGTTCTCCTCCAGTTAAAACATAATCTCCTATAGAAATTTCTTCATCAACAATCTCATCTATTACTCTTTGGTCTATTCCTTCATAATGACCACAAAGAAGTATTATATGTTTTTCCTTAGATAATTCTACTACTTTCTTTTGGTTTAATTTTTGTCCTTGTGGAGACATATATATAACTTTTGCATCTTTATAATCTAAAGATTTATAAGCATCATATACAACATCTGGCATCATAACCATTCCTGCTCCACCACCATAAGGAGTATCATCTACTTTTTTATGTTTATTTTTTGAAAAATCTCTAATATTTATTAAATTAATATTTATTAGTCCCTTTTCTTTTGCTCTTCCAATAATGCTTTTGTTTAAAGGTTCAAACATTTCTGGAAAAAGTGTTAAAACATCAAATTGCATTTTTTTCTCCTTATACTTCTAAATTAATCCATTTAAAATATGTACAATTATTTTCTTTTCTTCTAAATTGATGTCTTTTACAACATCTGATATGGCTGGTAATAATATTTGTTTTCCAAGTTCATCTTTTACAACATATATGTCATTACTTCCTGTATTGAATATATCATCTAGTTTTCCAATAAGTTTTCCATCATCTGAGTAAACATCTAATCCTATTAAATCTACAATATAATAAGTACCTTCTTCTAATTCAGGTTCATCTTCTCTTTTTACTTTTAAATAGTAATTTCTAAGAAGTTCTGCTTCCTCAGGAGTGTTAACTCCTTTTAATTTCATAAGTACCATACCTTTGTGGTATTTTACTTCTTCGATTTCATATTCTTTTTTAGTATTATTTTTTTCAATATATATTTTTTCTAAATCATCAAATCTGTTAATATCATCTGTAAATGGCTTTATTTTTACCATTCCTTTTATTCCAAATGTATTAACTATTTGACCTATTTCTAAAAATTCTTGCATTCTATTACTCCATATAAAAAATTATCCAATAAATTCAACTGTAACTTTCTTATGTTCTTTTCCAGCTATAGATTTTACAAGTGTTCTTATAGATTTAGCAAGTCTACCTTGTCTTCCTATTACTTTTCCCATATCTTCTTCAGCAACTTTTACTTCAAATACTACTGATTTTTCTTCATCCAATTCATTTATTTGAACTGCATCTTTATTATCAACTAGACTTAGTATAATTGTTTCTAAAATTTCTTTCATAGTTAGATTTCCTTCCTATTTTTATATTAATCAAAATATTTAAAGTGTTACTTTCTTTAAATTATTTAGTAGCTTTTTCTATTAAAGCTTTTACTGTATCTGTTGGTTTTGCACCATTTTTAATCCATTGTGCAACTTTTTCTTGATCTAATACTACTGTTGATGGTTCTGTCATTGGATCATATGTTCCTATTTTTTCTATTATTTTACCATCTCTTGGGCATTTAGAATCTGCAACAACTATGTGATAGAAAGGAGCTTTTTTCTTTCCTTCTCTTTGTAATCTGATTTTTACCATTATAATTCACCTCCTACAAATATTGGTTAAAAGGATTATTCCTTTATATATATAGCATTTTAAAATAGGGAAATTTTTGATAAGTAAGAAAAGGTCGTCCCTTTTTCCCTCTCCCTTTTTCAAAAAGTTAATAACTTATTTAGATTTTAAAATTTTTCAATGTGTTTTCATCTATTCCATTCATTAATCTTTTCATTCCACCTTTGTTTTGTTTCATTTGTTTCATCATTTTTTGTGTCATTTCATATGATTTAATGAATTTATTTATGTCCTGTACTGTTGTTCCACTACCTTTTGCAATTCTTATTCTTCTACTTGCATTTAGTAGTTTTGTGTTTCTTTTTTCTTTTTTTGTCATTGAACATATAATTGCTTCTATTTTTGCAAATTCTTTGTCATCTACTTTGATGTCTTTGAATTGATTCATTCCTGGAATTAGTTTTAGTATTGAAGAAAATGATCCCATTTTCTTTACTTGTCTTATTTGAGCTAAATAGTCATCTAAGTCAAGTTCATTTTTTCTCATTTTCTTTTCTAGTTTTTCTGCCTCTTCCATATCAAAAGCTTCTTCTGCTTTTTCTATTACGGCTAACATATCTCCCATTCCAAGAATTCTTGATGCCATTCTGTCTGGATGAAAAACTTCGATATCACTTAATTTTTCTCCTGTTGCTGCAAATTTTATAGGCTTTCCTGTAACTTTTTTAACAGATAATGCTGCACCACCACGTGTGTCACCATCTAATTTGGTTAAAACTATACCATCAATTCCTACTTTTTCATTAAAAGTTTGAGCAACATTTACAGCTTCTTGACCAGTCATAGAATCTACAACTAATAGTATTTCATGTGGTCTTACACTTTTCTTAACATTTTGTAATTCTTCCATTAATTGTTCATCAATTTGTAGACGTCCAGCTGTATCTAGAATTATTACATCATTTAATTTTGACATTGCAACATTCATTGCTTGTTTTGCAATATGTACAACATCTTTTGATTGTTCATTTGCATATACTGGTATATTTAATTGTGCTCCGACAACTTGTAATTGTTTAATAGCTGCTGGTCTATATACATCGCAAGCTACTAATAATGGCTTTTTACCTTGTTTTCTAAATAGATTTGCAAGTTTTCCAGCTGTTGTTGTTTTACCAGAACCTTGAAGTCCAACTAGCATTATTATTGTTGGTGGATTCGAAGAAAAATTAACTTTACTTTCTGTTCCTCCTAATAATTCAACTAATTCGTCTTTTACTATTTTTATTACTTGTTGCCCTGGTGTTAATGATTTTAAAACGTCTTGTCCTAAAGCTTTTTCTTGAATGTTTGATATGAATTCTTTTACTATTTTATAGTTAACATCTGCTTCTAGTAATGCAAGCTTTACTTCTCTAAGCATTTCTTTTAGGTCTGAGTCTGTTATTCTTGCTTTACCTCTAAGCTTTTTTGTTATTTCTTGTAATCTAGAAGATAACCCTTCAAAAGCCATGTACTTACCTCCCTTAAACTAAACAGTTTAATTCTTTTTTTATTGTTTCCAAGATAGTTTCTACTTGTTTATCAGATGAATTCTTTTGAATTTTTGTTAATTCTGATAAAACTTGTTCAATTTTCTTTTCTTGATTCAACGTCCTTTTCATAAATAACAACTTTTCCTCGTATTCGAAAAGCTTTTTCTCTCCCTTCTTTATTATGTCTCTAACAGCTTGCCTAGTAATTTCGTTGTTTTCAGCTATTTCTGATAGTGACAAGTCGTTATTATAGTAGTCATTTAAGAATTCAAGTTGTTTTGGAGTTAATAACTTTCCATATAAATCACACAATATACTTATTTTTACTTTTTTATCCATAAATACTACCTTCTTTTTTGTAATGCTAATATACTTTACACTATTTTTTTACATTTGTCAAGGGTTTTGGCCGAATTTTCTTCTTTTGCACCATATATGTTATCTTTGCAACAAAACTACTAGGCACAAAATGACTAAAAAATATTCCTGCTTTTACATCTAGTCCTGGAATAATATAGAATTTACCTTTTAATAATTTATCTATAGCAAATTTGGCAACATTATAGCTATTTGCCTCTCTCACATGGAATTTTACATTTGCTACATTATTGAAATTTGTATTTACTGGTCCTGGGCATAAAATACTAATTTGAACTTTTGATTTTTCTTTTCTTAATTCTTCTCTTATTGATTCTGAAAGTCTTACTACATATGCTTTTGTTGAATAATATGTTGCCATCAATGGCCCAGGCATAAATCCAGCAATTGATGCTACATTCAAAATTTTCCCACTATTTTTTGCTTTCATATCTACTAAATATAATTTTGTTAAAATATGATATGCTATTATGTTTGTTTTTATCATTGACAATTCTTTGTTTAATTCTGTATGTGTGAAATTTCCACAATCTCCAAATCCCGCATTGTTAATTAAGATATCCACATCTTTTACACTTTTGTGTAAATTTATACAGTTTTCTTCTTGTGATAAATCCATTGATATTGTCTTAATTTTTATATTGTTGTTTTCTTTTAATTCTTTTTCTAATTCTTTTAGTTTTTGCTCATTCCTTGCTACCAATACTAAATCGTAGTTCTTTTTTGCTAGTATTCTAGCCATATCTCTTCCTATCCCTGAAGATGCTCCTGTTATTAATGCTTTCATGTGTGTCCCTCCAATATTATTATTTTATCATAAAACTAAAAAATTATTGACTTTTATTCTTTTTATGCGTATAATAATTATAGAAAGATAAGCGGCCACAAAGTGTGGCATGCCGTTAATTATGTTTTTTAATAAAATACATCTCTAACGTCCAGACAGAGATGTGTTTTTTTTGCTATCTAATTTTCTCATTGTAACTTTTAAAGCTACAAATAGAGCAATAGCGATAACAGTTACTATTGCAAGTTGAATAAATAGTATGTATATAAATAGTAAATAAACTTGTTCAAATAACATATGCACCGCCTCCTTTCATCAGGAAACGACACTTCACACTCTGTTTTGCTTATCTCATCAAAAGTATACTAAACTTTTACTTATAAATCAAGTATATATTTAAAATCTTTTTTATAAACTTTTAAGTAAATATATTTTATATTGTTGATAATATTATTTAAAAATGTTATAATAAGTTACACTTAAAAGAATGGAGGTAATATAATGAATGATTCAATAGAAGAACAATCTATTGAGGTGAAAGCATTAGAAAATTTTTTACTATATATAAAATTTAAAAATAATGAAGAAAAAATATATGATATGAAAGAAATGTTAAAATTTGATTATTATAAAAATTTAAGAAATAAAGAAAACTTTAAAAAGGTAAAAGTTTTTGGAATAACTTTAAAATGGAGCACCGGAGAAGATATTGCTCCAGAAAAAATATATTTTAATAGTATTCCTCTAGCTAGTTTTAATTATGAAATAAAAGAAATGAATTAATAAAAAGCATCAAATTCTTATAAAATTTGATGCTTTTTCTATTTCTTACTAAATTTATTTAACACAATACCAACTTTATGAACAATTTCTGTTGATTTTTTATTAGCAATATCTTTACCAAAAGCCTTTCCACTAACAGTAAAAGCTGATACTAATGCACTTAATATAAATTGCATATTAAAAGGTAAATTTAATTCGTTTCCTATTTTTATTGCTATCATTGCACTAATAGAACCACTAAGTACCCCACATATATCTCCTATAACATCTGCACAAATATTAGCAACTTTAGGAGCATTTTTTATTAATTTTATAGAATTTTTTGAGCCAGCTACTTTTTTTGTTGCTTTTGCATGAAACTCTTCTTCATTTGCAACAGTAACTGCTACACCTATAATATCAAAAAATATTCCTATTAAAACTACCAAAACTAATATTAATATTGCTGGTAATAAACTTAAATTTGACACTCCATTTGTTGATATATATGCAAATATCATTGATAAAATAAATGTCATTATAAATGATTGTATTATCCATTTTGTATTCGAGTGTTCTTTTTTGTTTTCTTGATTTTTTTTCATTTTTTCCTCTTCCTTTATAAAATTAAGACAAGCTTTTATGCTTGCCTTTAACTTAAATTTTTATTTCTTAATTAAAGTTTTAGATGGTAAAAATCTAAGTAAATTTTACGGTTTAGGTCTGGTTGAATTTCTCTATTTCCCGCTTAACATTACTGTTATAGCCGTTTCCGTTTAAGGGAAATAACTAATTTTTAGTCACCAGATCGCCACTTAAATCCGTACCTTAATCCCTAGATTTTCAAGCTTTTGGCAAAGCAAACATTCTAGAAGTTTTCCTTAACATACTTTTACAAGTTTACTAGTCTTTTTTGCAAGTGAAATTTCATAAGTTAAAGCAAAAAACATTTGGCCAAAATAATTTTTACTCCGTATAAACTAATCCCAATACACTCACTCGAGACAGGCTACACTATGTATTTTGTGTCTTGGCACTCAACATAGGTTTAACTTAAATCTATTTAAGCCTCCGCGAAATTAGGGAATCACATATATGCCATTATATATTACCCTAACCTCTTTACTCCCTGAATACACACAAAACTGGCATTTCGCGCACAAACAAGAAACTTCAACGATGTGCCCTTTAGTGGATTTTTAGCCCCACCCTCATAAACTTAAGTACGACTAGAATAATGCACCATCAATTAATATTATACAGGATTTTTTGAAATATTCCAATTGCTTTTTTGGTTTCTTTTTGTTTGTTTTAGATTTTAGTATCTAAAATATATTATTTTTCTCTTGTTTTCTGATTATTTCTAGTTTAATCTCTGTTTTAATCAATTTTGCTTATATATTCTATAATTTCGTTTACACATTTATCTATGTCTATATTTTCAAAACGTTTTGTTATTTGGCTTTCACGTATTTTTTCTTCTGAAAAATCAACACTATCTGCTAAAAATCTTCTACACATTTCTTCATATTTAGGCTTTTCTTGTTGTCTTTCTCTTTTTAGAGCTCTTTCTAATCTTATTCCATCATCAACTTCTATATAGATTGGAATTACTGTAATTTTATCTTCATTTTCAAAATATCTTTTCACAGCATTATAAGATTCTAGAGTTCCTTCCATCAATAAGTCATTTTGTTTTTCAAATTGTGAATCTTTTATTGTAGCATAGGTCCATGGTCCATATACTGTATTGTATGTTCTGTATTCTATAATATTTGATTTTTCTTCTTTTAAATTATAGTTCATTTTTTCGTTGCTTAGAAAATTATAGTCTATACCATCTTTTTCGCCTGTTCTAATTGGTCTTGTTGTATACAACACATATGGCTCTATATTAATTTTTTCTTTTATTTTTTTATATATTGTGTCTTTTCCAACTGAACTTTTTCCTATTAAATATATTATTTTCATTTTTTATTCCTTATCTTTTTTATTTTCTTCTTTTTCTTCGTTTTCATCATTTATTATTTTATTTATTGAGTTCATTATATCATCCATATTTTCATCGAAATCATCTTTTACTAAGTTAAACATTTTTTTATTCCTCCTGGATGTATTATATCATTTTGAATTTTAGATTTCAATTAAATTTATACAAAAATTAACACTTCACATTATCAGAAATCAATATTGACATATCAGTAAATATTGTATAAAATATTAAAAAAAGTAAAAGCTAAAACCAAAGACGAGGTGGTATAAATGAAAAATTTAGAAAATCAAATTTCTAATCTTTTAAAAGAAATAGAAATAATGATTAAAAATGGCGACAAAAACAATATTGAAACTAAAAGAAAAGAACTTGATTTATTGCTAAAAGAATATCTAAAAGATTTTAAATAGAATTTAAATAGTATATAGTACAAATATAATTCATTTATACAATTCAAAAAGTTTGATAATATAAACAAAAAAGTTAGGTGGTATAAATGAGAAAAGCAAGTTCAATAAAAATCGGTAAAAATATACAAAAAATTAGAAAAAGCAATGGCTATACTCAAGAAAAACTAGCAGAAGAAATTGAAGTTTCTGTTAGATACATAAGTGATATAGAACAAGATAAGTCTAAACCATCTTATGAAGTTTTAATAAAAATTTGCAATATTTTTAAAATCGGTTTAGACCAAATTTTTTGTAATTATATAAATACAAAAGAGAATAAGAGTATGGAATATTCTTTAGCCGGTTTTGATAAACTTTCAAAAAGAGATAAAGAAACTATTGAAAATTTAATAGTATTTTTTAATAAGAGTAAAATGTAATTATTTCCTAAAAAAACTTTTCAATATTAATAAAATTTGATATTGAAAAGTTTTTCTTTATGTGTCCTACAAAATATACAAAATATACAAAATAAATTGAAAAAAAGCCAAAAATATAATATAATAAACCTATAATCAAGGAGGCAAAAATGAAAAAATTTGAAAAATATGCAGCAAATGAAAATAACCCAAATTGGGACAAAATAATATCAAGACAATCCCCACTATACAATAGAAATAATTTTATGAGAAGCGAATTTGAAAGAGACTATACAAGAATAATACATAGTACAGCATATAGAAGATTAAAACATAAGACACAAGTATTCTTTTCGCCTGAAAATGACCATATTTGTACAAGAATAGAACATGTAACACATGTTGAATCTATAAGCTATACAATAGCTAAAAACCTAGGTCTAAATACTGAACTAACAAAAGCTATAGCAGTAGCACATGATGTAGGTCATAGCCCTTTTGGTCATGAAGGAGAAAAAATATTGTCTGAGATTTCTAATAGAGATTTAGGAATAAGTTTTTGGCATGAAAAGAATGGGCTAGAACTTGTTGATAATATAGAATTACTAGAAGATACAGAAAGATTTAAACAAAATCTAGATTTAACATATGCAGTAAGAGATGGTATCATTTCTCATTGTGGCGAAATTGATGAAAATTGTTTAAAACCAAGAAAGGAATTCATTGATTTAAATGATTACAAATTTCCTAATCAATATGCACCATATACTTGGGAAGGTTGTGTTGTAAAAATTTCTGATAAAATTTCTTATCTTTGCCGTGATATAGAAGATGCCATAACTTTAAAAATATTTAAAGATATTCCTGGTGAAGAAGATATTATTAATAATACTAATTTAATTAATAATTTAATATATGATTTATGTGAGAACTCTTCTCCTGAAAAAGGTTTATGTTTATCAGAAAATGCTTTAAATTTAATGAACAGAATAAAAGCTTTTAATTATAAATATATCTATGCTTCTGATAGAATAAAGCCTTCAACAAGATACTTTAGAGTGGTAATAAATGAAATTTATAATCTTTTAAAATCTATGTATGATGGTCAAAATACTTTAAATAAATTGAATGATGTTTCTGACATCTACCCAAATTTATGCAAAGGTTTTATAAATTTCATTACCGATTATTATGATTTTGATAATAGAGAAAATTTAAGATTAAAAAATAAAGTTTTATTTTCAATCGACAATGAAAAAGATTTTTATAAAGCAATTATTTATTATATTTCTGGTATGACAGATAATTTTGCTATTGAAATATACAATGAAATTATACATTTTTAGGAGGTAATATATGGACAAAATAGCTATTATTTCAGACGTTCATGGTAACATTACTGCATTAAATGCTGTTTTAAATGATATAAAAAATCGAAATATAAATAAAATTATATGTCTAGGTGATAGCATATTAAAATGTACTCATCCAGATTTAGTAATTGATAAACTAAGAGAAGTTTGTGATGTTGTTCTTATGGGTAATTGTGATTATGCAATTTGTAGACCAGAAGTAAAAGATAGAAAATTTTGGACAAGACATTTAATTGGAGAAGAAAGAGCTCAATATTTATTGTCTCTTCCAAAATCTTACGAATTTCATATGAGTGGTCATTTAATTAGACTATTTCATGCATCACCTTACTCATTAGATGAAGTATATAATCCAATGTTTTCTAATAAAAACAATCTAAAAGGAGATTCCGAAATTACAAATCCTGATAGATTATTTGAAAACACTGAATTTATAGGAAAAACTCAAAATGATCCTACTCCAGATATTGTTGGTTTTGGTCACATTCATACCCCATTTATTGTAAGACACAAAAACAAAACCATTTTTAACCCTGGTAGTGTTGGTATTCCAGTAGAAATGCTAAATTGTGATGAAAACGATACGTGTAACAAATTTTCAACACTTTCATCTTATATAATAATAGAAGGAGTTTATAATAGTACTCAGCTTGATTCTATATCTTTTCAATTAGTACGTGTACCTTATAATATCCAAAAAGAAATTATAGATTTAGAAAATTCTAATATGCCAACAAAAGAAAGAACAATCAAAAGCTTATTATATGCAATTCCTAATATTTAAAATTATAAAAATTTTGGAAAGGATAATATTATGGAAGATAAACTGAACGAAGCAAAACAAATTTTAAAAGAATATAACCAAGAACATTTATTACAATTTTACGATGAACTTTCAGAAGAACAAAAAAATATTTTAATAAATCAAATTTTAAATATGAACTTTGAACAAATTTTAAATTTATATAATAACTCAATTAATCCAAAAGTGCAACCAAAAGTTGATATTTCTCCTTTACAACATATAGAAAAGGATTTACTATCAAATGAAGAAATGAATTATTATATATCTTTAGGGGAATCTATCATTAAAAGTAATTCCTTTGCTGTTATAACAATGGCTGGTGGTCAAGGAACTAGATTAGGTTATAAAGGTCCAAAAGGTACTTATATGTTAGACCTTTCCCCTGTTAAAAAATCACTTTTTCAAATAATGGCTGAAGATATAAAAAGAAATAATGAAAACTATAATACTATTATTCCTTGGTACATAATGACAAGTGAAGACAATGATTTTCAAACAAAAAAATTTTTTGAAATAAATGATTATTTTGAATATCCTAAAGAAATGATTAAATTTTTCAAACAAGATAAATTACCTTTAATAGATGTAACTGGAAAATTAATCTTACAAGAGCCTTATTTAATAAAAGAAGCTTCAAATGGAAATGGAAATGTTTTTAAAGCACTGAAAGAAAATAATTTAATCCAAGATTTAGAAGCCAAAAATATTAAATGGATTTCTTTTGGTGGTATTGATAATGTTTTATTAAAGAACTTTGATCCTTTGTTTTTAGGATTAGCAATTGGAAAAAATTTAAAAATTGGTTCAAAATCAATATTTAAAAAAGAACCTTTAGAGAAAACAGCAGTTTATTGTAAAAAGAACGGAAAGCCTGCTATCTTAGACTATGATGAAATTGATTTAGAATTATCAGAAAGTAAATTAACAAATACTAATACTTATCTATATCGTGAAGCAAATATGTTATCACATATAATGAGTATTGATGCTATAAAGAAAGTTAGCACGATAAACTTAATTTATCACAGAGCTTATAAAAAGAATTCTTTTGTAAACTTTGAAGGTGTTAAACAAGTTCCAGATAAACCAAATACCTTTAAATTTGAAAACTTTATATTTGATGCTTTTGCATATTTTGATGACATGCTACTTTTAAGAGTTGATGAAAACGAAGAATTTGCACCAATTAAAGATTTTACTGGTATATATAATCCAGATACTGCTATTGAAAAATATAATAATTACTACAAAAAAAATAATTTCTAATCACTATATTTTCAGTGTTTAGAAATTATTTTTCTTCTTAATCTATCTATTATTTTCTATTTTAATTTTATTCTTCACTAATTTTGTTCCATTCTTTTCCATCAACAATTCTAGCTACCATCATTGAAGAAACATCATCTCCAATAACATTTAAAACTGTTGCTGGCATATCTATTATTGTTGCTATTATTGTCAAAATTGGCAACACTGCAACTGGATAACCCATCATTGTTATAATAAGCATTTCTGATATTGTTCCACCACCTATTGGAACTGCTGTAATTAACAAATTTGCAAGTAATGCTATTCCTAAAACCCAGAAAATATCTCCGGCCGTTGCTAAACTTGTTCCAAATAATCCTACTAAAAACATTATTTTGAATACAGAACCTATTATAGATCCATCTTTGTGGAAGCTTGTTCCTAAAGGTATGGTTGTTTCTGCAATATCATCTGAAACTCCCATTTTCTTTGTTGATTCTATATTTATTGGAATACATGCTGCACTTGAACATGTTCCCATAGCTGTTACTGTTGCTGGTATAACATGTTTCCAAAAAGCCTTAAATCCTTTTTTTCCTCCTGCTATAAATGCATATATGCTATACATTATAAAATAATATAATATTGCAATTGCCAAATATACTAAAAATGTTTTTAAATAGCCTACTGCTATTGATGTACCAAATGTTCCGATAAATGATGCCATATAACATCCTAATCCTATTGGTGCATAATACATTATGATTTTTACTATATTTTCCATAATGCTATTGGCTGATTCTAGCACTTTTCTAAATGGTTCTCCCTTTTCTCCAGACATATTTATTGCTATTCCTACTATTATTGAAAATACTAAAAGTGCAATTATATTATCTTTTGAAAATAATTTTGAAAAATCATTTACAGTAAGTAATTTTACTGTTCGGTCTGCAATAGTCATATCATCTTCACTATTTGTTTCTTCTGTTGTAGTTACTTCTTCTAAAGATGCTTTTATTTTTTCTCCATCTTCAGTATTTACAAGTTTTATAAAATATGTACTTGCAAATCCAATTAATACAGCTATTACTGATGTTATTACAAATACTAGTAATACTGAACCAATTATTTTTCCAATTCTTTTTGGCTGTTTCATTTTTGATATTGCTGTTGTTATGTTTAAAAAGATTAGCGGAATTATTATAACTAATAATAGATTTAAGAATAAATCACCCAATGGGCTTAGTATAGTTGCTTTTTCTTTGAAAATGATTCCAATGATACTACCAACAATTATAGCAACTAAAAGAATAATTGTTGATTTGTAATTTGATAAAAATTTTTTCATAATACTACCTCTTCCTATTTGCTTTTTTATTTGCAAACTTTTGATGGTAACTCAAAATATAATTATATTTTGAGGATTTTTTCTATTATATAATAAAAATATTCTAAATAGCAACTATTTAGAATATTTTTTATTTTATTTTTCAATTCTTGTAACATCTGTTACTGTACAATTAGTAAATGTATCATATTTTTTGTCTGCATCTTCTACTGTTGATTCACTTATATAGTATGAATTTTTTCCTTGTAAAATATAATGTTCATCATCTTTATCTGTTGAGATTGGTGCTTTTATTGTTGAACTTGTTACTTTGCATCCATTCATTTCTGTTGCCCAGTTTGCTGTTTCAGTTTTTGCTCCTGCAATTCCTTGAATTCCTCCTATATAATCTCCTGTTGCTTCTATTGTTGAATTTTTGAATTCACAATTTGTTACCTTTTGACTTGCTAAGCCACTAATTCCACCAATTCCAGAATCTCCTTTTATAATTGAATTATCTACTACACAATTTGATATTTCTTTGTTTGATCCTACTCCTACAATTCCTCCCATTCCAAAGAATGAATCTAGTTCTGATGTTATGCTTGAATTTACAAATGAACAACTTTTTATATTACTTCCTCCAAATCCAACTATTCCTCCTATCATAAAACTAGTCCTATTTGACTCTTTAAATTCTGTACCTAGCATTTCAGTTGTATTTGAACCTTTTTTTAATATTATATTCACATTATCTGCAGTACAATTTTCGATGTTCATATCGTTAAAATCAAGAAAACCAATTATTCCTCCTGCATTCCATGTCTTTTTTAAATCTGTATTAATAATTATATCTGTACTATAAACATTATTCGAATTAAATAATTTTTGTTCATCTGAAGAATAATAAGATATACACCCAATTATTCCACCAACATGATTTCCTCCATAACCACTTTTAGCTGGATTTTGTTCAATCACACAATTTTTCACAAAATTATTATTATAATTTAATTCTTTTGCACCAGATATAAAAGAAACTAAACCTCCCATATTTGCTGTTCCTATAATATGCGTATCTTCTACTGAACACCCGCTCATTTCTTTTATTGCAGTCCCTATTCCGGCAGCAAATCCTTCATTTGTTTTTATTTCTTTTACATTTTTAACTGAACAATTTTTAACCTTTCCATCTACAAATCCTATTCCCATAGCACTATCATTTGATGCTTCTATTTTTTCTACATCACTAACAATACAATTTTCTACTTCTATTCCTATTCTTCCATAAGGAACATCATTATAGCCAACTATTCCAGTTGCTCTATTGGTTCCTACTATGTTGCCACCTTCAAGTTTGCAATTTTCAATTTTTCCTTCATTTATTATTGCAACAACACCAGATGCATAATTAGTACTATTTATTGTATTATTTTTTAATGAACAACCTGTAATTATTACATTTCTTCCATCAGATATAACTCCTGCAGCATTCTTTTGGTTTTTATCCAAAATATTATTTGTTATTTCACAACCACTTATTATTAAATTGTTAGAACCGCTATAAGACAACACACCTGCAATTTTCTTTGCACCTTGAATTGTACATCCTTCAACTTTAGAATTTGAAATTGTAGCATTTTCTCCACTTACATAACATGCAATTCCACCAATATCTCCATTGTATTCATTACCAGCAATCAATGTATTATTTATTGAATAACAATTTTTAATGTTAATTGTCCTCTCTGAACTTTTTAAGTCAGTTCTTCCTAAAATCCCTCCAACTTCTGCTGAACTCTTAATACTAGAATTAGAAACTCCACATGCAGAAATATTTATTTCTTCTGCCCACTGAATTTCTGCAACTATTCCAGAATTCACATATGGATAACTATTATATTTAGAAGTATAGTTTAGATCAGAATCTTTCAAAAAGCACCTACTTATATTAATTCCTGTTCCACTAAAAAAGCCAATAACTCCCCAATTAGATTTTATATTTTGCCCTAAAACATTTTCAACTGTTAACTGTTTTGTGTTTTCCAAATATCTTATTAATGCCATTGATGTAGATCCATTTGAAGACACCAATTCACAACTCTTGGCAGTAGAATTACTTACTTTTATGCTATCATATCCTTTAGATAAACTAATAAAACCACCTATATCATACCCTCCTGCTATAAAATCGGATATTTTACAATTATTTATTTCTATTTTTTTAGTTTTCGTTTCATCATATGCATCTGATATAATACCTGCAAACCATTTTGTTTGTGCATTAATATTTTTAACAGTACATGAATCTACTATTAAGTCTGCGTCCCTCGCTACTGAAATTATTCCACCAGTTCTACTATAACAATCTAAAAATCCTATATTTTGCACATGACAATCCTTAACAATTGTTGTTGCATTCGCATTTTCTACTATTCCTGTTTTATAACTTTCTGGATTTCCTGTTGTTCCTAAAACAGAAATTCCCTCAACTGTTGTTGTTCCAGATGTTTGCCCTACTACTGCTGAAATATAATAACCTATTGTATCTGAAGTTAAAGTACTTCTTATTACTTTTCCCTTTTTTATGTTTGTACCCTCTTTTGCATCTCCTACAAATCCAGCAATTCCATGTGGTAAACTTTTTCCGTTTGCATCTTTTGTTAATACTGTAGCTCCTGTTGAATCAACTAAATAACAATTGTTTAAAGATGTATTTTCTGAACTTGCTGCTATTAATCCAAGATTTGTTTGACTACTTACATTCATATTGTGTAGTGATATATTATTTAATGTTGCTCCACTTAAAATATTAAACATTCCATATGAATCTTTTATTGTTAAATTGTATATTCTATAACCGTTTCCTTCTAGTGTTCCTTTAAATTCATCTATTGATGTATGTTCGGTTTTGAATGTTATATTATTCATTAATACATATTTTGCATCTTTATTCATATCATATGAACCAATTGTTTTTCCTGTTAAATCGGTTATAACATACCCTTTTTCTTCTGTTGCTATTTTTGTATATTGTTCTTCTGTATAAATAGGAATATAATCTTTAAAATCATCTAAAGGTTTTGGGTCTGGTAAATCTTCCTTATCATCTTCATCTGGTATATCATCCGGATCATTTGGTATGGATGGTATATTCTCTGTATCTCCTGTTTTTGTTGTCCAGTTTACGTCAATATCATATCCATCTACAACTACTGTAAATGGAAATTGAGTTATCGGATTTGGTACTGTTGATTTATCTATCCCATTTACATTTTTCAAGTTATTTACTAATGTACTATCTTCTCCTTGGTATTCTAAATCTCCACCAACTCCAAATGATGCATTAACTGCTAAGGTTACTTTTTCCTCTGCTCTACTTCTTTTGTATCGATCTATAGATGTTTTTGTATTTTCTATAAGTCCATTTTCTCCCATTAATGCACTTAATGTTATTCCTGCTAAAATTAACAATATTATTATTGTTATCACTAGGGCTATAAGAGTTATACCTTTTTTCTCCTTTGCTAACATTTTAATCCTCCTTTGTATTTCATTTTTTAAATTTTATCATATCGTTTTTTCTATTACAATATTTTTTTACAAATTTTTCCTTTATTTTTTTGTATTAATTATACTTTTTATATACATTCCAGATTCAGATAAATTTTCATTTATATTATTTAAATTTATATTATTTCCTTTCAATATTGCAGAAGATTCATCTGCATTTGAAAATGACCAATTAATCCAACTTATATTTCTTTCATCTAAAAATTTCATCCATTTTTGGCTATTTCCTAGAAAGAAACCTCCTCCTCCAGTTAAGGTACTAGTTCCCCATTCACTTATTATTACTGGAATATTATTTTTTATTGCATTATCGATTTCAGCCATTAGTTCTTCTCCATGTGTTCCAGCATAAAAATGACAAGAATATAAAATGTTTTTGTATTCTAATTTATTTTCTACTACAGATTTTAAATCTTTACTCCATTCAGGTGTTCCTACAATAATTAATGATTTAGGGCTGTTTTCTCTTATTATAGGTATTATTGTATTTGCATATGGTACAATATCATCATTCCAAGTTGATTTATTTCCATTTGGTTCATTACAAATTTCATAAATTACATTTGGTTTGTCTTTATATTTTTTTGATATTTCATCAAAGAACAATTCTGCATCTTCTACATGTTTATTTGGATTTCCATCACTTAAAATATGCCAATCTACTACTACATATAAATCCAATTCTATGCAATTATCTATTATTTCTATAACTTTTTTCTTTAAACTCTTATCCGCTATATATCCACTTTCTTCTGTATACATTGCAATTCTAAAAACATTTATACCCCAGTCATCTTTTAAAGTTGTTAATGTTTCTTTTGTTATAAGTTTTGGAAACCATTGTATACCATGACTACTAACACCTTTTAATCTTATTGGCTCATTAAATTGATTTTTTATTTGAGTTCCATCTACTTTTAAATATCCGATTATATTTAACTAGATTTTTAGCAGACATTTTTATATCAATAAATTTGTATATTTGCATTAAAGAAAAAACTATAATTACTATTACAAGTACAATTGATATTATTTTTTTCATCAGCTACTACCCTTTCTTAAATATTTTTAAAATAGATTTTATATTATATTTTTCTATATTTTCATATTTATATTTTTCTTTGTTTTCTTTTGGGAATAGATCAAATTTTAAAGCTATTGTTAAATAGAAAATATTTGAAATTAACCATAGCATAGAAAAGATATAATATATGTAATTTGTACTATTCATTTTGTTTATTCCATGAAAAATTGATATTATACTAAGTACCCATATTAAGAAATGAGAAATTGTTAGTCTTTTATTTGTTTTTTGTTTATTTGTTTTTGTGTCCTTTTTTGATACCTCAAATTTAACTTTATCTAGTCTAAATATTTCTTTTATTATTTCTATTAATAAATATGGAGATATTATAATTTCTATTATTTTATCCCATGTAAAAGAATGTCTTCTTTCTAATACTATGTCTAGTAAATATCGTTTTAAGAAATACATTATTCCACACATAATAGCAAATACTAATACATTTGCATTTATTATTGCTGTGTTAAAAAATACAAATATTATTGGTAATAATAAAAATATTATTCTTTTTATTGGGAATAACCAATAATTTATAGAATCTATGTATTCTAGTTTTTGAAATTTACTTAGTCCATCTTGTTTTAAAATATTATAATTTTTAGCTAATTGTAAACTTCCAATTGCCCATCTTTTTCTTTGTTTTAAATAACTTTCTAAATTATTTACAGCTAAGCCATATACTTTGCTAGTACTTAAGGCTTTTCCATAATAACCTTTATTTTGTAATAACATTCCTGTTGCTATATCTTCAGTTATACTCTTTGTTGCAAAACCACCTATTTCCAATATAGCTTTTTTTAAAAATACTGCATTTGTTCCACAATATATTACTGTGTTGTTTTTATTTTTTGCACATTGTATATGTTTATAAAAAAAGCTTTGTTCATCTGGAATATATTTTTGTACTCCTAGTCTATTTTGTATAATATTATAATTATAAAAGTCTTGTGGAACTTGTACAAATGCTAACTTTCCTTCATCTTCTTTTAATATTTCATTCATACAATATACTAAAAAATCTTTTTCTGGTACCATATCAGCATCTAATACTGCGAAATATTCTGATTTTGTATATTTTAAAGCATTATTTAAATTTCCTGCTTTGAAGTTTTCATTATTTGTTCTTTTTATATAATTGATTTTTTCTTCTTTTGCTAATTGCTCTATTTTTTTTCTGTTTCCATCATCGCATAAATAGATATGTATCTTTGATTTATTTGGGTATTCTAAATCCTTACATGCCTTAATTGTTTTTTCCAATAATTCTTTTTTTTCATTTATTGTTAATATTAATATGTCTACATTTGGAAATCTATTTTTATTTATATTGTTTTCTATATTAGGCTGACTTTCTGGCTCATCATCTTTTATATTTTTACAAAATATTATTGTACTTATATAGTCTACAATTTCTATCACATATACTAATAGACCTAATATTAAAGATACTAGGCCATTTTTTAATGGAAGTGTAAAAAATAATCTCCATAATATATATATTGTATTTATTATTATTAAAACTTTTAAAAATATCTTCTTTTTATTCATTTATTTCTCCACTTCATTAGTTTGTATTATTTTTTCATTTTTCTCAATTCTTTAAAAAAATCTTTTAATAAATTTTCACAATCTTCTTGTAAAATTCCTTTTTCATATTCCACCTTATGATTAAATGTATAATCATCTAATAAGTTAAATACTGAGCCTACTGCACCTGTTTTTTCATCACTTGCTCCAATATAAACTTTTTTAATTCTAGAATTAATTAAAGCTCCTGCACACATTGAACATGGTTCTAAAGTCACATACATCTCGCAATCAATTAATCTCCAAGATTTTAATTTTTTACTAGCCTTTTGAATTGCTAATATTTCTGCATGGTTTGTTGTATCTAATTTTGTTTCTTTTAAATTATGAGCTCTTGCTATAACTTGTCCATCTTTTACTATTACTGCACCAACTGGTACTTCTAATTTATTGTATGCCTTTTTTGCCTCTTTTAAAGCTTCTTTCATAAATTTTTCTTTTTCTTCCATTTATATTCTCCGTATATGATTTTTTATAATTATATCAAATTATTTATTTTTTACAATGTTTAAGACTATAATTTTTTAAATATTCCATTTGTATAATGTCTTCTAGATATTTTTCTTCATTTGTTTTTGTTTTTTGGGATGCTTTTAATAATAAATATGAAAATAAAATTGAAATGATACTAATAATTATTGAAACAATTACTGCCATAAACACCTCTCTTTCTTTTTAATATTATATTCTTTTGAAACAAAAAAATTACACCAATATTTACATAAAATTATAGCATTTTAAATTTTTTATGTCTTGAAAAAATTGTCGAAAAAATCAAAAAAAATTAAAGGCCATAATTAACCTTTAATTTTTTATATTACATGAAATTTTTAACAAGAAATATTATTCCAATTACTATTGCTACAATTCCACCAATTAAAGCAAATTTTGCATTTTGATTTGATTTATTTACAAAATCTTCTTCTGATTTTGTTGTAACAATAAATGGCTTTTTAGGATCTTGTGGTTTTCCTATATGTATAGTATCTCCAACTCTAAATGCTTCTCCTAAAACATATAGACTTTGATTTTCATTTATTGTTTTTTCTGTCATTTTAAATCCTAATGTTTCTGCACCATATCTATCCCAAGAGAATGAATTGAAATATCTATAATTGTTTAAATTTGATTTTGGTTCAAATCTATCAAATGTTTTTGGTATGTCTAAATTACATCCTGTTCCACTAATTTCTAGAACAACACTTTCATTTGAACTACTATCTTTCATATTAATTTCTTGACTACTTTTTTCGTTTGAAATATTATTTTCTCTTTTGTTTACTCTTGTTTGCATATTTCCATTACTATCACGATATTGTTCTCTTTGTTCTGTAACTTGTGCTAATGATGATTCGCAATAAGCAACTTTTCTATTAGAAAATGGTGTTTCAACTAATTCATTAGAAACAATATTTCCTTTTAATTCAACATATTCTCTATATTCATTTCCTAGACCATTTGAATCCATTTGATTAAACATTTCTTTTAAATCTGCAATAGATTTTGTTTGCATATATTTCATTTCCATTGCTGTACTTTGAGCTTTTGTTCTAATATAAAATATTGAAGCAAAACCTCCAGCTATTAAAGCGATTGCTATTAAAATGTTCATTTGTGTTTCCTCCTATTATGAATTACCCATTTCTTTTTTTAATTTTTCTAATTCTGCATTAATGCTGTTTTCTTTATCCATTTGAGCAAATGGGTCTGATTCAGATTCTTGAACACCAGAAACTTCTGCAAAAGCATCTGCTTGTGATTCTTTTTGTTCAATTTTCTTTTCCATTTTATCCATTTTTGCAAATGCACTTTTACTGTCCATATTTCCTAATGTTTTAGCCATTTGTGATTTTGCATCTGCCATTTGGCTTCTAGCTACTAACATTGCTTGTTTGCTTCTAGCTTCTTCTAATTTTTGTTTTAATATATCTACTTGATTTTTTATTTCATTTACTTGTGTTTCCATAGATGTTACCATTTCTTGATATTGAGCAACCATATTATCTTGTTTTACTTTATTTTCTAAAGCTTGTCTTGCTAAATCTTCATTACCTTGTTCTAGACATGTTTTAGCTTTACCTTGCCAATTAGCAGATTGTTCTTGAGCATTTTCTAATTGTTTTTTTACTTGGTTTAAGCTTCCCATTGCTGTTCCTAAACTTTGTGTAGATTTTCTTAATTGATCCTCCATATCTATAATTATTTGTTTTACCATTTTTTCTGGATTTTCTGCTTTATCGATTAAATCATTTATATTTGATCTTACTAAATCACTCATTCTTTCAAATATAGCCATTTTAAATTCCTCCTAATAAATTATTTTTTCTTAAATAATGTTTTTAATAATAAACCTGCACCTGCTGCTGCCATACCTATTATTAAAATATATTCATACATTGATGTTGTTACAAAGTATATTCTTATACTCATAATAATTGTAGCAACTATAAATATAACACCTAATGTTATTACTATTTTAGGTATTATTGATTTTGGATTACAGAAATACCATATTATTCCTATAATTAATGGAACTGTAACAAGTCCTGATGATAAATTAAATCCACCAAAATTCCAGCTATACCAATTACTGCTTACCATTACTCTTTTGCTTAATAAGAATAATCCTACTCCTAAAAGAATAATTCCTAAAAAGAATTGTAATAATTCATTTTTTCCACTACTGCTGTCTTCCGCTTTTGGTGGTTTTAAATTACTTATTTCGTCATTTATAGACTTATTTTCTTTATCAGCCATTTTCCCCCTCCTTTTCTTGCTCAACATAATTAAATTATATCATTACGTTTTTTGTTTGTAAATAGAAAACTTTGTAATTTTATGTAAAAAGGATATTAAAAAAGAGGCTACTTTTTCAGCAACCTCATTTAACTTTTTTTATTTTATATCTTTTAAATTGTTATATTTTAAGTATGTAAATAATCCAGCTCCTACTAATGAAATAATTGATATTATTAATCCAAATCCAATACCTGTTTTTGGTAATACTCCACCTTTTATTGTTGTATCATTAACAGTGTTTGTTTTATTTGAAGTATTTGCTATAGTATTATTTTTTGATGTTGCATTGTTTGTAGTAGTGTTATTTACTGTATTATTTGTAGTGTTATTAACTGTGTTGTTTTTATTTTCTTCATTTTTTGTTAAATAAACATATTTTATATTATGATTTATAGCATATTTAGCAGCCATTGAATCTTTATAGCAATAAATTGTTAAATTATCATTATGATTTGTAAAGACTTTATCTTCCTTGCTATCTAGTCCATAAATGTCTTTTACACCATCATAAATTTCAATTTTGGTTAATTTTTTACAATCTAAAAATGCATCATGTTCTATTGTTTTAACGCTTGAAGGTATTTTTATTTCTGTTATATTTGTTCCTGCTAATACTCTTGTTGGAATCACTTCTAGTCCATCTTCCAATGTTATTGTTGTTAAATTTGTGCAATTTTTGAATACATATTCGTCAATTATTGTTGGTCCACTTTTTAATGTTTTTGGTATTTTTATACTTGTTAATCCCGTACAATCTGCAAATGCTGCTTGGTTTATATCTTCAACACTTCCTAAATCTACTTTTTTTAATGATTTGCAACCATAAAATGCTTGTGAACCTATTGTTTTAACGCTTGAAGGTATTTTTATTTCTGTTATATTTGTTCCTGCTAATAGCCTTGTTGGAATCGTTTCCAATCCATCTTCCAATGTTATTGTTGTTAAATTTGTGCAATTTTTGAATATTGAAGTATCAATTATAGTTAAACCACCCTTTAATGTTTTTGGTATTTTTATAGTTGTTAATCCTGTACAATCTGCAAATGCTGCTGCATTTATCTCTTCAACACTTCCTAACTCCACTGCTGTCAATCCTGTACATTTCCAAAATGAATTCTTTGCAATTCTCTTTATACTACTTGGTATTACTACCTTTGTTATATTTGTAGCACCTGTAAATGCATCATTTCCTAATGCAACAACATTTAAACCATCTAATGTTGAAGGAATTGTTACGTTTCCAGTTAATTCAGTAGGATTTGTACATTTTAAATCTATAATTTGATTTGATTTATCAATATTATATTCCCATTTTACTGTAACTCCATTTATTACACTCGTTGTTGTATGAACATCTGCAGCCAATACAACACTTGTAATACTTAGAATAAATATAGCAATAATAAAAATTATTAAATATCTCTTTGACATATAAAATTCCCCTTTCCATAACTCTCTATTTCAATTTTAGCAAAATTATTATTATTTATCAACCTCTTCACTTTTTACTACTCAGTGTTAATTTCTAATTTTCCCCAAATATCAACTTTTTAAGCTTTTATTACATTTTTATTACATTTTTATTACATTTTTGTTGCAAGTAAAAAAACAATGCATTTCTTTGCATTGTCTCTTTATTATTATTCTTCTACATCAGCAACTTCTTCAAGTTTCTTTTCTGTATCAATATGAGTATTTAAATATCTCTTCATACCAGTACCAGCTGGAATTAATTTACCAATGATAACATTTTCTTTTAATCCAACTAAGTCATCTGTCTTACCTTTAATTGCAGCTTCTGTAAGAACTCTTGTTGTTTCTTGGAATGATGCTGCAGATAAGAAGCTTTCTGTAGCAAGTGAAGCTTTTGTAATACCAAGTAATACTCTTCTTCCTGTAGCAGGACGTTTTCCTTCTGCTATTGCTTCATTGTTTTTATCTTCAAATTCATACATATCTATTAAAGAACCTGGGAACATATCTGTATCTCCATTATCTTCAACTCTAACTTTCTTAAGCATTTGTCTACCAATAACTTCAACGTGTTTGTCATTGATATCAACACCTTGGTTTCTATATACTTTTTGAACTTCTGATGTTAAGTATTCGTAAACACCTTCTGGTCCTTTTAATTCTAAGATTTCTCCTGGATTAATTGAACCTTCTATTAATGGGTCTGCAACTTCTACCATGTCTCCATCTTTTACTTTCATTTTTGAACCAAATGGTATTGTATATGTTCTTGAATCATCTTTAGATGTAACTATAACTTCTTTCTTTTTCTTTGTTTCTTTTATTTTTACTTTACCAGCAATTTCAGAAATTATTGCAACACCCTTAGGTTTTCTAGCTTCGAATAATTCTTCAACCCTTGGAAGACCTTGAGTTATATCAGCTACACCGGCAACACCACCAGAGTGAATTGTTCTCATTGTAAGCTGTGTACCAGGTTCACCAATTGATTGAGCTGCTATAATACCAACAGATTCACCAATTGATACTAAGTTTCTTCTTGCTAATCCCATACCATAACATTTTTGACATACACCATGTTTTGAACGACAAGCTAAAACTGAACGTACTTCTAGTTTTTCAATTCCTGCTGCTACTATTTTTTCTGCTATGTCTTCTGTTATCATTGTATTTGTATCAACAATAAGTTCTTTTGTATTTGGATCATATACATCGTTTACAACATATCTTCCGATAAGTCTTTCTTGCATTTTTTCAATTATTTGATTTCCATCTTTGATATCATATACTATTAAACCTTCATGTGTTCCACAATCATGTTCTCTTACTATAATATCTTGTGATACATCAACTAATCTTCTTGTTAAGTAACCTGAATCGGCAGTTCTTAAAGCTGTATCTGAAAGTCCTTTACGTGCACCATGGGCAGAAATGAAATATTCTAGGGCATCTAGACCTTCTGCAAATGATGATTTGATAGGAATTTCAACTGCTTTACCTGTTGTACTTGCCATAAGTCCACGGATACCAGCAATTTGTCTTAATTGGTTCATATTACCTCTGGCTCCAGATTTAACCATCATATAGATTGGGTTTAAGTCATCAAAGTTTTCTTCCATTGCTTGACTGATTTTCTTTGTTGCTTCTTCCCAAACTTTAATTACTGAGTTATATCTTTCGTCGTTTGTAATTAAACCTCTTGCATATTGTTTTCTAATTGTTTCTATTTTCTTGTCTGCTTCTGCAAGTAATTCTTTTTTAGCTGCGGGTACTTTTACATCACTCATTGAGAATGTGATACCTGCAACTGTAGAATATTTAAATCCTAATGCTTTAACATAGTCTATTACTCTTGCAGATTCTTCTAATCCATGAGTTCTTATAACTCTTTCGATAATTGTTCCCATTGATTTTTTCATAACTGGGAAGTCTATTTCGTATTGGAATGGATCTTCTTTTCTATCTATAAATCCTAAGTCTTGAGGAATTCCTTTATTAAATATGATTTTTCCTACACTTGTTTCGATTTTTTTAGATTTCATTTCTCCGTCTATTTCTTTTGTTATTCTTACGAATATTTTAGCATGGATATCTACATCTTTATTTTCGAAAGCCATTATTGCTTCATCTGGATCTTTGAAGTATTTTCCTTCTCCTTTTTGTCCATCTAGAGTCATTGTTAAGTAATAACTTCCTAAAATCATATCTAGTCTAGGTACTGCAACTGGTTTACCATCTTGTGGTTTTAATAAGTTGTTTGTTGCAAGCATTAAGTATCTTGCTTCTGCTTGTGCTTCTGGTGATAATGGTAAATGCACTGCCATTTGGTCACCGTCGAAGTCAGCATTAAATGCTTCACAAACTAATGGGTGAAGTTTGATTGCTCTACCTTCAACTAATATTGGTTCAAATGCTTGGATACCTAATCTGTGTAGTGTTGGAGCACGGTTTAACATTACAGGATGATCTTTTATAACATCTTCTAATATTTCCCATACTTCTGGTCTTAATCTTTCTACCATCCTCTTAGCATTTTTTATGTTTTGTGCTATCCCTCTTTTTACTAATTCTTTCATTACAAATGGTTTGAATAATTCAACTGCCATTTCTTTTGGAAGTCCACATTGATAGATATTTAATTCTGGTCCTACAACAATAACTGAACGTCCAGAGTAGTCAACCCTCTTTCCTAATAAGTTTTGACGGAATCTACCTTGTTTTCCTTTTAACATATCTGATAATGATTTTAATGGTCTATTACCAGCTCCTGTTACTGGTCTTCCTCTTCTACTATTGTCTATTAAGGCATCTACTGATTCTTGTAACATACGTTTTTCGTTTCTTACAATTATTTCTGGTGCACCTAATTCTAATAATCTTTTTAATCTGTTATTTCTGTTTATAACTCTTCTATATAAGTCATTTAAGTCAGATGTTGCAAATCTACCACCATCTAATTGTACCATTGGTCTTAATTCTGGTGGGATTACTGGTACTACTGACATTATCATCCATTCAGGTCTTGTGTTTGAAAGTCTGAATGAATCTACTGTATCTAATCTTTTTACAAGTTTGCTTTTCTTTTGCTCACTTGCTGTTTCTAACTCTTTTCTAATTTGTTTAGATAATTTGTCTAAATCTATTTTTTCTAATAATTCTTTTAAAGCTTCTGCACCCATTTTTGCTTTAAATGAACCTCTACCATATTTTTCTTCTGCTTCATGATATTCTTTTTCATTTAAAACTTGGCATTCTGCTAAATCAGATGTTCCTTTATCCGTAACTATGTATGAAGCAAAATATACTATTTTTTCAAGGTTTCTTGGAGAAACATCTAACATTAAAGCTATTCTACTTGGAATTCCTTTGAAGTACCAAATATGTGCTACTGGTGCTGCAAGTTCTATATGTCCCATTCTTTCTCTTCTAACTTTTGATTTTGTAACTTCTACTCCACATCTGTCACAAACTATTCCTTTATATCTAACTCTTTTATATTTACCACAATGACATTCCCAGTCTTTTGTTGGTCCAAATATTCTTTCACAGAATAAACCATCTTTTTCTGGTTTTAATGTTCTGTAATTGATTGTTTCTGGTTTTTTTACTTCACCTTTTGACCATTCTCTTATTTTTTCATCTGATGCGATTCCTATTTTTATTTTATTAAAAATATCTAATTCGTCCACGTTTTGTTTTCCCCCTCAATTATAGAGTTTTTCAAAACAGATTAAGAGGACTAGCCACCGCTCTTGCAATTCCCTTCTGTCGCCTCTTATCTTTTTGAAATATATTCAGTTATTCTTTTCTATAAATTAATCATCTAAATTGTCTTCTGACATATCACTATCAAAAATAGCTTCATCATCTTCATCATCTAAGTTTTCGAATAGCTCATCATTTTCTGAATCATTTTCATCATCTAATAATATGTCATCTTCTTCAGCTTCAACGTAACCGTCTTTTAAGTCATCTTCTGCAACAACTTCGTCTTCAGCTAAGTATTTGTTATCTTTTTCTGGGTCATATTCAATTCCGTCTTCTATGTTTTCTTTAAGTTCTAATTCTTGATTATCTTCAGAATATAAACGTACATCTAATCCTAAAGATTGTAGTTCTTTTACAAGAACTTTGAAGCTTTCTGGAACTCCTGGTTCTGGAATATTTTCACCTTTAACGATTGCTTCATATGTTTTTACTCTACCTACAACGTCATCAGATTTAACTGTTAACATTTCTTGTAGTGTATATGCTGCACCATATGCTTCTAATGCCCAAACTTCCATTTCTCCAAAACGTTGTCCACCGAATTGTGCTTTACCTCCAAGTGGTTGTTGTGTTACTAATGAGTATGGTCCAGTTGAACGAGCATGGATTTTATCATCTACTAAGTGGTGTAGTTTTAACATATACATAACACCAACTGTAATTGGCTTGTCAAATGGTTCACCAGTTCTACCATCATAAAGAATTGATTTACCATCTGGTGTCATTCCAGCTTGTTGTAATAATTCTTCTACATCTTCTTGTGTTGCACCATCAAATACTGGTGTTGATACGTGCCATCCTAATGCTTTTGCAGCTCCTCCTAAGTGAACTTCCAAGATTTGCCCTAAGTTCATACGTGATGGAAGACCTAGTGGGTTAAGTAAAATATCTATTGGTGTACCATCTGGTGTAAATGGCATATCTTCTTCTGGTAATACTCTTGAGATAACACCTTTGTTACCATGACGTCCGGCCATTTTATCTCCAACTGATATTTTTCTTTTTGTTGCTATATAACATCTAATTATTTGATTTACTCCAGGTCCTAATTCATCTGAATTGTCTCTAGTAAATATTTTAACATCTACTATTGTTCCTGCTTCTCCGTGTGGTACTCTTAATGATGTATCTCTAACTTCTCTAGCTTTTTCTCCGAAAATAGCTCTTAATAATCTTTCTTCAGCTGTTAATTCTGTTTCTCCTTTTGGAGTAACTTTACCAACTAATATATCTCCTGGTCTAACTTCTGCACCAATTCTGATTATTCCGTTTTCATCTAAGTCTTTTAATACATCGTCACCAACGTTTGGTATGTCTCTTGTTATTTCTTCTGGTCCTAATTTTGTATCTCTACATTCGCAATCATATTCTTCAATATGTATTGATGTAAATACATCTTCTTTTACTAATCTTTCATTTAGAAGAATAGCATCTTCGTAGTTATAACCTTCCCATGTTGAGAATGCTACTAAACAGTTTTTACCTAAAGCCATTTCTCCGTTTTTTGTTGATGGTCCATCTGCTATAGCATCACCTTTTTTAACTATTTCACCTTTTTTTACCATTGGTCTTTGGTTAATACATGTACCACCATTTGTTCTCTTGAACTTACGTAATTTATGTACTACTGTTTTACCATTGTTATATTTAACAGTAATTGCATCACCTGTTACTTTTTCTATTACTCCATCATCTTCAGCTAATATTAATATTCCTGAATCTTTTGCAGCTCTATATTCCATACCTGTTCCTACTATTGGTGCTTCAGTTGTTAATAGAGGCACTGCTTGACGTTGCATGTTAGAACCCATTAAGGCTCTTTTTGCATCATCATGCTCTAAGAATGGTATCATTGCTGCAGCTATAGAAACTAATTGTTTTGGTGAAACATCTATGTATTGTACCCTGTCTTTTTCAACTTCTATGATTTCATTTCTATATCTAACTCTAATTCTGTTATTTATAAATTCTCCATTTTCATCCATTGGCTCTGATGCTTGAGCTATAATGTAGTTATCTTCAACATCTGCACTCATATATTCAACTTCATCTGTTGCTCTATGTGTTTCTGGATCTATTTTTCTATATGGTGTTTCAATAAATCCATATTCATCTATTTTAGCAAATGATGAAAGTGCTGATATAAGTCCAATGTTTGGTCCTTCTGGAGATTCTACTGGACATAATCTACCATAGTGTGTATAGTGAACGTCTCTAACTTCGAAACCAGCTCTTTCTCTTGTAAGACCTCCAGGTCCTAAAGCTGAGATTCTTCTTTTATGTGTTAATTCTGAAAGTGGGTTAGTTTGGTCCATAAATTGTGATAATTGTGAGCTTCCAAAGAATTCTCTAATTGATGATGTTATTGGTTTTGTGTTTATTAATGTTTGTGGTGTTACTACATCTAAGTCTTGGATTGTCATTCTTTCTCTTACAACTCTTTCAAGTCTTGTTAAACCAATTCTAAATTGATTTTGTAATAATTCACCAACACATCTAATTCTACGATTTGCTAAATGGTCTATGTCATCTGGTTTTCCTAATCCATGTGATAGATTTAATAAGTAATTTACAGATGCAATTATATCTTCTGTTGTTATGTGTTTTGGTACTAATTCATCCATTCTTTCTTCAACAGTTTTTGGTAAATCTTTTTCATCTGTATTATCAATTATATTTTTTAATACTTGATAATTTACTTTTTCTTTTATATTTAAAGTAGAAAAATCAACTATTGGTAATACTTTATGAATATCAACTATTCCATTTCCTATTATTCTTATTGTTTTATCTTCAACTAATATATCTACTATATTAATTCCAGAATTTTGAATATCTTCAGCTACTTCTGCTGATATTACTTCTCCTGCTTGTACAAAAACTTCTCCTGTTTCAGCATCCATTATATCACTTGCAGAAACTTTACCTTTTATTCTTGTTGCTAAATCTAATTTTTGATTAAATTTATATCTACCAACTTTTGCTAAATCATATCTTCTATTATCAAAGAATAATCCATTGAATAAGCTTCTTGCTGCTTCAACTGTTGGTAATTCTCCTGGTCTTAATTTTTTATAGATTTCTATTAAAGCTTCCTCTTGAGTTTTAATAGTATCTTTTGCTATTGTTGTTGATAATAATGTTTCATCTCCAAATAAATCTCTTATTTGGTCATCTGAAACTATGCCTAACGCTCTTAAAAGTGTTGTTACTGGTAATTTTCTAGTTCTATCAACACGTACATAGAATATATCATTTCCATCTGTTTCGTATTCAATCCATGCTCCTCTTAATGGCATTACTGTTGATGTGTATGTTTTCTTTCCTGTTTTTGTGTCAAATTCTTCTGCATAATAGCAACCTGGTGAACGAACTAATTGGCTTACTACAACTCTTTCTGCACCATTAATTACAAATGTTCCGCTATCTGTCATAAGTGGAAAATCACCTAAGTAAATTTCTTGTTCTTTGATTTCTCCTGTTTCACGGTTTATTAATCTAACTTTTACATGTAATCTTGTAGAATATGTAGCATCTCTTTCTTTTGCTTCTTCTAATGTGTATTTTGTTTTTTCTTCCATGTAATAGTCAAAGAATTCTAATACTAGGTTTCCAGAATAGTCTTCTATTGGAGATATATCTTTTAATACTTCTCCTAAACCTTCTTTTACAAACCAATTGTATGAATCTTTTTGAACTTGAATTAAGTTAGGCATTTCGATAAAATCGCCAACTTTAGCAAAGTCTTTTCTTGATGCTTTTTCGTATTGAACATCTTTAATTTTCAAAAAAATCACTCCTTATAAAATTATTATTGGTGAAGCAGATTTAAAAATTTTAAAGTTTCTTACTAAGATGTTGTTTTGTGTTTTACTTAGCTTGAAACTTATTTATTTGATTTTTAAAAAAGTCCTTCTTAGAATATAACTAGTTTTGTTATAAATTAATTTGCCTGCTTTTTCAAATTAATTTATTTTCAATTTTGTTATATTTAATTCCTCTTTTTTAAAATTTTTGACTTGTGTTTGATATGTCTTTTGAATTAAATTTTACTTGATTTCAAATTTTCGCATAAATTCATATTATATGATACCACAAATCACTTACGGAAGTCAAGCTTTTTGCGGACTTTTTTTAATATTTTATTTGCTCTTAAAAAACTTTATATTCAAATTAAAAAATAGCAAAACTTCTATTAGAAATTTTACTATTTTTTATTAATTATTATATAGATAATCTAATGCTTCTTTAACATTTTTCACATTCCAATTTGAATCTTCTGGTGTAAAAGAAACCATTTCAGCTGATACTTTATCCTGTTGTTCTTCCCCATTTCCATAACCAGCTATTTCCTTTTCATATTCATTAAGTATTCCTTCTTCTTTATTTTGTGCATTTTCTGTAGCATTTTTTGCTTGTTTTGCATTATCAAATAAACCTGTCTGTGTTAAAGCAGATATTGCTACTCCAGCTAAAATCAACAGTATAATTATTGTTATTACTAATGCAACTAATGTAATACCTTTATTCTTATTATGCATTTTTTTGAATTTCCTCCTTTGTTTATCATATTTTTAAATATAACTTAATACCTTATATAAAAATATTAACATATTATTAATTTTTATTCAATATTTTTAACAAACATTTTTATCTTGCTCTAGACTTTTTTAATCATTTATAGTAAAATACAAAAGATTTAAAAACATATTTTAAGAAAGGATTTTTAAAATGGCAAATTTACCTATTTTCATAAAATATTTAATAGTATGGTTAGTTAGTATGATTCCAATAGTCGAATTAAGAGGAGCAATCCCAATCGCAGAAGGATTAGGATTAAACATATTTATCTATTACCCTATAGCAATAATAGGAAATATGCTTCCTGTACCAATAATTTTTTTATTTGCAAGAAAAGTATTAGAATGGGGAAAAGATAAAAAAATAATTGGAAAATTTTTTACTTGGTGCTTAGAAAAAGGCGAAAAAGGTGGGGAAAAACTAAAAAAGACAGCAGGAAACAAAGGTATTTTCTTTGCCCTACTTATATTCGTAGGAATCCCACTACCAGGGACAGGGGCATGGACTGGAACACTAGCAGCAAGTTTCTTAAACCTTGACTTCAAAACAAGTATCTCAGCAGTAACATTAGGAGTACTACTAGCAGGAATAATAATGTCACTAGGAAGCAAATTTGTATCAATCTTAGGCTGGCCTGGTTTAATAGCTATTGTTATCGCAATCATAATAGCTATAACAGTCTCAATATTATTAAACAAAAAAAGAAATAAAAGAACTACTTAATCTCTCAAATTAAGTAGTTCTTTTATTAGTAGAAATTTTTGAATTTCAGTCAACTAACACAAATTACCCTTCATTTCTACTCTCTTCCTCATCTTTAATTTTATTCCTAGCATCCACAAAATCCGTCAATCCAATCTTCAAAACAACAGCAATAGGCACAGCTAAGAACATACCTAAAATACCAAAATAAGCACCACCAACAGTAATTGAAAAGATAACAAGTAATGGACTTATTTCCAAAGAAGAGCCAATTATTTTAGGATTAATAATATTGGCATCAATTTGTTGTAAAATTATAACAACAACTGCCATAGCAAGAGCCTTTCCAAATCCTCCAGTTATAAAAGTAACCAATATTCCTATGCTTACAGCAACTATAGCACCAATATAAGGTATCATATTAAATAATCCAATTGTAAATCCAATTAAAGGTGCATATTTTACTTTTAATATCATCATTGCAATTGTTGTCAAAATACCAACAATTACAGCATCTAATAATTGACTTGATATAAATGTAAAAAATATTTGATTTGCTTTTGTAAAATATTTATCTATAGTTTCATAAGTTTCCTTTTTAAATATTGCTCTCACAAATCTTCTTAAAGCATTTATTATTGTGGTTCTTTGTAATAAAATATATACTGAAACTATTATAGATACAAATACATCAAATATTCCAGAGAATATATCTATTATACTTTTAATATATTCTAATATTTTTTCGTTATTTATACTTAAAAATTGTTTTATATCTATATTAGAAAATTCTGTTACTTTTTCTTTTATAATATCGTTTTTTAAAACTGAATCCTCTGGTAATTCTTTGTACTTATTAACAATCATTTCATAATAACCTGGTATATTATTAACTAATTCTATTACACTATCTCTTAAAATTGGAAATATACAATTTATTATAATTATTAAAATTAAAACAAATATAATATATGTTGCTACAACAGATAGTCCTCTAGATCTTTTAGCTATCAGTTTTAATTTTGATTTTTTAAATATCTTTTCTATTTTGGTACATGGTATAAATAATATATATGATATTAAAATTCCTATTAGAAATGGTTTTAATATTCTAAAAAATGATCCAAACCAAGCTTGTACACTTGAAAAGTTGTCTAAGATTTTATACACAATTACAACTGTTATTGCTATTAATAACCATGATATTCTTTTTTTCCACCCTTGTTTTATTTCTTCCATAATGTTTCCTTTCTATTCTATTTTATATATCTATTTCTAATTCTACTGGGCAATGATCACTTCCAAGTATCTCTGAATGTATTTTAGCTTCTTTTATACAATTTTCAATTGATTTTGAAACTATAAAATAATCTATTCTCCATCCAACATTTTTTTCTCTAGCATGTCCCATATATGACCACCAACTATATGCATTTTCTTTCTCAGGGTATAGAACTCTAAAAGTATCTACAAATCCCGCATCTAATAACTCTGTCATTTTATTTCTTTCTTCATCTGTAAATCCTGCATTATGCCTATTTGTTTTTGGATTTTTTAAATCTATTTCTTTATGTGCTACATTTAAATCTCCACACATTATAACAGGTTTGTTTTCATTTAATTTTAACATATATTTTCTTATTTCATCTTCCCAAATTTGTCTATATTCTAGTCTTTCTAATTCTCTTTTTGAATTTGGTGTATATATATTAATCATATAAAATTTTTCAAATTCTAAAGTTATAACTCTTCCTTCTTTATCATGTTCTTCTATACCAATTCCATATGTTACAGAAATTGGTTTTTGTTTTGTAAATATCGCTGTTCCTGAATAACCTTTTTTCTCAGCACTATTCCAATAACTTGTATATCCTTTAAATTCTAAGTCTATTTGATCTTTTTGACATTTTGTTTCTTGAATACAAAATATATCAACATCTATTTCGTTAAAAAAATCTTTAAAACCTTTATTTATACAGGCTCTTATTCCATTTACATTCCATGATATTAGTTTCATAATCTTTTCCTTTCTATTTCTATATTTTACTATATTTAGAATAAAATAGCAAGTAGTATAATAAAAGAACAAAAAGCCTTAGCATCTATTTGCTAAGACTTTTTAATTATTGTACTGATGTTACTGGTAAATATCTAACTCCCCATGCTAAAGCTTCTGCATGTGAATTAACATAGATATCTATCTTATTACCTTTAATTGCTCCACCTCTATCTTCTACTGTATATGTGTGACCATTTATATTTAATTTTGTTCCTAATGCAAATTTTGATGATGCCGCAATAGTTCTTCCAGCTGTTGCTTTTGTTCCTGCTGCTGTGATACCATTTGTTTTACCACAACATTTTGCACAAGAGCAATATGCTGTTATTTTATATATTTCTCCTGTAGCACCTGCTTGAACTGTAGTGCTTGGAGTTGTTCTTGATAGTGAACTTCTTGATGTTACTGTTTTATTAACTTGAACTATTTTATTTACTGGTTCTTTGATTACAGTTTCTGATAATTGAATTTTTTCAATTTCTACATCATTTTGATATTTAATTTTATATGTTATTTCTTTTATTCCGTCTTTACCTTGTTGTATTATTCTGTTTGTTGTATTTTCTGTTGTTCCTGTTGTATTTTTTGTAATTGTCTCATATGGTATAGCTACTTGTTCTGTAACTATTTTTTCTGTAATTGGTGCATAATTATTTAAAAGTTCTTCTAAAGTTGCTTCAGCTCCTTCTTCAGAAACTTTCGCTATCTGCACTTCATTATATGATTTGTCTACTATTTTAATTACAGTACCTGCTGATACTTCTTCAGTAAGGTCTGGTATTGTTTTTTCATCTTCATCTAATATAATATTGTTTTCTTTTAAAACTTCTGATACTGTTGTTTTTGATGTTAGAACTGATAGTTCATAACCATTTTTTAAAACAATTTTTGTATCTTTAAGATTTGTATTAACTGCCATAACGGCTATTCCTGAAATTAATATTAGGATAATAGTCACACACATGATTTTCATTATAGATAATGAAGCTTTTTCTTCTCTTTTCATAAAAATCTTTCTTACCTCCTTTGGCAATACATCTTATATTATACAACATTTTCCTAAGCTTGTCAAATTTTGTACAAGCTTGGTGCTGTAAGACTCTTCTTTATAGTATATTCTCTAACCACTGAATTTAGTACATTTTTTATTTTTTTAAAAAATATTGTTTAAATTTTAATAATATGTTATCATATAAAAAGATATAATAATCAAAGGAGGATTAATTATGGGTTGGATTATTTTAGCTATAGTAGTTATATTAGTAATTGCTATAATTTCAATGTATAATGGTTTGGTTTCTTCAAGAGTAAAAGTTGATAATGCTTGGAGCCAAATTGATGTACAATTACAAAGAAGATTTGATTTAATTCCAAATTTTGTTGAAACAGTAAAAGGTTATGCAGCACATGAATCAGAAACTTTTGAAAAAATCACTAGTTTAAGAACTTCTTGGGCTAATGCTAACACTGTTGCTGAAAAAGCTGATTTAGATAATCAACTTTCTGGAGCATTAAAAACAATTATGGCTGTTTCAGAAAATTATCCAGATTTAAAAGCAAATCAAAACTTTTCTGAATTATCTGAAGAATTAAGAAATACAGAGAATAAAATTTCTTTTTCTAGACAATTCTATAATGATACAGTAACAATGTATAATCAAAAACTACAAATTTTCCCTTCAAACATTATTGCAAATATGTTTAATTTCACTCCACGTGAATTATTTACAGTTGATAATGCTGAAGCAAGAAAAAATGTAAAAGTTGATTTTGGAAAAAAAGACTAATTAAATGAAGGGGGTTACTTTTTTAAGTGCCCCTTTTTGCTCTATAGGAGGTATTTTATGTTTAAAACAATTAAGAAAAATAAATTTGAATCTGCAATTATTGTTTCTATTTTTATTATTGCAGTGACACTTATTATTTATTATATATGTAATGCTTTAAATCTAGGAGAATTATCTATATTAATCGCATTAATTTTTTCAATCGCTTCTGCTTGGGGTTCTTACTATTACAGTGATAAAATAGTTTTAGCTTCTTGTAGAGCAAGACCTGCAACTAAAGAGGAAGATTTAAAACTTGTAAATATTTTAGATGCTCTAATGGTAACTGCTGGCCTACCTAAAAAACCAGATTTATATGTTGTTGAAGATGCTCAACCAAATGCTTTTGCAACTGGTAGAAATCCTGAACATGCTGTAATTTGTGTTACTACAGGTTTACTTGAAAAATTAAATTACTATGAATTAGAAGGTGTAATTGCTCATGAAATGAGTCATATAAAAAATTATGATATTCTTTTAAGTGCTGTTGTTTCAGTATTTGTTGGACTTATTGTTATGCTCTCAGATATGTTTTCTCGAATTATGTTTTGGGGTGGCTTAAAAGATGATAGAGATAATGATAGTAAAGCAAATGGAATATTAATGCTACTTGGATTGATTTTCTTAATTCTTTCTCCTATATTTGGAACTTTAATGCAACTTGCTCTTTCAAGAAAAAGAGAGTTTTTAGCTGATGCTACTGCAGTAGAGTTTACTCGTAATCCTGATGGTTTAATTTCTGCTTTAGACAAGTTAGAAAATGACCCTAATGAATTAGAAACTGCTAATTCTGCAACGGCTAATATGTATATCATTAATCCTTTTAAAAAGAATGGAGATAAAGGGAAGAGAAAAACTTCTAGTTTATGGTCTACTCATCCTAGCACAGCTGATAGAATTGAAGCTTTGAGAAATATTAGATAAAAATAAAAAATGCTAATAAAAAATCTATTTATTAGCATTTTTATTTTATATTTTAAATATTTTCCTTGCATTTTCATAAGTTATATCCGCAATTTGCTCTAAAGTCATCCCTTTCGCATCAGCTATTTTTTGAGCAACATATTTAACATTAATCGGTGTATTTCTAGTTCCACGAACTGGCTCTGGTGCTAAATATGGACTATCTGTTTCAATCAAAATTCTATCATTTGGTACTAAATTTATCATTTCATCTGCATTTTTTGAACTTTTAAATGTAATTGGTCCTGCAAAAGAAATATAAAATCCTAGTTTTAAACCTTCTTTTATTAATTCCCTATTTTGTGGGCAACAATGAAAAACACCTTTATTTTTTACTGGATTTTCTTTTAATATTTCCAAAGTGTCCATTATTGCATCTCTTGTATGAATTACAATTGGTAAATCTAATTCATTCGCTAATTTTATTTGTTCTATAAAAGCCTTTGTTTGAAGTTCTTTATTATCTGTATTCCAATAATAATCTAATCCTATTTCCCCTACTGCTACAACTTTTTTATTGTTGTTTTTAATTAAATTTTTGATTTCATCTAACATTTTCCACAATTCTTCTTCATTTTGTGGAATATCATTTGGAGAAATACCACATGTTGCATACATAAAATCATATTTATTTGATATTTCTACAGCTTTTTTTGAACCTTCTAAACTGTAGCCTGCTGTTATAAAATTTTTAGTATCCGTATTTATTATTTCTCGTATTATTTCATCTCTATCTTCATCAAATTTTTCATCATTTAAATGACTATGATTATCAAATAATTTCATTTTATTACCTCTTTTGAACCGATTATTTATATAATACTGTAACATTTGCCACTGCATATTTTTTACAATGTGAAATACTAATATCAATATTTTCTATTGATTTTTCATCTATTCCAACTAATTTTATGCTTGGCCTTCCTTGTTCATCATTTGTAACTTCAAAATCTTTCCAACATACATTGTATTTATCATCTATTTGCCCTGAAACAGCTTTAAATGCAGCTTCTTTAGCAGCAAATCTTGCAGCATAATGTTGATATTTTTGATTTTTTCTAGACTCACAATATTCAATTTCTTTATCAGTAAAAACTCTATTTAAGAACTTATCTCCAAGCTGTTCTATACTTTCTTTTACCCTATCAATTTCTATAATATCTACACCACAACTTATTTTCATACATTTACCTCTAATTATTTAATCATATTTATATAATTAAGAATATTAAATATTAATAGAGCAACTAATACTCCTGCAATTACAATTGTACTTTTTGTATATTTTTCAATATTTAAGTTCTTATATAATATATCGTATTTTGTTTTTATTTCATAATACAATCTGTCTAATTCAAAAACCTTATTTAATTTAAAATTGATATTTGAACCAACTTCATTTTCTGTTACTTCTTGAATCCATAAGTTTTTAGTAAAATCTATAAATTTTTTTCTTGCTTCTTTTAAATTTTGATTATTACTAAATTCTTTTTCTAATTTTTTTAAATATATCTTTTTATATAAATTTAAGATATATGTATAAAAATATATTGTTTCAAATTCTTCTGGTAATGTTGTAAAATTGTTTATATCAGCACTTGATGCAAACAATGCCACTCCTTGTTTTGTAATTCCTATGTTTGCATATTTCCATTTAGAAAATGTAGTTACTTCTTCTGTTATATCTGCTGAGTTATCAGCTGGTAAAAAGTTTGCATATTTATTAAAATAATATTGAATTTTTTCAAATTCATTTTCTTGATTCCATGCTGATTGGTCTATACATACATAAGAATAAGTTAAGAATTTCTGTGTATCTATATCTAATTTTACCGTTTCTATATCAGAACCAGTTATGTCTTTAATAAATTCATTTAATTTATTTACATCACTAAAAGTGCTAGTTTGCAAATAAATTTTATCATAATTATTTAAATTATGACTTTCACTATTTATTTCTCTAAATTTATAATTAAAATTTAATAAGTCTGCGAATTCTTTTGTATCTTCTAAATTTGTCTTCATTACGAAGAAACAAATTCCCGTATTAAAGCAGATTAAATTAATTTTTTGTATTTTAAAAAATACTCCTCTTTCATCTGTTTTTCCTTGTATATCTTCTTTTAAATTATACTCAAATATAGTACAAGGGTATTTGCTTAAAATTGCTGATTTTGTATCTTCTGGTAACTCTTGTAATTTGTCTAATTTCATTTTTGAGTGTGAAAAACTAGAAAACAAAAACTGACTTATTTTTGGTAAAAAATATTGATATAAGTTCAAGTCTTTGCTTTTTTGAAATACTTTTAATTCAAAACGTTTGTCTTTTAGTATTTTTAATAAATATTTTTGATACTTTGTTTCCTTTATTACAAAAGGATGTATAAAATATGAATATTGATAGTTTATCTTTAGTTCCATTTTTATTACCTCTTTTTTATTATGTTTTAAGTTCTAGAAAAATTTTTCTAGAACTTATTTGTATTTTTATTCTTGATTATAATAATTCATATTAATGTCTAATCCAAAATGCCATCTACCAATAAAGTTTATTAGTAAATAATCATCTAGATTATATGTTGGTTCTTGTACTACTGTTCCTTTACTATTAATACTTCCCCATTTATTATCTTTTTTTACTGCAACAAACCCATAGTCGTTTTGTTCCATTGCATCATCATAAACATAGTCCACTATTACTTTTCCTGTTTTATCTACAAATCCATATTTTCCATCTTTTTTACTTAAAAATAATGTTCTATTTGGGAAAATATCTGATTCTTGTTTTTCTTCAAATTTTAAATTGTAATATTTGTATTGGCCATCTATTCTCATTTTTATATAGCCTTTATCTGTATTTAGTTCTAATAAAAATCCTGTAAGTTTTGTTTCTAAATTGTTATTTAATATACTTGAATTTAATTCACTATCTTCAGCAACATATATATCTGCTTTTTCATTATAACTTATAGATGTGTAATTAAATGCCAATTTTTCTTCATTACTGCTATTTATAATTCCATATTTATCACCTTTTTTAGCAATAAATATTCCTGTTTTTGCTTCTTTCAAATAATCATATTGAGCATCTAAAATCACATTTCCAGATAAGTCCATAATTCCATATTTGTTTGCTTTTTTAAATATTACTCCACTGTCTTTTGTTGCTAATATACCTGTTATTTCATCATAACCTTTTACTAACACATCTGTTGATGTACCATTTTCTGCTGTTCTTACAACTTTTTGTAATGTATTTTCTGTTACTACGTATAAATCGTTTGAATGTATTTTATAGATTTTATTATAATCACAATTTAATATTACATTATTAGAATAATCAATTACACCATATTTATTATTTTCATTTTTTACAATAAAGCCTGATTTATTGTCTTTTCCAATTTCTTCTATATCTGCATAAGATGTTGGAATTACTACTTTTCCATCTTCATTGATTATTCCGTATTTATTATCTTTTTTTACTTTTAATGAATTCTTTATTCCTGCTGATGCTGTTATTTCATCATACTCTATTGATGTTAATTCTTTTCCTGTTGAATTTATTATTCCATATTTACCATTTTTTTCTACTTTTAAAATGTTTTCTTCATACCATAAATTATTATTTTCGTCTTTATTTGCTATTGCTTCTACTTTGTCATAATTTGTAAATATTTCTTGATTTTTTTCATTTAATACTTTTGTTTTGTATTCCCCTGTTTCATAATCTATATCATATGTACAAATAAAAATAGCATTTTTACTGTTTGGTATTACTATCATTTCTTGATATGCTGGGTCTATTACTATATCTCCATTAGAATTTATGACTCCCCATTTGTTATCTTTATATAGTGCAAAGTAACTTGAACTACTTATTGTTCCTGTGTCTTTATCTTTTACCAATAATTTTTTTATTATAAATATAAACATTATTATTACAGCAATTGCTATAATTACCGCAAAAACCTTTTTCATATTTAATTTTGGTTCTGTATCATATCTTTTTCCTCTACTCATTTGTAGTCCTCCTTTGCACATATAATATAACATATATTTTTTTATTTTTCAACAAATTTACAAGCAATTACACTCATATCATCTTTTGCTGTTCCAAAATTGTTGTCAATTGCTTCATTTAGTATTAAATCTGCTATTTTTTTAGTATTGTTTGTTTCTATATCTTCAAGTAGATATTTTACCCAAAGTTCTTTGTTTTTGTATTCTATATTAGAATCTAATATTCCATCTGAACACATAACCATTATGTCTCCTGCTTCAATGTCTTTGTCAAATAGTTGTAAACTTTCATGATTTATTATTCCTGCAGGAAGTGAATTTGATTTTATTATTTGGACTTTATTTGAATTTTTAATATAAGTTGGACAAGCTCCTCCTTTTATAAATTCTACACAACCATTATATAAATCTACAATAGCAATGTCTAAAGTTGCAAATATTTCTTCATTTTGGCTTATTAAACTTGAATTTATTAATTCCATTGATGTATTTTTATCAAAGCCTGATAAGAATAGGTTTTCTAGCATTTTCAATGCTTTTTGGCTACTTTGTTTTGCTTTTTCTCCTGAACCCATTCCATCACTTAAAGCTACTAAATATTTTCCATCTTTTAGTCTAATTGTTAATGTACTATCACCTGATGTTTGGCTATTTTCCTTCGTTTTCTCTGACATTCCAATTGCCATTACAAATTTATCATCTGATAAGAAATTTAATCTTGTTCCAATACTTGCATCTTGATTAAATGCAATTTCTTCTCCTAATACTTCTGTTAATATTTTTTTAATTTCATCTATATCTACATTATTTGATTTTTCCATATATATTTCAATTAAAAATCTATCTTCTTTTTGTATTGATATTTCTTGTATGTTTATATCTTTTAATTTTAATAATTCAATTATTTGCCTTTTTTCTTTTATGAATTGTTCTTCATTTTGAATATTTTTTTCTATATTTTCAGCAATATTTGAAATTGCTTTAGATACCCCGGTTAATTGTTCTTTTATGTTCTTTTGGTTTTCTTGTAATTTTTTTTGCCATACAAAACTTGATTTACTTATTTTGTAAGACATATTTATCACTCTTACCATTTGTGCAATATTTTCTTCTAAATATTCACTTATATTTTTATCATCAAAACCGATTATGTAACTATTGCATCTTGCAAATATTTCTAGCAATTGTTCTCTGTTTATTTCTTGCTTGTCTAACAACAATTCAAAAATTTCATCAATTATTTTTCCTTCTGTATTTGATATATCTTCATATAACATGTTGTTTTCATAGCCGTTCAAATTATCTAATAATTCATTGATAAATATTTCTTTATTATTAATATTTTCTTCTTGTTTTAATTCTTCCGCATCATCTATTTTATATGTTTTTGCCATTTCTTGAATTGTTTCTGAAACATTATTTAATCTCTCTGCTGTTTCTTTACTTTTATTTAATGCTCTGTCTGGAAATACTGGTAAAAGTTTTGAACCACCAGTAAATTCTTCTATATTTATTCTTATTGATTTTGGTACTGCTAAAAGCCCAATTGATGCAATTAATATTTCTTTAAAATGTATCAATTCTACTGTATATCCATTTGATACATACGCAAGTACTACGTTCCCTAAGCAAAATCCAACAATAACTCCTATCTTTCCAAATCTATTTAATATTCCCGCAATCATTCCAGAAATAGCATATGCTGCTACCATTATTGGATCAGATGATGTTATTACTCCTAAGGTTACTCCTATTGTAACACCTGCTGTTGTTCCTACTAATACACCATTTTTCCATCCTAAAATTAAAACTATTAGTATACTTAAAATATTTTGAATTGAAAATCCAAATATATTTATTCCATTAAATGCACTAACAGAAATTGATAATAATAAACTTGCTCCTAATACTTCTTCTATTGAAAATGCTTTATTCTCTCTAAAATCTTGAATTACAGAAAGTGAATTTACAAATATTTTATAAAATACGACTGCAATTATTGAAAATGATACACTGGCTAAAGCATCATATAATGTAAATCCATTTATTCCTAATTTAAGTATTTGTATTATTAATGTTGATATGAATATATTTTTTGACAATTTTATTTGTTCATTTTTTTCTTCATCGTTTTGTTTTACTTTTATTATAAACATTGTAGCAATTAGTGTTAATACTGTTAAAATATAGCCTACAGCTCCACTAACTCCAAATTTTATTGCACTGCCTATAATTCCTGCTAAAACTACTCCTAATGCTGGTACCGAATTTGCTAAACATGCACCTAATATACTTATACTAAATGGTGAAAATTCTCCTGTTACACCAACCATTGAAATCATAAATGTTATTACATATATGATTATATTTTTTATGCTTAATACGTTTGAAAATATTTCTATTTTCTTTTTATGACTATTATCTTCTTCGTATTTTGCAGTATTTACTGTATTTTCATTTATATTTTGAAACATCCTTACCACCTCTTAAACTTTTTATAGCAAAATTTTACTACTTGTCCTTTGTATTTTTTGTCTTTTTTGGTATGGTAATTCAAAAAAGTTTTTTACATTTTGTGATATTTATTTTTTATTTGTTTTATTATTTTTCAATTTACTGCGTTTATTTTATTATAAATTGCCAAAAAAAGCAATATTATTGTAGAATTTTAAAAAGATAATAAATAGTATTTTTTCTATTTATTATCTTTAATTATTCTATTTTTTATTTTATTTTTTCTATTTCTTTTTCTGATAATCCTGTTAAATTTGCTACTTTTTCTTTTGAGAAATTTTCTTTTAAGAGTTTTTTAGCAATTTCAATACTTTTTTGCATTATTCCTTGTGATATTCCCTGTTTAATTCCTTCAACAATGCCATCTTTTTTACCACGTCTATATATACGTTTGTTATCTTGTTGAATTGTTTCAAATACTGCCATCATATCTTCATCACCTCCTATATTTAATTTATTTAGAAATTCATCTGTCTTTTCTTTTCCTATTTTATTTTTTATTATTTGAGTTAACATTATTTTAAATATTTCTTTCATATTGTCTGAAT
>ERZ824473.443-NODE-443-length-75673-cov-18.165900_pt1 | contig 75673 bp, 57 predicted proteins | sample MGYA00519874_ERZ824473 | MGnify/ENA primary metagenome ERZ824473 (study PRJEB31778, sample SAMEA3449151) | human gut metagenome | biome: human gut; feature: human-associated habitat; material: faeces | place: United Kingdom | collected 2010/2012 ... | reverse complement strand
CTGCGTGCCGTCGGTCGAATGGTACACTTCGGGGTGGAACTGGATGCCCCACGTCCGCTCGCCCCCGACGCGGAAGGCGGCGACGCGCACGTCCTCGGTGCTGGCGATCAGTTCATAGTTGTCGGGCACGCGCGTAATGGTGTCGCCGTGCGACATCCACACCTGCGTGCGGGCCGGAAGGCCGCGCATCAGCGCATCCGACGCATCGCCCACGGTGAGCATCGCGCGGCCGTATTCGCGGCTGGGCGCAGGCTGCACCTCGCCGCCGAAAGCCGAGGCGAGGAACTGCGCGCCGTAGCAGACGCCCAGCAGCGGCAGTTTGCCCTTGATGGCCGAAAGGTCGGGAGTCGGAGCCTGTGCGTCCCGCACGGAGAAGGGACTGCCCGAAAGAATCACGCCCCGCACCGACGCGTCTATCGCCGGGATCTTGTTGAAGGGGTGGATTTCGCAATAGACACAGAGTTCGCGCACACGCCGCGCGATGAGCTGCGTGTACTGCGACCCGAAGTCGAGAATCAGGATTTTTTCCATATCAGTCGTTCAATTACTTTCCAAAATTTCGATAGCCCACCCACACGCGCCGGAGAAGATAACCCAACGCCGCCGCAAGGACCAGTGTACGCAGCACCGGGAGGCGGGTGATCAGCCATGCGGCGAACAGTGCGAACGCCGCCGCCAGAATCCACCAGTCGTATTTCGAAACCGGGAGTCCCATCTACCGTTCGCTCGAATAGTTGGGCGCCTCGCTCGTGATGGCCACGTCGTGGGGATGGCTCTCCTGCATGCCCGAAGCCGTGATGCGGATGAAACGGGCCTGCTTGAGCGCCTCGATATTCTTCGCGCCGCAGTAACCCATGCCCGAACGGACGCCGCCGATGAGCTGGTAAACCGTCTCGGAAAGGGACCCCTTGAACGGCACGCGCGCGGCGATGCCTTCGGGAACGAGCTTGCTGATGTTGCCTTCGCAGCCCTTCTGGAAATAGCGGTCGGCCGACCCGGCCTTCATGGCGTCGATCGAACCCATGCCGCGGTAGCTCTTGAACTTGCGGCCGTTGAAGATGATCGTCTCGCCCGGAGCCTCCTCCGTGCCGGCGAACATCGAACCGATCATCACGCAGTCGCCGCCCGCAGCCAGCGCCTTCACCAGGTCCCCCGAATAACGCAGGCCGCCGTCGGCGATCACCGGAACGCCGCTCTCGCGGGCCACGCAGGCCACGTCGTAGATGGCCGTCAGCTGGGGAACGCCCACACCCGCGATGATGCGCGTCGTGCAGATCGAACCGGGGCCGATGCCGACCTTCACGCCGTCGGCGCCGTTCTCGATCAGGTAGCGCGCAGCCCCGCCCGTGGCGATGTTGCCCACCACGACGTCGAGCGACGGATAGACCTCCTTGATCCGCCTGAGCATCGAAACGATGTTGGCCGAATGGCCGTGCGCCGAATCGAGCACCACGGCGTCGACATCCTCGGCGACCAGCGCCTTCACGCGGTCCATCGCGTCGGGCGTGACGCCGACGCCGGCAGCCACGCGCAGGCGGCCCTTCGCGTCCTTGCAGGCGTTGGGATGGTCCTGCACCTTGGTGATGTCCTTATAAGTGATAAGCCCCACCAGATGGCCTTCGTCGTCCACCACGGGGAGCTTTTCGATCTTGCTGTTGAGCAGTATCTCCTGGGCATGCGCCAGTTCGGGATTGTGCGTCGTCACGAGGCGGTCGCCGGGCGTCATCACCTCTTCGATGCGGCGCGACATGTCGCGCTGGAAACGCAGGTCGCGGTTGGTGACGATACCGATGAGTATTTTGTCCGCATTCACGACCGGAATGCCTCCGATACGGTTCTCTTTCATCAGGTTCAGCGCATCGCCTACGGTGTGGTCCTTGGAAATGGTCACCGGATCGTAGATCATGCCGTTCTCGGCGCGCTTCACCTTGCGGACCTGCGCGGCCTGCTCGGCGATGGTCATGTTCTTGTGGATCACGCCGATTCCACCTTCCCGCGCCAGGGCGATCGCCAGCGGCGCTTCGGTTACCGTGTCCATGGCGGCGGACACGATGGGGATGTTGAGAGAGATATTTCGCGAGAAACGGGTCTGGACATTGACCTCTCGCGGCAACACTTCCGAATAGGCGGGTATAAGCAGCACATCGTCGAAGGTAAGTCCTTCGGGCTGAACCCTTTCATTGATAAAAGACATAATGAACGTGGATTTTTGTTGCTCGCAAATGTAGTGATTTTTTTCGAAACGGCCTAATTTCCGGCCCGATCCGTCGATTTTTTTTCAACAATTTGTCAGGAGGTTCAACGGACGGCTTTTTTTCGTATCTTCGGTTTCCGAACCACCCCATCGACTCCGAAATGAAAAGACCGCTGCTATTCCTGCTGACCGCCGCCCTCACGGGCTGCGCGCCCTGCCACTCCGTCTCGGGCCGGATCGCCGGACTGACGAACGACACGCTCCAAATCGCCTCCTGCGCCATCGCGGACATTCCCGACCTTGAGGACGATTCCGACGAACGGATCACCTACGACACGGTCGTCGCCGAGAACGGACGCCTGGCCTACGATATTTCCGTCGAACAACCGACGCTGCTGGTCATCACACCCGTTCAGCTCATGGAATCTTCCCGGGGAAAACGTTACTCCACCTACACCTCGGACATGAAATTGTTCCTCGCCCCGGGCGAGCGGGTGAAACTCAAAGGCCGGATCGACTCGACGGTGTTCGACTGCATGCTTTCGGGAACACGCCTCAACGAAGACCATAGCGAACATTACCGGGAACTACGGACATTCTGGATCGAGGGCGAACGGCTTCAAAACGCCATGGCCGGAAAATCCCGCACGGAACAGGAGGCGCTCTACGAGCAGTTCCAACAGGTGACGGACCGCCGCCGGGCCTGCGAAATGAATTATATCGCCGCCAACCCGGACAATCCGCTCGCAGGATATTGCCTGCGGCAGATCCCCGTCGACAGCGTACTCTCCTATTACGGACGGCTGGGCGATGCGGCCCGCAACTCGATCTTCCGCCCGCTGATCGGGCCGCTGCTTTCCAAAGCCGAAAAGCGCCGCCAGGTCCTGCTTGCGAAAACCCGGATCGTCCCCGGCGAACCGGCGCCGGACTTTACCCTCAAACGCCCGGACGGAACGGATTTCAGGCTCTCGTCGCTGCGCGGAAAATACGTCGTGCTCGATTTCTGGGGCAGCTGGTGCGGATGGTGCATCAAAGGATTTCCGGAAATGAAGAGACTCTACGCGAAATACAAGAACAGGCTGGAGATCGTCGGCATCGACTGCCGGGACACGCCGGAAAAATGGCTCGCGGCGATCGGAGAACACCAGCTGCCGTGGGTCAATGTCCGGAACCCGGAAGGTACGCCGTACGCCGAAGACGTTTCGGTGAGATACGCCGTCGAAAGCTACCCGACCAAAGTGCTCGTCGATCCGGAGGGTCGTATCGTCGGGAAATTCGCGGGCGAAGGGCCTGACTTCTACGAAAAACTCGCCGAAGCGCTGAAATAAATGAAAGAGGTCCGACCATGCGGCCGGACCTCCTCATGTACGGAGAGGTTTAATACTGCTCCTTTTCGTTGGGGAAATCGCACTCCTTCACATCCTTGACATACTGTTCCACAGCCCCGGTCATCACCGAATGCAGGTCGGCGTAGCGGCGCAGGAAACGCGGCGAAAAACCTTTGTTGATGCCCAGCATGTCGTGGATCACAAGCACCTGGCCGTCGCATCCTCCGCCGGCGCCGATGCCGATCGTCGGGGTCGGAATCTCGGCGGTCACGCGCGCGGCCAGCGCCGCGGGAATCTTTTCGAGCACGATGCCGAAACACCCCGCATCGCTCAGCAGGTGCGCGTCGCGCAGCAGTTTTTCGGCCTCGGCCTCCTCCTTGGCGCGGACGGCGTAGGTCCCGAACTTGTGGATCGACTGGGGCGTCAGGCCGAGGTGTCCCATGATGGGAATGCCGGCCGAAAGAATGCGCTGAACCGATTCGAGGATCTCCTCGCCGCCCTCCATCTTCACGGCGTCGGCCTCGGTCTCCTTCATGATGCGGACGGCCGAGTCGAGGGCCACCTTCGAGTTGCCCTGATAGGTTCCGAACGGCAGGTCGACGACGACAAGCGCCCGCTCCACGGCACGCACGACCGAGCGGGCATGGTAGATCATCATATCGAGGGTGATGGGGACCGTGGTCTCGTAACCGGCCATCACGTTGGCGGCCGAGTCGCCCACGAGGATTACGTCGATACCCGCGGCATCGACGATCTTCGCCATCGAATAGTCGTAAGAGGTAAGCATGGCGATCTTCTCGCCCCGCTGTTTCATCTCCGTCAGGCGGTAAGTGGTCACCGCCCTGACAGTGCTTTCTACTGACATTTTTTCAGATTTTAGGTTTTACAACGCGGCAAAGTTAACGCTTCGGACGGATTTGGCAAAAGAAACTCCATAAAACGACGCCGCCCGACACCGAGACGTTGACCGAATGCTTGGTCCCGGCCTGCGGGATTTCGACGGCCCCGTCGCACAGGTCCACCGCCTCCTGCCCCACGCCGTCGACCTCGTTGCCGAAGACGAGCGCATACTTCACCCCCGGCGCGGCGCGGAACGCGTCGAGCATCACGGCCCCCTCGACCTGCTCCACGGCATAGACCGCATACCCTTCGGCGCGCAGCTGCGCGATGCACCCGACGGTCGAAGCGTGATGGCTCCACGGCACGGTCATCTCGGCCCCCAGGGCCGTTTTATGGATGTCACGGGAGGGCGGCACGGCGGTGATGCCGCAGAGGGCGATCCGCTCCACGGCGAAGGCGTCGCCCGTGCGGAAAAAGGCTCCGACATTCTGGGCCGAACGGACGTTGTCCAGCACCACCGTGACGGGCATCTTTTCCATCGCGGCGAACTCCTCGGGAGAAGGCCTGCCGAGTTCTTCGTTGGTGATTTTGCGCATAATGGATTCGGAACGGTTGATTTCGGGGGCAAAAGTAAATAAAATTAAAATCTTTTCCTTACTTTTGTCAGCTATATTCCGTTGATACCTATGAAAAAACTTTTACTCGTGCTCGCCCTTTCGGGATGCATCGCCGCAGGACACGCCCAGGAGATTCTGCTGGGAACCGATTTCAAAATGTATTTCGACAACAAGGAATTCGGTAGCAACGAGTTCGCCGTGCCGGGACTGGACATCGAATCGGGCACGGACTTCGCAGCCCGGCTGACACCCCGCATCGGCATCCGGTGGGACGAGAAAAACACGCTGGTCATCGCCGCGGACATGATCAAAAACTTCGGATCGGCGGAATCGGCTTATCTTTCGGAGATCAAGCCCGTCTTCTACTACCAGTTCCGGACGCCCAAGGTGACGGCCGCGGCCGGTATCTTCACGCGCGACATGATGCACGACGACGACTATTCGACGGCATTCTTCTCCGAGTCGGAACGCTTCTTCCACAACCGCATGAACGGCGTGCTGGCGCAGTACAACGGCAAAAGGAACTCCTACGTCGAGTTCGTCTGCGACTGGGAGGGCATGTATTCCACCCTCTCGCGCGAAAAGTTCCGCATCCTGCTCGCCGGACGCCACTACCTCGACACGTTCTACTACGGGTTCAACTACTCGATGTTCCACTATGCGGGACAGCAGGGCGCGCCGATCGAAAACGTCGTCGACCTGCAGCTGCTCAACCCCTGCGTCGGCGTGAAGTTCAACGCCTTCTTCGATTTCGACATCAAACTGGGGGCTTTGCTCACGGCCCAGCGCGACCGCAGTTTCGGCCATTCGTGGGAAAAGCCCTGCATGGGTGAGTTCGCCTTCCGGATCAGCCGCTGGGGGCTGTCGCTCGACGAACGCCTCTACGTCGGGGACAACATCCACCCCTTCTTCTACGGACACGATCTGGAGAACACCGACGGCACGACGACCCACATCCCCTACGGACGCGAACTCTATCCGGGCGAAAGTTTCTTCCGCACCGACCAGAAGGTGTACAGCCGCACGGCGCTCTCCTACCGCCGGTCGTTCTTCAACGACACGGTCTCGGTCCGCGCAGAGTTTGCCGCCCACCACGACGGCACGGCCCTGGGAACCCAGCAGATGCTGGTCGTGGGGGTGAAACTGCTCAAAACCGTTTACAACAGCAAGAATCATAAAAAATAATATGGCAAGCGAAACAAACGAAACACGGGAGAAGTCGCTGAACTTCCTCGAAGAGATCATCGAAGAGTCGATCGCCAAGGGCGAAACGCGCGTCCAGACCCGTTTCCCGCCCGAACCGAACGGCTACCTGCATATCGGACACGCCAAGAGCATCTGCATCAACTTCGGCCTGGCGAAGAAATACGGCGGCAAGTGCAACCTGCGCTTCGACGACACGAACCCCGTCAAGGAGGACGTGGAGTACGTCGACTCGATCAAGCGCGACATCCAGTGGCTCGGCTTCCAGTGGGAGCTGGAGCGCTATGCGTCGGACTATTTCGACCAGCTCTACGAATGGGCCGTCGTACTGATCAAGAAAGGGCTGGCCTATGTCGACGACCAGACGCAGGAGCAGATTCGTGAGAACCGCGGCACGGTTTCCGTGCCGGGAACGCCGTCGCCGTGGCGCGACCGTTCGGTCGAAGAGAACCTCGACCTGTTCGTGCGGATGAAGAACGGCGAGTTCCCCGACGGGGCCAAGGTCCTGCGCGCCAAGATCGACATGGCCCACCCGAACATGCTGTTCCGCGACCCGATCATGTACCGCATCCTCCACACCGAGCACCACCGCACGGGCGACAAATGGTGCATCTATCCGATGTACGACTATGCCCACGGCCAGAGCGACTCGATCGAGCGGATCACCCACTCGATCTGCACGCTCGAGTTCGACGTGCACCGTCCGTTGTACGACTGGTTCATCCAGGCGCTCGACATCTTCCCGTCGCACCAGTACGAGTTCGCGCGCCTGAACCTCACCTACACGATGATGTCGAAGCGCAAGCTGCTCAAGCTCGTGCAGGAAGGCGCCGTGATGGGCTGGGACGACCCCCGCATGCCGACCATCTGCGCCCTGCGCCGCAAGGGCTACACGCCCGCCTCGGTGCGCAACTTCGCCGAGATGGTGGGCGTCGCCAAGCGCGACAACGTGATCGACCTCGGCAAGCTGGAATACTGCGTGCGCGAGGACCTGAACAAGGTCGCACAGCGCCGTATGGCCGTGCTGAATCCGCTGAAGGTGGTCATCACGAACTACGAGGACGACAAGACCGAGCTGTTCACGGCGATCAACAACCCCGAGGACGAAGCCGCCGGCACGCGTCAGGTTCCCTTCTCGAAGGTGATCTGGATCGAGCGCGACGACTTCATGGAAGAGCCTCCCAAGAAGTTCTTCCGCCTCTGCCCCGGCGGCGAGGTGCGCCTGCGCTATTCGTACCTCATCAAATGCGAGGAGGTCGTCAAGGACGACGCGGGCAACATCACCGAACTGCGCTGCACCTACGACCCGATGTCGGGCGGAGGTTCGTCGAGCGACGGCCGCCGCGTGAAGGGCGTCATCCACTGGGTGTCGGCCAAAGACGCCGTCGAGGCCGAAATCCGGCTGTTCAACCCGCTCTTTACGAAGGAGGACCCCGACGACGTGGCCGAAGGGCAGACCTGGGAGGACAACCTCAACCCCGAGTCGATGGTCAAGGTCACGGGCTACCTCGAACCGTCGCTGCGCGACATCCCCGTAGGCCAGGCCGTGCAGTTCGAGCGCGTGGGCTACTTCTGCCCCGACACCGACTCGACTCCCGGTCACCTGGTGTTCAACCGCACGGTGACGCTCAAGGATTCGTGGGCCAAGATCAACAAATAGAAGGGGTTTACACCAATAAAAAAGACATCCGGAAAATTCCGGATGTCTTTTTTTGCCATTTACCCTCCCATTTCACCGGATTTTGCCTACCTTTGGGCCTAGAAACGGAAACGGTATAATCGAATGCAGTTGTTATATGTAATAGGTACAGGGGTGCTGGCGGCGCTTTGCGTCCTCCTGGCCGTCCGCATCTGCTATCAGCGCCGGTACATCCGAACAAGCGACCGGATCAACGACCACATATTCCGTAACGTAGCCGCATACCTCCTGCTGGTCGATCCCGATTTCAACGTCCTGCGAACCAACTACTACTCGGCGACGGGCGCCGCGCCGAAAGCCGTGCCGCCCAAGGTGGGCAACCTGCTGCGTTGCAAGAACGGCGAGGACGCGGGCGTCTGCGGCACGCACGAACTGTGCGCCGACTGCCCCGTCCGCGCAGCCATCGCCGGGGTGTTCCGTACGGAGATAGGGTTCTCGGGACTGGAAGCCCCGATGGTGCTCTACACCTCCGACGACCGCACGACGACCGTCGACTGCGACGTAAGCGTGTCGGGGAATTTCCTCACCGTTGCAGGACAGCCCCGGGTGGTACTGACCGTAAGCGACATCACGGCCCAGAAACGCACCCAGCGCGAACTGGAAGAGGCCCGCACCCGCGCCGAAGAGTCCGACCGCATGAAATCGCTCTTCCTGGCCAACACGAGCCACGAACTGCGCACGCCGCTCAATGCCATCGTCGGGTTCTCGGAACTGCTCATGACCGACCCCGCACCTGCGGAGAGGCAGGAATACATGCGCATCATCCGCTCGAACAGCGAAATCCTGCTGCAACTGGTGAACGACATCCTCGATCTCTCGAAGATCGAAGCCGGAACCCTCGACTACGAATATACGGACGTGGAACTCAATGCCGTCATGGAGGAGCTGGAAGGCGGTTTCCGCATGCAGCAGCCCAAGAGCAGCCCGGTGCGGATCACCTTCCACAGGAAATATCCCGCCCGCTACATCCGTACGGACCGCAAGCGGCTGATTCAGGTGATCGCCAATTTTTTGAGCAACGCCGTGAAATTCACCTCCGAAGGCTCCGTCGATTTCGGGTTCGAAATCCGCGGCGGGGAACTCTACGTCTACGTCGCCGACACCGGAACGGGCATCACCGAAGAACACCGGCGGCAGCTCTTCCAACGTTTCGTCAAGGCGGGATCGTTCAGGCAGGGCATCGGCATCGGACTGGCGATCTCGAAGTCGATCGTCGAAACGATGGGCGGCCGCATCGGCGTCGAATCCCAACCGGGCAAAGGCTCGACCTTCTGGTTCACGCTCCCCTACGGGCCGGAACAATAATCAGGGCCGTTTCCGCTGCAATTTCCAAACCGCTCCGCCCCTGCGCAGCGGAATAAAATACGCCTGTTCCTTCCAGGCCCCTCCGACCCACCAGGCATCCCAGCGCGACACCGAGCGAAACGCCCGCAAAGCTGCCTGCAACAGCGGGTCAGCCGGATCGCTGACAACAGGACTTCCCTTTTCCGACAACAGTCGCGCCCGGTCGATCCGAACCACCCGCCCTGTGGAATCGGCCGCAAAGACCACATACAGCGACAACAGATCGGGCGACTTTCCGACATGAAGGCTGTCGAACGCCGCGGCGACGCGCGAAACATTGTCCACCATCTCCACACCGCTCTCATACCGGCGGTTCCGATAGGCTTTCGTACCTCTCTTCACGCGCCCCTTGGACAGCATAGCAACCCATTCCCGCTCCAGATTCCGCTTAAATCCGTCGTGCTGGTAATACACCGGCTTCCCCGCGCCATAGCGGATTTCACCGCTGAACCAGTCGGCCCGGGCACGCGATCCTTCAGCCGATTTCGGAAACAGTTCGGCCCCCGTAAAAACCGGATCGCCCTCCGTGGTCTCCACCCGTTCGAGCCACAACCGCCCCTTATCCAGCCGCCAGACACCGATATAGGCACGCCAGCAGGCCGTACTCCACGGCGCGTCGATCTCCTTCAACCGTTTTTCGAGCCGGACGAGCACGGCGGAATCCGCCTTCACCAGCGGCAAGGCGAACAAAGACATCGTATCGCACCCGACGATCAGCCGCTCGGCAGCCTGCCCTGTCGCCGACGCGCGAAAAGGCTGCAAAAAACACGCGACTGTCGACAGCAGAAGAGTTACACGTATCATAAGCGAGGGTATTTTTCAGAAAGAACCGCAAAAAACGAAGATCGCACGAGCCCCGCTGCGACAACTACATCGGCTCCGCGTCAGCGCATCATGCCGCCGAAGGTCCGCCGGCCGAAAAGGTAGCGCAGCACCACCGAGCCGCGGTAGATGTTTTCCGCGGCGGAACCCTTGCGGTTCGCGCGGATCTCACGCCGTTTGCGGGCCAGCGCCCCGTGCCAGCGGATGAAGTCGCACCAGGCGCGAAACACGGCGCGGAAGTTGTCCCGGCGGCCCTGCGCGAGGTAGGACAGCGCAGCGAGCAGGTCGAGCACCGGGCGCGCCGCGGCCACGAAAAGCCGCTGTGCGGGCGAGGCGCACTTGTAAAGCATGGCGAGATTATTCCGGTGATTGTAGAAAACCTTGGCCGGAGAATCGGTCTGGAGCGTGCCGCCGCCCAGGTGGTAGACCTTGCTCCGGGGCACGATCCGCACCCGGTAGCCCGCCAGCTGCATCCGCCAACAGAGGTCGATCTCCTCCATGTGGGCGAAGAAATCGCCGTCGAAGCCGCCCAGCGCGCGGAACACGTCGGCCCGGCAGCAGAAAGCCGCGCCGCTCACCCAGAAAACGTCGCGCCCGTCGTCGTACTGGCCCCGGTCCTTCTCCACGCGGCGCAGGATGCGCCCCCGGCAGAAGGGATAGCCCAGATAGTCGATGAAACCGCCCGCGGCCCCGGCATACTCGAACTCCGTACGGTCGGCATAGGAGATCAGCTTCGGCGCGGCGACCGCCACGTCGGGATTCCGGTCCAGACAGTCGAGGATCGGCGCAAGCCACCCCTCGGGGGTCTCGACATCGGAGTTCAGCAGCAGGTAATAGTCGGCCTCGATGTGCTCCAGCGCGCGGTTATACCCTCCGGCAAAGCCGTAGTTGCGGTCCATGCGCAGGACCGTGACCGACGGAAATCCGGCGGCGAGCACCGCGAGGGAGTCGTCCGTCGAACCGTTGTCGGCGACGATGACTTCGACGCCGGCGGGAGCCGCGGCCACGACCGACGGCAGGAAACGACGCAGGTGTTCCGCACCGTTCCAGTTGAGTATGACAATTTTAGCGACCGGCATGAGTTCGTTTGTGCTTCCAGCGGCGATGCGACCACATCCACAGTTCGGGACACTCGCAGATCATCCGCTCCAACTTACGAACGTAACGCCGCGTGATTTCGTATTCGGCGACCTCCTCTTTGCCGTCGTAAATCAGTTCGAAGGACATTTCGTAGCGTCCCCGACGCAGGCGGTTCATCTTCACGAAGTAGACCGGAAGGTTGCAGCGCAGGGCCAGTTTCTCGCCGCCGTCGAAGAAGATCGTATCCTGATTGAGGAAGCGGAACCAACGGCTGTCGGGCCGCCGCGGGGGGTTCTGGTCGGCGATAAGCCCCATCACGAGGTTCTTGCCGTCGACGCCCTTGGCGCGGTTGCGCAGGTAGAAACGCAGACTCTCCTTCATCGAGACGGTCATCGAATTTTCGTAATTGCGCAACCGCCGGTAAAGTTCCTCCATCACCTTGCTGCGCAGCGGGTGATAGACGGCGACCAGCATCTGCGAACGCTCGTAAAGCCCCCAGTAGGAGCAGTACTCCCAGCAGCCGAAATGGGCCGTCATGGCGATCCAGTCGCGGCCGTGCACCGCTTCCACGTGTTTCTCCACGTCTTTGACCGTGAGCACCGTCCGGCCCTTCTCCTCGTTCATGTAGGCCATGTTGATCGTGTCGACGAAGATTTCGGACAGCGTACGGTAGAACCGCCGCCGGATAAGGGCCAGTTCGCGTTCGCTCTTCCCGGGGAACGAGTTCCTCAGGTTGGTCTTCACGACCTTCATGCGGTAGCGCAGGCAGTAGTAGAGCAGGCCGAAAAGCAGGTTCTCGACGACGTAGTACTTGAACCAATAAGGCATCACGGCGAACGCGCGCGCCCCCAGCCAGAGGGCCTCCAGCCAGAAACGCTGCAAAATGGTCAGATCGGTTCGTTTCATGCCTGCCGCCCGGATTAGGGTTCCACGAAAAGTTTGACGTTCTCGACCTTGGTGCGGATCTTCAGCCAGCGGGTCAGCGTCTCGCGGTCGACCGGAAGCGCGGAATCCCGGGGCGTCACCACGCACACGAGCGTCGTATCGCCGGGCGTGCCCTCGACATCGAAGGTGATGCCCTTGGTGAGCGAAATGGCCCCGATATTGTCCATCATGGCGCCCACTTCGCGCGAGATGTCGTTCACCTCGACGTTGGTCACCCGGTAGCGTTTCAGCTGCGAGGACATCTCGCCGATCCGGCGGTTCTTCTCCTCCAGCAGCTCCTGATAGCTCTTCTGGAGCGAAGCCACGTCGACCTTGTCCTCCGTATTGGCCTGCCGGACGACCAGTTCGGCCTTCTCCAGCCCGAAATTGCGCATCTGCGTACGGGCATTCTCGATCACCTCCTCGCCCAGCGGCTCGCCCACGAGCAGCAACTCGATCTGCGAGGGGTTCTTGCCCTGCGCGTAGTGTTTGTTGCATTCGATCACGCGGGTATGCGGAAAGTTGAAGACCTGCGACACGTATTTGTCGGCCACGGCCTCGAACACCGAGACGCGGACCATGTGGAAACCGATGACGACGCTCGGGATGAAGGTCACCAGCGTAATGACCATCATCAGCCGCTTGACCGTGCGTTCGCGGGTCTTGTCGATGAAGACCTTCTTTTCATATTGCAGGAAACGCACCATGGCGTAGGTCGCCAGCGCGATGAACACCGAGTTGATGAAGAAGAGGTAGAAGGCGCCGATGAAAAAGCGGAACTGCCCCGTGGCCAGTCCGAAGCCCGCCGTACAGAGGGGCGGGATGAGGGCCGTGGCGATGGCCACGCCGGGAATGACGGTCGACGTGCGGTCCTGCCGCGTCTGCGCCACGATGCCCGCAAGGCCGCCGAACAGGGCGATCAGCACGTCGTAGGTCGTAGGCACGGTGCGCGCCAGCAGCTCGCTGCTGTTCGACGAGAGCGGCGAAATGAAGAAATAGACCGTCGAGGTGATGATGGCGACGATGAACATCAGCGCCAGGTTGCGCAGCGACTTCTTGAGCAGTTCGAAATCGTTGATGCCCAGCGCGAGGCCGACACCCATGATCGGACCCATGATCGGCGAAATGAGCATCGCGCCGATGATCACTGCGGCCGAATTGACGTTCAGGCCCAGCGAGGCGATCATCGTGGCGAAGATCAGCACCCAGAGATTGACGCCGCGGAACTCCACGCCCTTCGAAATGGCGGCCACGACCTCGTCGCGCTGCGCCTTGTCCTCGTCGAGGCTGAAACGGCCCTTCATGAATTCGCGCAACTCCCCGAGCCACGCCGAAAACGAACGTTTTACCTTTTGTGTATCGTCTGTACGGTTCTCTTCCATCAATGTGTTTCGATTTGAGTTTACTCCTCCCCGTCCTCCCGGACGCGGCGGTTTTTGGGTTTTCCGGCCACGACGATCACGAACTCGCCCTTGGGTTCGGTCGTGCGGAAGTGTCCGAGCACCTCGGCGACGGTTCCGCGCACGGTCTGCTCGAACTTCTTGGTGATCTCGCGCGAGACCGAAACCCGGCGGTCTTCGCCGAAAACCTCGGCGAACTGCTCCAGACACCGGACCACGCGGTAGGGCGATTCGTAGAAAATCATCGTGTGCTCCTCGCCGGCAAGCGCCTGCAACTGCTTCATGCGCCCCTTCTTCTGGGGCAGGAAACCCTCGAAGCAGAAACGGTCGCACGGGAACCCGCTCTGCACCAGCGCCGGGATCAGCGCCGTGGCGCCGGGCAGCGTCTCGACCTCGATCCCCGCCTCGACGCACGTACGCACCAACAGGAACCCGGGGTCCGAAATGCCGGGGGTCCCGGCGTCCGACACCAGGGCGGCATTGCGTCCCGCGGCGATCGCCCCGGCGACCATCTCGACCGTGGCGTGCTCGTTGAACTTGTGGTGCGAGCGGAGTTTCTGCTCGATGCCGAGGTGCTTCAGCAGGAACGACGTCGTGCGCGTGTCCTCGGCGAGGATGAAATCCACCTCGCGCAGGACGTTCACCGCGCGCAGCGTGATGTCGTCCAGATTCCCGATCGGCGTAGGTACGATATAGAGTTTGGCCATCGCGTCAGGCGAATTTGCGTTCGAGCAGTTCCATCATGAATTTCGCGCCGTCCGAATTGGGATTCCAGGCGTAGTTCTCGGCGATGTGGATCATGCACTCGTCGAAATCGTCGAAGGCGTTGAGCTTCCCGATCGCCTCTTCATAGGCTTCGCCGTCACCGCCGAACAGATCGCGGATCAGCAGGAACTTGTCGTTGATGCCGATGGCCCGGCGGAGGTCGGTGACCGGCTCGCCGAGGCGCAGTTCCGAAGCCATGCCGCGTCGCGGGGCGATCGTGTCGGCCAGCGTCTGCACGTCGTGGTTGATCACCTCGCCCAGCACGGCCCCGGCAGGCGCCGCAGCCTCCTTCGTTCCGGATTGGGCCTCCTCCGGCTCTGCGGCGGCAGGCATTTCCGAAACGGGAACGGGTTCCGCCGCGGACTGCGGCCCGGACGTCCCGGACTGCCACCCGGAACTTGCGGACGCAGGTGCAACCGCCGGTTCCGCCGGTTCGGCAAAACCGGGACGGACAGCAGGTTCGGGTGTCGCGACGGGTTCGGGACGGACAGCAGGTTCAAACGTCGCAGCAGGTTCGGGTGTCGCTACGGGCGCGGGACGCTCCGCCGGTCTTTCCGCCGCTTCGGGCCTTGCAGGCTTTTCGGCGGGCGCGGGCGTATCGTAGAGCGACATGATGACGCGCTGTTTGTGGCGGTGGCGGACCGTCTCCTCCTCCAGCCCGAACAGCGTGGGTGCAATGTACTGGGGTTTCTCCGCCGGAGCGGGCGCCGAGGCGGGTTCCGGCGCCGGGACAGGTTCAGCCGCAACGGCCGATTCAGCCACAGCGGCAGGTTCGGGTGCAGCGACCGGCTCCGCAGACGGTTCGGGCGCTGCAGCGGATTCGGGTTCTGCGACCGGACCGGATTCGGCGGCCGGTTCGGATGCTTCGGCGGCAAATGCGGCTTCGGGTTCAACTTCCGGTGCCGGTGCAAGCACGGATTCCCCCTCAAATTCCGGTTCGGAATCCGATATCGCGGCTTCCGGCATTTCAGGCCTCTCCTCATCGGCTTCCGTGCCGGCAAACACCCCGGCAGAATCGGATCCGACCGTCGTATCGGGTTCGGAAAACGGCTCCGCGGGCTCCGCCTCCGCTTCGAACGCGGGGGCGGAAACAGCATCGGAATCGGGTTCGAATCCGGTTTCGTCCGCCGGGTCGAGCGAAAGCACCGCTCCGAGGTCGATAGCTACGGGAACCGTTGCGGATTCCGCCTCCGCAGCCGGGGATTCCGGAACGGACTCCATCCCCGGAAAGCGCACCGCATCGTAGAGCGTCCGCAGTTTTTGCAGCGCCAGATCGCGTTCGAGGGCCGGAATCTCCCCGGAAGACTCCCAGCCGTCGACAATCGCGGTCAGCTTGCGCAGTTCGGTACGTATCGTTTTCAAATCCATCATTGCGTACTGTTTTGACCTCCAAAGGTAGAAAAAATTTGTGAAAGCCCAGCCATTCCCCGGAACCTTTTGTCCGAAACATCTCCGAAGGGGATTTTCCGGGACATCCGGACCGTCCCGCCGGACACGGAAAAGGGAGCGGCGGCCGAAACTGCTGCTCCCTTGCAATCGCCTCCCGCCCACGGCGTCGAGCCGCCGTGCCGGGAAACAAATCATTCGGTGATCCGGAAACTGCCGCCGAGCGTGCAGTCGGAGTCGTGCCCTGCCCAGACATGGTAGTCGCCCGGCTCCTGGCCCCATTTTTTGTCGAGACGCCAGAACGAAAGGTCGTCGGGCGTCAGCGTGAAGGTCACCTCGCGGCTCTCCCCGGCACGAAGCATCACCTTCCGGAAACCTTTAAGTTCCCGAACCGGGCGCGTCACACCGGCCAGCAAGTCGCGCACGTAGAGCTGCACGACCTCCTCGCCGTCGCGGCCGCCCGTGTTGGTCACGCGGACCGACAGGCGGACCTCGCCGCCGACGGCGGCTTGGGGCGTCAGCACCCGCAGGTCCGAATAGCCGAACGTCGTGTAGCTCAACCCGTAGCCGAAGCAATACTGCGGCGAATTGGGGACGTCGAGATAGCGTGAAGTGTATTTGTTGGGCTTGCCCGACTCGTCGGCCGGACGCCCCGTGCTCTTCATGTCGTAATGGATCGGAACCTGCCCCACCGTGCGGGGAAAGGTCATCGGCAGGCGTCCCGAGGGGTTGTAGTCGCCCGACACGACATCGGCCAGCGCCTCGCCCGCCATCGTGCCCGGATACCAGGTCAGCAGCACCGCGTCGGCGAGTTCCGCCTCGCGGGCAAGCTCCATCGGGCGACCGGTAACAAGCAGTATGACAATCGGTTTTCGGGTTTGCTTCAAGCTTTCCAGCAGGTCACGCTGCGCGTCGGGCAACGCAAGCGACGCAAGACTCGCCGCCTCGCCGCTCTCCCCCGCCTTCAATCCGAGCGCGACCAGCACCACGTCCGACTTCGCGGCCGCGGCCACCGCCTCCGAAATACCGCCTTCGAGGGCCTTGTGCGGGTCGCATCCGCGGGCATAGGTCACACGGTCGGCCCCGAAACGCGCCCGCAGTCCGTCGAGAAAGGTCGAGGTCCGGTCGGCCTCGGCGAAATGGACCCACGAGCCGATCAGGTCCCACCGCGAATCGGCGAAAGGCCCCACCAGCGCGATCCGGCTTCCCTCTTTCAGGGGCAGCACACCGCCGCGGTTCTCCAGCAGCACCATCGAACTGCGGGCCACACGGCGCGCGGCGTCGAGATGTTCCGGGGCGTAATAGCACTTCTCGCGCTCCTTCGCCTGGCAGCGAAAAGGGTCGTCGAACAGCCCCAGGCGGAACTTCACGGCCAGCACCTCGCAGCAAAGGCTGTCGATCAGCGATTCCGGGATACGCCCCTCCCGCACCAGTTCGGCGGCATGGAACAGGTAGGCGGCGCTCATCATGTCCATATTGACCCCGGCGCGCAGAGCCAGTTCGGCGGCCTGCCGGTCGTCGGCCGCGACACCGTGAGCTTTCAGTTCGCCGATCGTGCCGTAGTCGGTCACCACGAAGCCCCCGAAGCCCAGTTCATCGCGCAGCAGGTCGCGCAGCAGCCAGCGGTTGGCCGTGGCCGGAACGCCGTCGAGGTCGTTGAACGAGGTCATCACCGTCGCGGCCCCGGCATCGAGCGCCGCCCGGTAAGGCGGCAGGTAGCTGTCGCGGAAAACCCGCTCGGACATATCGACCGCATGGTATTCGCGCCCGGCCTGCGGAGCGCCGTAGGCGGCGAAATGCTTCACGCAGGCAAGGACCGACGAAGGGTCGGACAAGTCGCCCTGATAGCCCCGCACCATCGCTTCGGCGACACGCGCGCCCAGGTAGGGATCTTCGCCCGCACCCTCGGAAACACGGCCCCAGCGGGGGTCGCGCGAAACGTCGCACATCGGCGAAAAGGTCCAATGGATGCCCATGGCCGAGGCTTCGCGGGCCGAAACGCGGGCCAGCGACTCGGCGGCGGCAGGGTCCCACGAGGCGGCGACGGCGAGGTTGATCGGGAAAATCGTCCGAAAGCCGTGGATCACGTCGGCGCCGATCAGGAGCGGGATGCCCAGCCGGCTCTCCTCGACGGCGATCCGCTGCAACCGTTCGGTCTCCTCGAAGGACTTGATGTTGAACACGCTGCCGCACCGCCCTTCGCGGACCAGCCGTTCGACGGAAAGTTCCGTCTTGTCGGGTCCCGTGACGGCACCGCCTCCGCGCTGCTGGACCAGCTGCCCGATCTTTTCATCGAGCGTCATGCGCCCGACCAGTTCCGCGGCGCGCCGCCGGTCCTCGGGGGTGACGGGTTGTGCTGCGGCCGGAAACAGCAGCAGGGCCGCCAGCATGGTAAGAAGGGTTGTTCTCATCGGTAAAAAGTTTGGAAAGACGTGCCGAAGATAGCGAAAATATCGCGAAAAAAGGCTCCGGAGCGGAAAAAACCGGTTCCGCCCGAAGCCCTTCGCAATCGCGGCAGCACTACTCCTTCACGCAGCGCATGCCGTAGGCCGTGGTCATCTTCCGTTCGTAATAGGTCCCCTCGGCCGTGGCGTCGCCCGCCTTCCAGTCGTACATCGGGAGCGGCTTGCCGCCGGCGAGCGTCGACGAACAATAGGCTGCCGAGCGCCCCGGATAGTGGATGCGGCCGTTATCTCCCCTGCGGAACATCGTCGACGGACCGATGAGGGTTCCGCCCGAATCGAGCACATACCAGCGGCTGTACGTGTCGCCCGAATCCTGGTTCTTGGCGGCGCTGCCGTCCACGTAGGCAAGCAGCGACTGCCATTCGGCCGCCGTCGGAATCCGGTATCCCACCGGGCAGGGATCGTTCAGCCCCTTGCCGCCCTCGGTCCAGCCTTCGGACATCGCCGCGGAGGACCGGGTATAGAAAGTCGTCGGATTGCCGTTTGCCGCCGCGGCGGTCATCTCCCCGCCGCTGACCTGCCAGCCGGCGGTGCGGGAGGCGTTGAAAGCCACCTCGCGCGTCATCGCGCCGAAAGCGTCGGGATATTCCGCATGCCCCTCGTAATACTTGTTCTTCGAGAGGACCTTCGCGCCAATGAACGGCTCCTTGCGGCCCCACTGGTAGAACAGCCCGTAGGAGCGGAAATCCTGGACACAGGCCTTCGGATCGGCCGAATGGTATTCGGCCCCGACATTACGGTCCTGCCAGGCGATACCGCCGACGGTCACATCCGAAGGCATCTTGTCCACGACCCAGACCAGCCAAGACCAGACGACCTCGCCCCCGGCGTCGAACAGCGCGACCAGTCCGCTGCCCTGCTTCGACTTGGCCGCAGTGCAGGTGATTTCATTCCGGGAAGCGTCGTAGCCGAGTCCCGAAAGCAACTCCGCGTCGGTGGTCCAGACCCAGTCCGCCGACGCGCCCTTCACATACGAGCCATCGGTGCGCCGCGCCGGGAACGCACGGGTTTCACCCGCCCGGACCACGACCGTATTCGCACCCGTCGACCGCTGCACGACGGTCACCCGCTGCGGTTCGACGCCCTCCATTTCGGAGGAGAAGGTCAGCGTCGCGCTGCGCGGGCGCAGGTCCTCGCCGTCGTCGGTCAGCAGCAGTTTGACGACCGTGCTTTTCGTCCCCTCGGACTGCGACACGGCACACCAGTCGGTCGCGCCCTCGACTTTCCAGGCCACGGACGCACGCAGGTTCAGAGCCGGTTCGCTCCCGGCGCCGTAGACGGTTATATCGGCGCCGTTCTCCGCCAGCACGAGGATCGGCTCGAACTTCTCCTGCGTTACGGTCACGGTGTGCTTCTCCTCGCCCGCGGCGTAAAAACGCACCGCAGTCGTGCGCTCCTCGGGCAGGAAACTCTGGTCGACCGTCAGAACGATCTTCTTCGTGTGCGAACCTTCGGTGACGTTGGTACGGCACCAATCGTCGTCGCAGGAGACCGTCCACGGCGAATCGGCCGTGATTTCGAGGACGCTGCGACCCCCGAACATATCGAACGTCACGTTATCCTCGAGCAGCGAAAGGTTGGATTCGGCGACCTCGGGATCGTCGCTGCACGCCGCACAGCAGGCGACTGCGGCGGCGGTCAGAAATAGGAAAAATCTTTTCATCGTTCAGGTTGTGTTTTTTAAGGTTTTGTTCGGATGTCGTATTCACCAGGACACGGACGATTCGTAGGTATGCCCGAAACAGTCGGTGACCCGCACCCTGCCGCCCCGCTCACTGCCCGGATCGGTCCGGAACATGTGCCACGTATCGGTCGGCGTCCCGCCGCGCGCGCCCGTCGCCAATACATCTTCGTAGTAAGGGTCGGTACGCTGCGTCCGCTCCATCGCCACGGCCTGCCCGCCCGAAGCGGGAATCCACTCCACGGCGCTCCAGGCCGTGTCATAGCCCCAGACATTGGCGTAGACGCAGGCCGAATTGGTACGCCCGGGCGCATAGAGGCGCATCTGCATATCCCGCTTTTCGCCAGCGGACTTGTAATACCACGAAAGCTGTTCGCCGTCGACCTCGACCACGGCATAGCCGCGGGGCGTACCGTCGCAGTTGACGTCGCCGTTGATGAACAGGTCGCCCGGCGTGCGGGCGATGCAGTGCATGACCTTGCGTCCGTCGTCGTAACGGTAAATGTCATGGTAGTGCTTGTGTCCCCCGAAGGCATGGACCTTATAGGGGCTTATCGCATCGAGGAAACGCTGGAAATTGCGGTGGTTGCGCGCTGCGGTGTTCTTCGTGTGGCAGAGAATCGGGCAATGGGACGAGACGACGAGCGTACTGCCCGCCGGGACATGGCGCAAGTCGGCTTCGATCCAGCGGCAAATTTCGTCCGTAAGGCCGATCGTATACTCCTCCTCGGCGGTCGGCGCATGGTCGAAAAGGATGTTGTCGAGGAACAGATAATGGATTTTCCCGATGTTCACCGAGTAGTTAGCCGGGCCGAAATAGCGCTCGTAGCTCTGCAAGGCGAGCGAGTCGGTCAACTCGGCCGGGTCATGGTCGTGGTTGCCCGGCAGACTGAAGGTCGTGAAGCCAAGCGTCTCCAGCCCCTGACGGTACTTCGGGAAAAGCGTCATATCGTTCCAGACCAGGTCGCCCAGGCTGACTCCGTACACCTCCGTCGGAAGTCCCTGCACGGTTTTCAGCACGTCGGGAACGACATGATCGAGATAGGAACCCACCGACGTGTTATCGGCAGCCAACTGAATGTCGGCCATAACGATCAGCGAATGACGGTCGGCCGGGGTCTTGCGCCGAGTCAGCGTGAAGTCGGCCCGGTTGACGGCCTGTTTGCGATCTATTTTGCGGTAGAACCGCGGACAGCCCTGCGTGGCGGGAATCTCGCAATCGGCTGGCACGGAGACAAAAACGAAATTGCGCCGCGCAAGGTCGGAGGCTAAATAGTAGATCCCCCGTTCGTCGGTCGCCGTCACCTCCAGTCCGTCGCTCACCACAACCCCGGCAATGGCATTTCCGGCGTTGTCCTTCACCATTCCCTTCACCGTCATTCCGGCCTTATCGGGGATCTGCCCGGCAGCCGGGCCGTCGCCGCCGCCACCCTCCGAGGAGGAGCAGGCCGCAAGGACAAGGACGACAAGACACACCGGCAGAATCCGTATGTAGAATTTCGACATGTTTTTTTGCATTGAGGGATGCGGAGGGGGGTTGGGCCTCCTCCGCATCACGGTTATTTCATTACGACCCGGATGATCACGCTGTTCTTTTCGGGACGCACCTTGCCCTGATCATCCGCCCTGACGGAAAGCGGCAGCACATAGGAGGAACCGATGCCGTCGGCAAGCATCGAAGCGGCGTCGAAGCGGATTTCGGTGCGGTTCATGATCCTGTCCCCCGACAAGCGCACTTCGGGATCGAAGGCGAAATACCGGTCGGGTATCACCTTCAGTTCGAGTCCGTTTTCCACGTTATAGACGTCGAGCACGGAAGGGTCGACCACCAGTTTCACGGTGATCCCCTCGTCATTGTAACCTCCCTTGTAAAGATAGAGATCGTAAACGCACGCCTGGCCGGAAACGGCATCGTATTCGAGGACCTGGAAATCGTTTTTCGGGATGCAGACCATGGTGTCCACCGTCTCGTAGACGACGTAATCGTCGCCGCACCCTACGGCTCCCAGCAGAAGCAGGAGGCATATCGCAAGATTCTTCATCGCAATCGGATTTTTAAGGTTAGTAACCGGGATTCTGCACGAGGTTGTAGTTGATGTTGATTTCGCTCAACGGAATGGCCATCCAGTAGGTCTTGGGGGATTCGAACGTGCGCACGCCGCTCTCCTTCATCGTGGAGACCGTGTAGAAATCCTCGGCCGTCCTGCCGTCGAGGTTCCACGCCTTGGGACGCCGGGACATCGCTTCGCCCGCCTCTTTCCAGCGGCGCAGGTCGTGGTAGCGCATGCCCTCCATCAGCAGTTCGACCGAACGTTCCTGATGCAGCACCTTGCGCAGTTCGTCGCCGGCAGGAATACCCCCGGCCAAGGCCCACGAATCCTTGAAATCGGGCAGCCCCGAGCGGCGGCGGACCAGATTCAGGTAATTGAGGCTCGCATCGCTCAACGACCCGTTGTACTCGAAATCGGCCTCGGCATAGCTCAGGTAGAGTTCCGCAAGGCGGATGTAAGGATAGGCGTACTTGCGGTAGGTCCACGACTTGGTGTCGTAGTTGAAGGCCGACTGGCGGTGAATCCACTTCTTGAGGATGTAGCCCGTACAGCTCTGGTACTCCTTCGAGGCGTCGAGCACGCTGCCCTGCATCTCGCCGGCGCGGCATTTGAGAATGAACTCCTCGCCGTTGATGGCGTATTTGCCGCGGTCGTAGCCCACCGACGCATAGAAGCGCGGCTCCTTGTAGACATGGAGGTTGGCGGTCTCCTTTTCGGCATTGTAGGCATAGGGGTCGAGGTGCATGGTCTCGGGGTCCCTGTCCCACGGCAGGCCGTTGTGCGTGTAGTACATCTCCACGCACTCGAACGTCGGAACGATGTTGATGCAGAAGCCGTCGGTGCTGTACGGCAGTTTCAGACGCGCACCGCCGTAACGCTGCAACTGCTCGATGCCGGTCTGGTCGCCCATCGCCCAAAGGTACTCGGTCGTGTTCCAGAGCGGTTCGACGAAGCAGTCGTGGTAGTTGATCTCGCCGCGCTCGGCTGCGGTTGCAGCCGCAGTCGCGTTCGGGCTTTCGTAGAGCCTGTGTCCGTTGTCCTCGGCCAGCGCGATCGCTTCCCGGCAGGCGTCGAGCGCCCACTTCCACTTTTCGGGATTGTAGGTCCGGCTCATCAGCGGCGTGCCGTCGTTGTTGCGGAAACGCGCGTAGAACTCCGCATTGCCGTTGAAGAGCGGACTGGCGGCATAGAGCATCAGCCGGGCCTTCATCGCCTTGGCCGCCACCGAGGTGGCACGTCCGAGGTCGGCATCGGGACGCGTCGGATACTCGTGCAGCAATTCGGCCGCGCGGTCGTAGGTCTCGGCGATGAACGTCACGCATTCGTCGAACGGGCTGCGGGCCACGTAGACCTCCTCCTCGGGAAGCCCCATGTCCAGCTGCCCCCTGACGAGGATGACCGGGCCGTAGTGGGTCAGCAGCACCCAGTGGTAATAGGCGATCAGAAAATAGGCTTCGCCCTTGAACTCGTCGGCCACGGAGGGCGAGATGCCCGGGACTGCGTCGATGTTGTCGATCATGATGTAGCAGTAGCGGATGCCCTTGTACATGTCGTAGTTCGTGCGCCCGGACGGGGAAGAGGTCGTCGCGTCCCACAGTCCGTAATAGGTCTGGCTGGCGTTCTCCTCATTGTAGAGCATGCTCTTGTAGGGGAAATAGCGGGTCTGGCCGTTGGTGGCGGTGATGATGTCGTCGCCGGCGCAGAAGTCGGGCATATACCGGTAGGCCGCGATGTTGGGGGCGTAGGTATAGAGCGTGTTGAGGTATTTGCGGGCCTCCTTGGAGGTTTTGAATATGTCGTCCTGTGTCGCCTGCCCCTCGGGAACCACATCGAGGAAATCGCACGAGGCGAGCGCTCCGGCACAGGCAAACAGCAAAATGTAGATGATTTTTTTCATGTCGCTCGAATTTTAGAAATTATACTGAAGGCCGAGTTTCACCACGCGCTGCAACGGGTATTTCAAACCGTTGCCGCTGCCCATTTCGGGGTCCCAGTACTTGAAGGGCGAAATGATGAACAGATTCGTGCCGGCCAGATAGGCGCGCAGGCTTTTGTAAGTGAAACCCAGTTCGACGCTCTTCAGGCGCAGGTAACTGCCGTTCCTGATCCAGAACGACGAGGTCTGCGTGTTGTTGGCGTTGTAGCGGTAATCCAGGCGCGGATAGGCGGCATTGGGATTGGGATCGGCTTCCGACCAGTGGTCGTCGGCGACGTATTGCGTCATGTTGAAACCCGAATACTGATTGTCGCGGAACGGATGCATGTCGTACATGCGCAGCGAAACACGCGCCGTGCCCTGGAAGAAGAACGAGAAATCCCAGCGCTTGTAGTTGACCGAGGCGCCGAAACCGTACATGATTTCGGGCACCGTGGGATAGCCCAGCGACGTGCGGTCGTTGGCGTCGATCACGCCGTCGCCGTTCAGGTCGCGGTATTTGATGTCGCCAGGCAGATAATCGGGCATGAAGGTCTGCCGGGGCGAGTTGTCGATCTCCTCCTGCGAGGCGAAAAGGCCGTCGGCGACCAGTCCGTAGACCGAATTGACGGGCTTGCCCAGCACGGAGTTGTAGGCGTTGGGCAGGTACTTCGCCTCGTCGCGGGCCTTCACCTCGTTGTGCGCATAGGTGAACGTTCCGCGCACGGAGACCAGCAGGTCCTTGCTGAACGCCTTGTTGTATTCGAGCGAAACGTCGACGCCGCGATTCTCCACCTCGCCGAGGTTGCCGTAGGGCGTGACGCCCGAAAGGCCCATCGTCGAAGGCAGCGAACGACGCTGCATGAAGATCCCGGTGCGGTCCTCTTTGTATACGTCGACATTCAGCGTCAGGGCGTCGAACAGCCCCAGTTCGAGACCGATGTTGAGCTTGGTGCTCTCCTCCCACGTGGCCAGGGGATTGCCCACGGTCTTGATCTCGTGTCCGGTCTGCTTGACGAAGTTGGGCGAAAACCACACGTAGAGCGCCTTGTTCATGTTGACCGTCGTGAGGTAGGGAAAACGGACGATGTTATTGCTGCTGTCGGCCAGGTAGTCGTTGCCCGAAAGACCGTACGAAGCACGGATTTTCAGCAGATTCACCTTGCTGCGGATGCCCTCCCAGAAGGGTTCGCTCGACACGACCCACGCTCCGGCGATCGACGGAAAGAATCCGAAACGATGGCCCGATATGAAGTTTTCCGAACCGTTGTAGCCGAAGTTGAACTCCATCAGGTAGCGGTTGTCATACCCATAGGTAAAACGTCCGGCGAGGCCCTGCTCGCGGTAAGGAAGCACCTTGTACTCATCGTTGGTGGGCTGGTTGTCGACCTTCTCTTTCTGGTGGTAGACGAACAGGGCGTTGATGTCGTGGCGGCCGAACGTGCGCGAATATTCGACCTGCCCCTGCAACGAGATCTCACGGTAACCGTTACGCCCCGTGGAAGTTCCCAGATAGGACGATCCGGCCGCGCCGATGTTTTGCAGGTTGTAGTCGAAAGTCCCGTCGCCGTTGTCGGTATAGTCGGTCATTTCGTAGTAATAGGGCGAAAACGAACGGTAAGTCGCCGCATAGGTCTTGTTGTAGAACGAGACCATGCCCCGGACCTTCAGTCCTTTGGTGACGAAATCGAGGTCCTGGTCCACCGAGAAGGTCGTGGTGATGTACTGCGTGTGGCGCTGTCCGTATCCGCGGCTCAGCAGGGCGTAAGGATTGATGTCCGTGGAACTGCCGTCCCATGAGGGCGCGTTACCGAAAATCGGATCGTCGAGATCGTCCACGGAACCTTTGGGATAGATGGCCGGGAAAGCGACCGGATTGGCGCGCATCGTATAGTAGAACAGGTCTTTCACCTCTTCGACGGGACGGTGCCAGAAAAGCAGCTGCGTGTTCATCTTCAGGCTCACGCGGGTCGTCCGGGTGAGCTGTGCGCCGACGTTGGCCTGGAAGAGGTATTTCTGCGAATTGATGTTGGTGTTGAATTTCGACTCCGCGGGTTTCTTCAGGATACCGTTCTCGTTGAAGATCGAAGCATTGAGGAAATAGTCGACCACCTTGCCGCCGCCCCGCACGTTGAGATTCATGTTCTCGTTGACCGTAAAATCCTTGAAAAGCATCGAATACCAGTCGTTGTCGGGATAGACGTAGGGATTGAGCCGGTTGCGCGTGCCCGCGATCTTCTCGTCGGAAAAGCGCGGCACATAGGTTTCGCCCGCCGGGGTGCGGGTGCGCAGCGCCTCGTTGTAGTTCTCCATGTAGGTCACGCCGCCGGCGATGTCCTGCACGCGCGTAGGCATCGAAATGCCCGATTCGAGACGAACGTTGATCGCCATCTTCTCCGACTGGCGGCCGTTTTTGGTGGTAATGATCATCACGCCGTTGGCGCCGCGCGAACCGTAGAGCGCCGTGGCCGTGGCGTCGCGCAGGATCGAAAACGACTCGATCGCCTCGGGCGGAATGTTGTTGAGCATCTCCGAGACGATCTCCACGCCGTCGAGAATCAGCAGCGGCGATTTGTTCGCTCCGAAGGTCGAAATGCCGCGAATCCAGAAATTCGCACCGTCGGCGCCGGGTTCGCCCGACGACTGGGTGGAGATGACGCCGGCGATCTTGCCCGCGAACGAGGTCGAGAGATTGCTCGACGTAACCTTGAGCGTACTGGGACGCACGACCTGCACGGCTCCCACCAGGCTCTCCTTCTTCTGCGTGCCGAAAGCCACGACCACCACGTCGTCCATGACGTTCGACGCCTCGATCAGCGTCACGAGCTTGAACAGTTCGACATCGGCGACGGCGATCTTCTTGGTGTCGTAGCCCAGGAAAGCGAAGGTGACGTGTTTCGTCCCCGCCGGCACCTTGAGGGTGTAGTTGCCGTTGATGTCCGAGGTGGCGCCGATGGTCGTCCCCTCGACATAGACCGAAACACCGACGATGGGCTTGTTGTCGGCCGAAGAGATTACCGTACCCTGCAGGACGATTTCCCTACCGGAACTGGCGGCCGGGAGGGGGGGGGAAACGGCGGCGTTCTTACGGGCGGGCGCTTTCGAGATGATCACCTGGTTTTCGCGCACCCGTCCGGTCAGTTCCGTCCCCTTCAGGACGGCGGAGAGCAGTTCGTCGATAGTCGCCGACCTGACCGAAACCGAAACCCGGCGGTCGAGCAGCGGCCGCACGTCGTCGGTGTAGATGAAGGCGTAACGGCTGGTCCGCTCGACCTCCGCAAAGACGCTCGACAGCGTTGCGTCCTTCATCTTCACGGTCAGCGACGACTTGGCCCCGGCATCCTGCCGGGAGGCCCGGACGGGCTGGAGATTCACCGGAAGCAACAGCAGCGCCGCCGCGAGAATCCGCAGCATACGGCATGTCGAGCCACTCCTCACAAAGAAAAGTTTCTTCATAAGTAACAGAATTAAGGTTAGTATTTAAGACAGGAAATTGGTTGTCAGCGATATACGACATCGGGGCAATCGTCGGGGGCAGGTCTCACCGCCACCGAGCCGTCGGGTCCCCGGACGTAGGCGATCCGGAAGATGTCGGAGAGCACGTCGAGCGTACCGTCCAGGTCGTCGAACAGGATCAGCTTGCCGGTACACTTCCGGCTCCCGATCTCCCCGGAGCAGGTTATTTCGATCTTGTAGAAGGCAGCCACCTTTTGCAGGACTTCGAACAGCGTGTTCGAGGCGAAGAACAACAGTCCGTCCTTCCAGCTGATGTATTTATAGGGATCGACCTCGTAGACCGAGTAGCTGCCGTCCTTCATCGAGAAGCGTTCCGAGGGATTCAGCGTCACCGATTCGCCGTTGGCCACGTCGATGGCCACCGAGCCTTCGACCAGCACCACGGCCGACGAACCGTCGGCACGGGGCGCGGTCGTCACGTCGAACGACGTGCCCAGCACGCGGGTCGCAAAATGGTCGGTATGCACGATGAAGGGACGGTTCGCATCCTTCGCCACCTCGAAATAGGCCTCGCCCTCGACGAAGACGTCGCGCGTGTCACCGAATGCGGACGGAAAACGGAGCACCGACGCCGAATTGATCCACACCCGCGTGCCGTCGGAGAGTTGCAGATGGGCGCGCTTGCCCTTGGGGACCACCAGTTCGCTCGTATGCACGCGCACCTCCTGCCGGGGCGTTCTGCGATCGGCCTTCATCCCCTCGTTCTCCTTGCCGTCGATCAGGATTTTACCCTTGGGCGTAAGGCTGATACGGGCGATGTCGTCGTACACCTCGCGGCTGCCTTCGCGGGTCACGAGCGTGATGTTCTCATAGGCCTCGGCCGAAGGCAGTCCGGAGTCCGTGAAATCCGCACTCCAGAACAGGGCCGCCACGATGCCGGCGACCAGTACCGCGGCGGCGGCGAAGAGCGCCGTCCGGTTGCGGCGGCGGGGAGGAGTTGCAAAACGGCGCCGGGCGTAATAGTCGGTCAGGATGCGGTCGAGCAGCAACTGTTTCTCCACGGACGGCAGCGCGGGATGGGTCTTGCCCACACGGCGCACCAGGCTCACGGCGCGCTCGAACTCGACCAGGTCCTGCGGATGGCGTTCGGTATAATCGCACCAATAGCCGTCCTGCGCCCGTTCGGGGTCGAGACACCACAAAACGAAGTCCGGATCGGAGGTGAAGAACTCCGCCGTGTGCTTCTGAATATCGTCCGGTTTTATCATCGATTCCAACGTAATCTTCGTAATCTTCAAATTGCATGCTGCGGCACCGCGCTTTTCCCTATGACGGCGAATCCGCCGTTTTGTCCCCCTCGAACCGCGAAAAACAGCGCCCGCCGCATCAAGTGGCTATTTTCATCGTCTTGCCGCACTCCCTGCTCTTCCGCAGTTTGCCCAGCCCCTTCGACACAAACTTGCGGACGGCGTGGGGCGTGGCGTCGAGTATGACGGCGATGTCGTCATACTCCATCTCGTAGACGAAGCGCAGCAGCAGCGCCTCGCGCTGCTTGGGCGAGAGCTGGTTGAGCAGCGACTCGATCGTTTGGCGGATGCGCAGCACGTGCTCCGATTCGATCATCGCGTCGAGCGAGGTCAGCGACACCCGCAATCCCGGTTCCCGGTCCGAAAGGTCGCACTTGTCCACCCGCGAACGGTGCAGGTCGACCAAACGGTTGTGAACGATCCGGAAAAGATAGGCCTTGATGTTGACGATGCGGCCCAGGTCGACCTGGCGGGTCATGATGTCGAGGAATATGTCGTGGATGACATCCTTGACCGTTTCGTTGTCGAGACCGAACCCCATGCCGTAGGCATAGAGCGCATCGGCGTAACTGTTATACAACATAACATATACGTCGGTCTCTTCGGCATACTGCCGGTCGATTCGTCGGGTGTCGTACTTGCGTTGCCGAAACATTCGGGTCATTAGTTTGGTCGGTCATTCGATATAACGGAAAACCGTCCGGTTTGTCCCCCTGCAAGCGGCAAAAATCGAATAAAAAATGCGAAATAGCAAATTTTCGCTCCCCCAGGGGACAAAACCGGAAACTGTCCGTCTTATAGTCCGAAACCAATCCCTTTCGGAAAAATGATACGAAAACCGTTTTTCAGTCTGTTCCTGCTCTGCCTGCCGCTTCTCTCGCTGTGCAGCTCGGGAAACGATGACCCGGCCCCCGAACCGGCCCCGGGCAAAACATGGCTCGACCCGATCCGTGTCGCCACCTACAACATCCAGTACGACAACGCCGCCGATCAGGACAACAAATGGACGACCCGCCGGGATTTGCTCCGCCAACTGCTTCAGAGCGAGAAGTTCGACATCTTCGGGGCGCAGGAACCCTATCTGACCCAGATCGAGGACATCGAGCCGTTCCTCGACGGATACGCCTGGGTCGGAGAGAACGTCATCGGCGACGAAACGGCCCGGCGACGCCACTACAACCCCGTTTTCTACCGCAAGGACAAATTCGAAGTATTGGACCGGGGAGCGTTCTGGTACTCCGAAACGCCCTCCGCGCCCGGGTCCAAAGGCTGGGACTCCTATTCGCCCCGCATGTGCAACTGGGTGCATTTCCGCATCCGCGCGAACGGACGGGAGTTCTACCATTTCAATTCGCACTTCGACCACATAGGGACTACGGCCCGCGCCGAGAGCGCCAAACTGCTGGTGGCCAAAGTGCGGGAGATCGCAGGCGGCAAACCGGCCTTTTGCACGGGCGACTTCAATTCGAACCAGAACACCGAAGCCTACAAAACGATCGCCGGATCAGGCATCCTGGCCGACAGCTACGTCCGCTGTCCGGCCAAGACCAACGGAGACTGGCCCACCTACAACGGCTACAAATACATTTCGACGCCTCCCGCCGCCGCGTCGCGCATCGACCACGTCTTCGTCACGCCGAAGGACACGAAGGTCGTTTCATGGCGCATCGTCAACAACAGCTACAACCGGAAATACCCTTCGGACCACTTCCCGGTCGTGATCGAATGGTCGCTGGCCGAATAGCCAGCCATGCTGCCGGCAAAAAGCCTCTTCGCCTCGTGGCGGGGAGGCTTTTTTCATCCGGAAGGTGTCCCGAAAACACAAAACGGACTCCGGGTCACGTTCCGGCGGAAACGGGAAATAAAAAAAATTCATAAAAAATGCAGGAGATAGCGAAAGATTCCTATTTTTGCAAAATCAGGTTAGGTTAAAAAGGTGGAAATACGCGACAAATCCGACACGGGGGGGGGTAATCCGCCCAACGGTGTTTTTGAAGGTATATACAAGAGTTACTATGTATATATCCTCAATTTCGCGTACTCTTTCGTCATGGACCGTGCGGCGGCCGAAGACATCGCGCAGGACGTCTTCTGGAAACTGTGGCGGAGACCGTCGTGGCTGCCCCAGCCCGACGACGCCCGGCACTACCTGCTGCGGCTGGCAAAAAACGAATGCCTCAACTACCTCAAGCACAAAGGAGTCGAAGACCGCAACAAGCAGAAATTGGTCGAAGCGCTGCTCTTCTCCGAGACTTCCGGCTGGAGCCGCGATGACGAAGAGGCGCAGGCGCGTGTCCGCAAATGCCTCGACATGCTCCCGCCCAAACAGCGCGAGGTGCTCACGCTCCGCTATTTCGAGGGACTGAAATATACCGAAATCGCACTGCGGCTCGGCATCTCGCCCGAGACCGTGGAGACACACATCAAACGCGCCTTTCGCTTCTTCCGCAATAATCTCCCTACGATCATGTCAATCGTATTATTCTACGATATGACCGATTTTTAACACTTTTTCAGACTTTCTGTACCGGATTCGGCGCGGCTTGTTGTTCTTTAATAAAAGATTTTAGCAATCCCGCCATGATCATCAACTGGGACATACTCAAAAAATCGGTTCTCGGAACCCTGAACCTTCGGGAACGACAAATGCTGGAGCGGTGGCTCGACGAAAGCGAACGCCACCGGGATTTCTACGAAACGGTCCGGAAACACTACGCCGAACCCGTCGGAAAACTGGAATTCAGCGACGGAGAGCTGGACGCCTCGTGGCAGCGGTTCACGCAGCGCGCCAAACGCAAAAGCGGCCGGTTGATACGACTCCGCGCGGCGGCGGCCTGCGCGGCCGCAGTCGCCGTAACCCTCGGCATCTGGACGCTGAACCGCCCGGCATCCACGACCCCGGAAGAACGGTCGGCCCTGCACATCACGGCCGGAACCACGCAGGCGATACTCTGCGTCGGCGACGGGGAGCGAATCCTGTTAAGCGACAGGGAGCAGGACAGCGAATGGCAGAAATTCGTCGCCGAAGAGGCAGCACCCGCCCGGGAAGAGGCCGCAGACAGCATTCCGCCCGCCCCCGAACAGATCCGGATCGAGATCCCCAAAGGCGGCGAATACCGCCTGCGGCTGCCGGACGGAACGACGGCATGGCTCAACGCGGAAACCGTGATCGTCTATCCGTCGGAGTTCGTGGGCGAAGGCCGCGCCGTAACTCTCAGCGGAGAGGCTTTTTTCGACGTGGCGCACGATCCTTCGAAACCCTTCACGATCACCACTGCGGACCGGCTCGAAATCACGGTGCTCGGAACCCGTTTCAACGTGAGCAGCTACCTCGACGTCGACCGCGCGCAGGTGACGCTGGTCGAAGGATCGCTCTCGGTGGCCGACGGGGAGCGGAAAGTGACGCTGCAACCCTCGCAACAGGCCGTGTTCGACCGAACAGACCGGACGCTCTCGCTGCACGACGTGGAGGACCCGTCGGGTTGCTGCGCCTGGACCAACGGCATGTTCGACTTCAAGCTGCAACCGCTGGAGACGATCCTCGACGCCATCTCCAAATGGTACGACATCCGTATCGTCTACGACCCCGCCGCCGTGGCCCGGTTCAGGGCCATCACTCTGCAATGCGACCGCCGGAGCGACTTCACCCACGTCATGGAAATCCTCCAGGAGGTTACAGACCTGCATTACTGCGCGGAAGGCAAAACCGTCCGGATCACATTCTGAAACAATCCCATTATTAACCCTTAAAATCAGCAAGCATGAAGAAAACTCTACTCTTTCTCATCTTATGTCTGACCGTTTCCGGCGTCCTGCCGGCACAGGTTCCGCAGCAACGGATCACCCTGAACATGAAACAGGTCCCGGCAGAAGAGGTAATCGACCGGATCATGGCGGCCACACGCTACAAATTCTCGTTTTCGAAAGAGGATCTCCAGCAGGTGCCCATCCGGGATTACACGTTCGAAAACGCCCCGATCGAGGAGGTGATGGACCGCCTGACGGAGGATGCGCCACTGGGCTGGTCGTTCGTCAACGGAACCATCGTGATCGCCCGGAAAAAGGTTCCGGCCAAAAGTCCGGCGCCGATCGTCACGATCAGCGGCATCGTGCGCGACGCCGACGGAAGGCCCCTAGCAGGCGCCACGGTGCTGGTAAAGGGCCAAAGCAAAGGCACGACGACCAACGGGCAGGGACAGTTCCAGCTGCGCGTGCAGCAGGGTTCGGTGCTGGCCGTATCGTTCCTGGGCCTCGAAACCCGGGAACTGGCGGTCCACAACCAGGACAAGTTCGATATTCAGCTCGAACCCGGCTCGGTGGCCGTCGAAGAGGTGATCGTCCGCACGGGTTACCAGACCATCGTCAAGGAGAAGATGACCGGATCGGCCATCTCGCTCAACGCCAAGGACCTCGCGGTGAGTTACAGTCCCAACGTCACGGACAACCTCGAAGGCCGCATCGCCGGTCTGGTGACCTACAAGGGCAACACGACCATCCGCGGACTGAGCAGCCTGCACGCTTCGACCTCGCCGCTGCTGGTGATCGACGGACTTCCCGTGGAGAGCAAACTCGAAGACCTCAACCCCTATGACATCGAGAACATCACCGTGCTGAAAGATGCCGCCGCAACGGCCATCTACGGCGTGCGCGCATCGAACGGCATCATCGTCGTCACGACCAAACAGGCCCGGGAACAAGGCTCGCTGACAGTGGACGTATCGGCCAACCTGACCGTTTACGAGAAGAAGAACATGGACTATGCGGACAACTTCTACCTCACGCCCGCCGAGCAGGTGAACCTCGAGGCGGGCTACTCCGACTGGTACTTCTTCCACAGCAACGGCGAAATAGACAACCCGACGCAAACGTTCTCCAACAACATCCAGAACGGCTACGGCATCTCGCCCGTACAGTATGCCTATTACCAGAAGGCAACCGGAGCGATCGACCAGTCGCAGCTCGACAAACAACTGGACCAGCTGCGCAGCAACGATTTCGCCCGGCAGTTCGGCGAAAAAGCGCTGAAACACCGGTTGCTGCAACAATACAACATCGCCCTGCGCAGCCGCGGCGAGAAATTCCAGTCGAACCTCGTGTTCAACTTCAAACACGACAACTCGGGGCTTATCGAGGCCTACGACCGCGAATTCAACATCTTCTACAAGGGAACCTATCAGGTGGCTTCGTGGATGAAGATGGACTTCGGCGTCAACAACATCGTCAACGCCGCCAACAGCAGCAACAGCAAATACGCTTCGGACCCGTTCAACGTACCGGCCTACATGCGTCTCGTCAACGACGACGGTTCGCTGAACTACTACACCACAGCCGAATACAATCCCTACGACACGCTGATCGAGGAGACCCCCGAACTGCAAAGCATGCTCTTCAACCATGTGGAAGAGCTTGGCAAGGACCGTATCCGGAAGTCGCGCAACTACACCCGCTTCCAGACCAAACTCGATTTCGACTTGGTGAAAGGACTCAAGCTCAGCACCCAGTTCATCTACGAGATCGACCGGAACAACACCTCGGCCTACTCCGAATCGGACAGTTTCATCATGCGCTACATGAAGAACGTCTACACGACCAAGGACGGCGACAACTACTCCTGCCTGCTGCCCAAGAGCGGCGGAAAACTCGCCACGACGCAGAGCAACACCGACAACTGGACTTTCCGCGCACAGGCCAGCTACACGCGCACCTTCGGCAAACACGCCGTGGATGTAATCGGCGGTTTCGAGTTCCGCGAAACCCGCATCAAGGGAACGCGCAACCTGATGCTCGGTTACGACGACCAGAACCAGGCCCAGGCAACCACCAGCGTAAGCTACGTCGACCTCGCCAACTTCGAGCGGACCCCGTTCTTCTGTAAAAACCTGCTGGCCAGAGAGCAGATCTACAAACCCTATATCGAATCGGCCATCGGTCTGCTCAACGAGGAGCGCCACCGCTACGCTTCCGGGTATTTCAACGCCACTTACACATACGATGAGCGTTACAACGCCTTCGCATCGTTCCGCAAGGACTACGCCGACATGTTCGGACTGGCCACCGAATTCCGCGGCAAACCCCTTTGGTCGGTGGGCGCGGGCTGGAACATACACAACGAATCGTTCCTGGAAAACAGCCGGCAGGTCAACTTCCTGAAACTGCGCGTCAGCTACGGCGTAACGGGCAACATCTACCAGGACGCCACGAGTTTCACCACGGCCAACTCGACCCTCTACAACGAGGTGACCAAGCTCCCGATGGCCGTCATCGAGGCCCCGGGCAATGAAAAACTCAAGTGGGAGAAAAACGCCACGATCAATGCGGGCGTGGACTTCACCCTGTTCAACAACCGCCTGAGCGGCTCGCTCGACTGGTTCCGCAAACGCGGTAAGGACATCTTCCACACCATGCGCATCGACTGTACGAAGGGCTACGAATCGGTCGTGATGAACTATGCCGACCTGCTGAACAACGGTTTCGAGGCCAGCCTCTCCTACGACTGGTTCCGCCCCAACGAACAACGCGACTTCAGCTGGAACTCGGCGCTGACCCTGACCTTCGTCAAGAACGAGATCACCCGCGTGGACGAGGCCGCCACAACGCCCAATGCGCTCGTAGCAGGCGGCCTGAAGGTCGGCTATCCCGTGCATGCGCTCTTCTCGCTGCCCTACGCCGGTGTCGAGGAGGTGAACGGCAAAGGCATACCGACGTGGCACAAAGCCGACGGATCGACCACCAACGACTACCTGAAAAGCTCCGACATGAGCGTCGTGGTCTACTCCGGTTCGGAAGACCCCAAAACCAACATCGGCTTCAGCAACACACTGCGATACAAGGGCGTCAGCCTGAGTTTCCTGCTCGTATACTACGGCGGCCACTACCTGCGTGCACTTCAGCCATCCGGTATGCCCGGACTGCAATACAGGGCTTTCCCGTCCTATCTGAAAGACAGCTGGACTCCCGAAAACACCGACACGCTGGTTCCCGGATTCGGGCAGTACTCGACCCAGTCGACCACATCGAACATCTACTATACCGATGCCTTCGTACGCCCGGCGGCATTCCTTAAACTCCGCAACATCGTCGTGGGTTACGACCTGCCGCAGTCGTTCGCCCGGAAACTGGGCATGCGCAGCGCCAGCATCCGGTTCCAGATCGACAACCCCAAGGCGCTGTGGGTGAAGAACGATGTGGGTATCGACCCCGAAACGGGCGGTATCCGGCAGCTGACCTCCTATATCTTCGGCATCAATTTCAACTTCTAAACCAGACCCGACCATGAAAAAAACAACATACAGCATCCTGTTCGCGCTACTGGCTTTCGCGTCCGCCTGCAGCGATTTCACCGAGATCGAACCCAAGGGCAAGAACGTGCTCAGCCGGGTAGAGGACCTCGACATGCTGCTCAATTACGAATACCGGCAGCGGGGGTTCGCATTCCGTTCCGTCATGCTGGTGGCCAACGATATCCTTCCCTACGCCGAAAACATCCCCAATCTGCTCAGCGCCAAGGAGAAGTCGCTCAACGGCATCCTCGCGACCTGGGACGGGACCCTCGACCGGGCCATCCTGACCGCCACCGACGATGCCTACTCGGAGTGCTACTCGATCAACGCCAAGGTAGCCAATGCCGTCATCGCCAAGGTCGACGCCGCGGCAGGCGACCGTTACATGGCCGACCGGCTCAAGGCCGAAGCCTACGTGCTGCGCGCCTACATGCACTACATCGTAGTAAACCTCTACGCCAAAGCCTACGACCCCGAAACGGCGGCCGACGACCCGGGCGTACCCTATATCAAAGAGAACGACGCACTCGAAGTGCCGTGCACCAAAAGCACCGTAGCCGAAGTCTACGAAAACATCCTCGCCGACCTCGAAACGGCCCTCGAACTCAACAGCCTGCCCGACAAACCGATCAACACGATGCGTGTGGGCAAGGCGTTCGCCTACGCCGTGAAGGCCAAGGCGCTGATGTCGATGCACAAATTCCCCGAAGCGCTGGAGGCCGCCGAGGCAAGCCTCGCCATCAACGATTTCATCTACGACCAGCGGCAGCTGACCGGAGGCGACTTCGTCCGGCCGCGCATAGACTGCCAGGAGGATCTCTTCACCACGTTCTACGAACGTCCGAACCTGCACGCCTATACCGATGAAATAATGGCGCAGTTCGAACCGGGAAGCATCTCGTTCAACCATTTTCCCAAGATCGACGAATCGGGATTCCCCATCGGACTGATCATCTACGGCGTCCCGGGACTCACGATGTGGGACAACAACGAATACTACATGACCACCGGCGGACTGACCACGATCGACATGTACCTGACCCGGGCCGAGTGCCTGATCCGTTCGAACAAGGGCGACGACCTGCAAGAAGCCATGAACGTCATCAACACCATCCGCGAGAAACGCATCGACCCCTACACCCCGCTGTCGGCCGCCGACCCGGCGCAGGCGTTCGCCTACCTCAAACAGCTTTCCCGTACGGAAAACTGGTTCTCCTACCGCAACTTCGTCAACCTGAAGCGCTGGAACACCGAGGACGCCTACAAGGAAACGCTCCGCAAGAACCTGCTGGGACAGGAGTTCGAACTGCGCCCCGACTCGCCGCTATGGATCTTCCCCTTCCCGCAGAACGCCACCAACTACAACCCCAATCTCACACAAAATTACTGACATGAAAAAGATCCTCCTGGCAATGGTCTGCGGAATGCTCGCGGCCGCCTGTTGCCGAAATGACAAAACCGCCGCCGAATACCTCTCGGAGTACTCCGAATCGGTGCTGGGCTCGAAAGCCGCCGCCGTCCGGTTCAACACCGTCTCCGAACGCGACAGCGGCACGGAAACGCTGGAAATATATGCCGAACCGAACCCCGCGGACACCATTATCGGCATCCGGTTCCAGGCTACGAGCGAGGATTCGCGTGTCATCTACAACGGCAAGGAACTCTTCGTCATCGGCCTGCGAGACAGCTACCGCTACCTGCAGAAGAACGATTACGAGACCTACCCCATCCTCAAACCCTTCATCCCCATCACGGGATACGCCGGAACGCCGTTCTCTTTCGCGCGGGTCTTCCCGAAGATCACGGCCGACTCCACGGCACGGATCGCCCTGCTGGCCGACACCGTGATCGACGGGCACAAATGCCGCCAGATCAGCGTTGTATTGCAGAATAAGAGCATCTACGGCGAGAGCCTCTACAAGTTCCCGGCCGACATGCCGCGGGAATTCGGCTACAAGTTCGTCTTCTCGAAGAAGGACGGCCTGCTGCGCGGCGAAGGCGCGGCCAACGACGCGGGCAGCTACGACATGGTTTACTACACCGACTACGTCTTCGACCGCCCCGAGGCGGAACGCAAATGGATGTTCGCCGACTTCCCCGAAGCAAAGCCCTATGAGCGGATCGAATACACCCTGCTGACCGCCGGAAGTCCGATGCCGGAGTTCTCGGCCGTCGTCGACGGCAAAGGCTCCGTCGACCGGAGCACATTCGAAGGCAAACCGACGCTGATCCTCTTCTGGACGATGGGCTGCGGCGCCTCGCGGGCGGCGATCCCGGTCGTGAACCGGCTGTATGAGAAATATCCCGCCCTCACGGTATTCGGGCTGAACAACGACGACCGGGAAATGAAGCATATCACCCGGTTCGTCGCCAAATACGACATCCGCTACACCGTGGGGCTGGGCAGCCGCGAGGCCGCACTCGCCTTCGGCGTCAACGGCTGGCCCACCTTCATGCTCTTCGGCAGGGACGGCAAACTGCGTTACGTACAGATGGGACTGGGCGCCACGACCGAGAAAACGCTGTGCGAAGAGATCGAAAAAACCATAGCCGAAAAATAAAAAGTTCACAACCATTTCCGGAAAGCACCCGTCGGCTCGGGTGCTTTTTTTGTGTCCGGAGGCGAAAACCAGCCCCTTTCCGGCTTTTATCGCGTGCGCCTCCGATTATTGAAAAGAAATTCCTATCTTTGTGGGCTTGTTTCACGATAAGCGCAATTTGTCTGACAGCAACATAAACGAAACGAATAAATGGCGTTACAATGCGGCATCGTCGGCTTGCCGAACGTGGGTAAATCGACCCTTTTCAACTGCCTGTCCAATGCAAAGGCGCAGGCGGCAAACTTTCCTTTCTGCACCATCGAGCCTAACGTGGGCGTAATCACGGTCCCCGACCGGCGGCTGATCCGCCTCGCCGAGATCGACAACCCCAAGCGCGTGGTCCCGACGACCATCGAGATCGTCGACATCGCGGGTCTGGTGAAGGGCGCCTCGAAGGGCGAAGGCCTGGGCAACAAATTCCTGGGCAACATCCGCAACACGAATGCGATCATCCACGTCCTGCGGTGCTTCGACAACGGCAACATCACCCATGTCGACGGCTCGATAGATCCCGTGCGCGACAAGGGCATCATCGACACCGAATTGCAGTTGAAGGACCTCGAAACCGTTGAGAACCGCCTCGCCAAGACCCAGAAGCAGGCCACCTCGGGCGGCGACAAGCAGGCCAAGCGCGCCGTGGAGCTGCTCCTGCAGTACAAGGCGGTGCTGGAACAGGGGCTTTCGGCCCGCACCGTGGAACTCGACAAGGAGGACCGCAAACTGATGGCCGACCTCAACCTTTTGACCGACAAGCCGGTGCTCTACGTCTGCAACGTCGACGAGAAAAGCGCCGCGACGGGCAACGCCTACACCGAGGCCGTCCGGGAGGCCATCGCCGGCGAACGGGCCGAAATGCTCGTCATCGCCGCCGCCACGGAGGCCGACATCGCCGAACTGGAGGACTACGACGAGCGGCAGATGTTCCTCGAAGACCTCGGGCTGGAGGAGTCGGGCGTGGCGCGCCTGATCAAATCGGCCTACAAATTGCTCAACCTCGAAACGTTCTTCACCACCGGGGCCGACGAGACCCGCGCCTGGACCTACCTGCGCGGCATGAAAGCCCCGCAGACGGCCGGCATCATCCACACCGACTTCGAGAAGGGGTTCATCCGCGCCGAGGTGATCAAGTACGACGACTACACCGCCCTGGGATCCGAGAAGGCGTGCCGCGACGCGGGCAAACTGTCGATCGAAGGCAAGGAGTACGTCGTCGAGGACGGCGACATCATGCACTTCCTGTTCAACGTCTGACGCCGCAAACCGGGACCGTAAAAAATGAAAAATACAGCTATGGAAAGACCCGTTCGGGTGCGCTTCGCGCCCAGCCCCACCGGACCGCTGCACATCGGCGGCGTCCGCACGGCACTGTACAACTACCTGTTCGCCCGCCGGCACAAGGGAACGATGATCCTGCGTATCGAGGACACCGATTCGCAGCGCTTCGTCCCCGGAGCGGAGGACTACATCCTCGAATCGCTCAAATGGTGTGGCATCGAGATCGACGAAGGCGTCGGCGTCGGAGGCCCCCACGCCCCCTACCGCCAGAGCGAGCGGCGCGAAATCTACCTCAAATACGCCCTGCAGCTCGTCGAGGCGGGCTGGGCTTACTACGCCTTCGACACCGCCGAGGAGCTGGACGCACTGCGCAAGGAGGCCGAGGCGCGCGGCGAGGCGTTCGCCTACAACTATGCCGTACGCGATAAACTGGCAACCTCGCTCTCGCTGCCGGAAAGCGAGGTGAAGGCCCGCATCGACCGCGGCGACCAATGGGTGATCCGCTTCCGGATGCCCGAAAACGAGGTGGTCGAAATGGACGACCTGATCCGCGGCCACGTGGAGGTCAACACCTCGACGCTCGACGACAAGGTGCTCTACAAATCGGCCGACGCGCTGCCCACCTACCACCTGGCGAACATCGTCGACGACCGCCTGATGGAGGTGTCGCACGTCATCCGCGGCGAGGAGTGGCTGCCGTCGCTGCCGCTGCATTACCTCCTGTACAAGGCTTTCGGGTGGACGGACGCACAGCCCCGGTTCGCCCACCTGCCGCTGCTGCTCAAACCCACGGGCGGCGGCAAACTGTCGAAACGCGACGGCGACAAGATGGGATTTCCCGTTTTCCCGCTCTTCTGGAAATCGCCCGCGACGGGTGAGACCGCCCACGGCTACCGCGAGGACGGTTATTTCCCCGAGGCGTTCATCAACATGCTGGCGCTGCTGGGCTGGAACCCCGGCACGGAGCAGGAGATCTTCTCGATGCAGGAGCTGATCGACAGCTTCTCGCTCGACCGCGTCTCGAAATCGGGCGCCCGCTTCCAGCCCGACAAGGCCCGGTGGTTCAACGCCCAGTACATGCACCACAAGACCGACGAAGAACTGGCGGCCCTCTACCAGCCGATCCTGCGCAGCCACGGCATCGAGGTGCCGGACGACGTGGCCGGCCGGGCCGCAGGCATCATGAAGGAGCGCGCGACGTTCACGACCGACCTGTGGGACCTCACGTCGTTCTTCTTCGAGGCCCCCGCGGAGTACGAGGAAAAACAGGTGCGCAAGTACTGGAAAGGGCAGAATCCCGCCATGCTCGCGGAGCTGCGCGGCGTGCTGGCGGGCATCGAGGACTTCTCGCTGGAAAACACCGAGCGCATCGTCCACGCCTGGATCGAGGAGAAGGGATACGGCATGGGCCAGGTGATGAACACCCTGCGGCTGGCCCTCGTGGGCGCCGGAAAGGGCCCGGGCATGTACGACGTGACGTCGTTCATCGGCAAAGAGGAGTGCCTGAAGCGTATCGACAATCTGCTGACCAACTTAAAACCCGCTGAATAAAATGGTACAAATCGAACAACACGTCTGGGGCATGACCCCGGAGGGCGAGGCAATCATCCTCTACACTCTGCGCAACGACTCGGGAGCCGAAGTGCAGCTTACGAACTGGGGCGCGGCGATCGTCTCGGTGAAGATGCCCGACCGCGATGGCCGCATGGCCGACGTGGTGCTGGGGTACAAACACCCCGAAGGCTACTTCTTCGACGGAGCCGCCTCGGGAAAAAGCGTGGGACGCTGCGCCAACCGCATCGCTTTCGGACGCATGACCGTCGAGGGCAAGGACTACGTGCTGGAGGTCAACAACGGAGCGAACCACCTGCACGGAGGAACGAAGAACTTCGCCAACCGCATCTGGGAGAGCCGTGTGGAGACCAACCGCGTGGTGATGTCGCTCATATCGGAGGACGGCGACCAAGGCTATCCCGGAGAGCTGTGCGTCGAGGCCGCATTCGACTTCGACGACGACAACGCGCTGGAGATCACCTACCTCGCACGGACCGACAAGACGACGGTGGTGAACCTCACCAACCACGTCTACTTCAACCTCGCGGGCGAAGGCAGCGGGTCGGTGCTCGACCACGAATTGCGCCTGAACAGCTCGAAGATTCTGGAAATGAACGAACGCCAGATTCCCACGGGCAAGCTGCTCGACGCGGCCGGAACCCCGCAGGATTTCTCGCAGTTCCGCTCTTTCCGCCCCGGCATCGACTCGGAGTTCAACCACATCCGCGACTTCAAAGGCTATGACCATCCCTTCGTCGTCGACGGCTGGAAGCCCAATATCCTGGGCGAGGTCGGCTGCCTGCGCGAACCCCGGTCGGGCCGCTCGGTGACGGTGCTCTCGTCGCAGCCCAGCGTGATGATCTACACGGGCAACTGGCTCGCAGGCGGATGCCCCGAAACCAAGTCGGGCGGCCGCTACGCCGACTACGACGGCGTGGCGATGGAGTGCCAGAACTACCCCGACGCCGTGAACCATCCCGAATTCCCCTCGCCGCTGCTCCACCCCGGCGAAACCTACTGCCAGAAGATCGTTTTCCGATTCGGAACGTTTTGACAATCAACTGAAATACGAATAAAAGGCGGAAAGTAGTACTACTTTCCGCCTTTTATTTATATCTTTGCACCCGATATTTCAAAGGGGTGCCTTACTGTCAGGCTGAGATTATACCCATTGAACCGGAGACGGGTAATGCCGAGACCGGGACGAAGCGTAATCAACAACTCATACCCCTTTTCAGTCTATTAACTTCAAAAAGTTTGACGATGAAAAGGATTTTTCTGATTCTTGCGGCTGCCGCGCTCTGCCCGGCCGCACAACTCAAAGCCGGAAACGCCGAAACGGCCCGGACCGAAACAACCGCCCGGCCGACCGACAGAACCGCAACGACGCCCTCCGAAGCGCGCCCGACGAAGCGGCCCGACGATTCGGTGCGCATGTACCGTCTCCAGGAGGTCGAAGTGACCGCCACGCGCGCAACCCCGACCACCCCCGTGGCCTACTCCGACATCCGGCGCGAAGAGATCGCCCGCAACAGCTACGGATTCGACATCCCCTCGGTGCTGGCCCTGACCCCCTCGATGATCGCCACCAACGAAACGGGCATCGGCATCGGCGGCACGGCCGTGCGCCTGCGCGGCACGGACCCGACGCGCCTCAACGTCACGATCAACGGCGTGGCGATGAACAACCCCGACTCGCACTCGATGTACTGGTACGACACCCCCGACCTGATCTCGGCCGTGGGGACCATTCAGGTGCAGCGCGGCGCCGGCATCTCGACCAACGGCACGGGAGCCTTCGGCGGAGCGATCAACATGTCGACCGACGCCCTGCAAACCGAGTTCGGCGGCGACGCATCGCTCTCCTACGGCTCGTACAATACGAACAAGCAGGCCGTGCACATCTCCTCGGGACTGATGGGCGGCCATTGGCTCGTGGATGCACGGCTCACCCACATCGGCTCGGACGGCTACATCGACCGCGGAGCCACGGACCTCAAGTCCTACATGTTCCAGGGAGCCTATTACAACGGCAACACGATGCTCAAACTCGTCTCGTTCGGCGGCAAGGCCAAAACGGGACTCACCTACACGGGCGCGACGAAAGAGCAGATGCGCCTCAACGGCCGGAGGTTCCACACCGAAGGCATGTACTACACCTCGAACGGTCCCCATTCCTATTACTATATGAAGGACGACGAACGGCAGCGCGCCACGGTAGACTATTACAACGACCAGACGGACAACTACCTGCAAATCAACAACCAGCTGGTGCTCTCCCACCGTTTCAACGAAAAATGGACTCTGAACGCCACGGGATTCTACACCTACGGCTACGGCTACTACAAGCAGTATAAGGACGGGCGCACGCTCTCCGAATACCTCAATATCCCGACCGACGTCGCTGCCGGAAAGGAGGCCGACCTGATCCGCGAAAAGATCATGCGCAACCACCTCGGAGGTCTGAACGCTTCGGCGGCCTACTCCGTGAAGAACCTCGATCTGACCCTCGGCGGCTCGTACAGCTACTACTCCTGCCCCCACTGGGGCGAGCTGGACTGGGTCGACGGGCTGGATCGGAGCCAGATCGGCGGACGCTGGTACGACAACGACGTGAACAAGCACGACGCCAACCTCTTCGCACGCGCCAACTGGCAAGTAACCGACGGACTGCGCCTCTTCGGCGACCTGCAATACCGTTACGTCAGCTACCGGACCTGGGGCGTCAACGACAACTTCGTCTCGGAGGAGGCGGGCATGCAGCCCATCGACGTGGACAAACAGTACCATTTCTTCAACCCCCGCGCCGGCGTGAGCTACACGCTCGCCGAACGCAGCAACTTCTACCTCTCGTTCGCCATAGCCCAGAAGGAGCCCACGCGCAGCGACTTCACCGACCGCTACAAGTTCGCGGCCGACGACAGCTATCCCTCGTCCGAGAAACTCTACGACTGGGAACTGGGCTATGCCTACACCGCGCCGCGCCTCTCGCTGGGTGTGAATCTCTACTACATGAAGTACAAGGACCAGCTCGTCCCGACGGGCATGGTCAACGACGGCGACGACGCCCTGAACGTCAACGTGCCGGACAGCTACCGCCGCGGCGTGGAATTGTCGGCTTCGTGGCGCGCAACCGGGTGGTTCACCGTGGGGGCCAATGCCACCTTCGCGCAGAACCGCATCGAGAACTACGTGGACGCACTGAAGGACAGCCCCACCTACGGCAAGGAGCTGGGCGACAGGACCATCGCCTATTCGCCCGATGTCATCGCCAACGCCTTTCTGGATTTCCACTACCGCGGATTCGAAGCCGTGCTGCACACCCAGTACGTCGGCAAGCAGTATTTCACCAACAACGAGAACAACGCCCTGTCGCTCGACGCCTACTGCGTGACCAACCTCAACCTCGCCTATACGTTCCGCACCCGTTCGGCGCGCAGCGTTCGGCTGGGCCTGCTGATCAACAACCTGTTCAATGCGGAATACGAGAGCAACGGCTACGGGTATTCGTACATGGACACGTGGAGCGGCCCCGCGCCTGTACGCATCGACGAGGCCTTCTACTTCCCGCAGGCCCCGCTGAACGTGCTGGCGAACGTCACGGTGAGGTTCTGACAGCACGGGGTGTAACTACCTTTCGGTGGCAAAAGGCAGCAACATCCCGCGGGCGAAGACCGCGGGATGTTGCCGACCGAAAAGTATAAAGAATTCCTGCGGTTACCACGGAAATAAAATGAAATGACAATGGATTGGAAACTCATTCTGCAAATCGCCGGCGTGGCGCTCGGGCTGCTCTACCTGTGGCTCGAATACCGCGCCGACATCCGGCTATGGATCGTGGGGCTTGTCATGCCCCTGATCCACGGGGCGCTCTACTACAAATCGGGACTGTATGCCGACTGCTCGATGCAGGTTTACTACGTGTTGGCGGGGCTGTACGGGTGGCTCGTGTGGCGCAGGAACAACACGAGAACGGATGTCGGACAGACCGGCGCGAAGGATACGAAGGGCGCAAGCGGTGCGAAGCCATCCGCCGCGGCGTTGCACATCGCCCACACGCCCCTGCGGATGATTCCGGTCCTCACGGCGGTCTACGCCGCGGCACACGCGGCGCTCTACCTCCTGCTGACGCACTTCACGGACAGCACCGTGCCCTTCTGGGACGCGGGGACCACGGCGCTGTCGGTCGTGGCGATGTGGATGCTGTCGCGCAAGCTGGTGGAACAATGGCTCGTGTGGCTGGCCGTGGACCTGGTGACCGTCGGGCTTTACCTCTACAAGGACCTGCCCTACACCGCCGGGCTTTACGCCCTCTACTCGGCGCTGGCCGTAGCGGGATACCTCCGCTGGCGGCGGCAGGCCCGGGCTTAACCGGGAGGGCGCGGATGAAGGTGGAGAGTAAGACGAAACCGCCGGCCGCAATTAAAACCCGGTTCTTAACCGGGCGCAGAATTGCGACCGATCTGCAAAACGGTCCTTCCGCCCCCCTAAATCCCGGTTCTTAACCGGGGTGCGGTCAGCCAGATGTTGCGGAACTCCACGGGACCGCCCTCGCTCTGAAGCGCGATATGCCCCCGGCAGCGAAGGCCCGTACACTCGTTCTGCAACTCGCCGTTGATGTAAACCGCCATGTAACCGCCCACGCAGACGATCTCGGCACGGTTCCATTCGCCCGCAGGCCGCTCGCAGTCGCCGCCCGCACGCCGCTTGATCGAGATGCGTCCGCTCTGCTCCGCTCCGTCGATCGCGGCGCCGCCCAGCCCCAGCAGATCGCCCGCGCGCCCGGCCTGCAACTGACATTCGACAGCCTCGGGCCAGAGCCGGTCGCCGGCCTGCACGCGCTGGAAAATGCCGCTGTTCGTCGCCTCGCCGACCCACCGCCACTCGACGTGGAGCCGGTAGTCGCCGTAGGCCTCTTCCGTACGCATGTACCCGAACGGATGGCCCGCGATGCGGATACTCCCGTCCCGCACGGAGAAGGTCTCCCGGACGTCGGCGCCGCTCTCCGGATCGGTGACGCACACCCATCCGGTGAGGTCCCGGCCGTTGAAAAGTTCGGTTTTCGGTTCGCCGCAGCACGAACCGGCAGTCAGCGCAAGGGTCAGCGCCGCAAAAAGGAACAGCGTTCTCATCATCGTATCGTTTTCCGAGGTTGAAGGTTCATTCCGGCAGCCCGTGCTCTTCGACATGACGCAGAATCTCCTCACGCAAGCTCCGGGGCGTGACGCTGCGCCGCAGAACCAGCAGGTAGGAGTTGCGTATCTGCTCGCGGATGAAGGCGTCGGGCAGATCGCCCGCGGTGCGGATGCCGTTCCAGTGGGTCTTGTTGAAATGATAGGCCGGGCCGATCTCCTCGTACTGCTCGCGCAGCCGGATCGCCTCGTCGGGGTCGCACTTCACGGCCACCCACCCGAAATCGATCATATCCGCGCAGGCGTACATCTTTCCGCCGATCTTGTAGACCAGCGTCGTCTCGTCGAACGGCGTCGATTCCTCCGTAAGGGGCAGCGACAGGCAATAGTCGCGGAAACTCAAAACATCCATAACGGGTTCTTTTCTCCAAAGATATGATTTTTTTGGCACATCTATTGCGTTCCGAAGTGAAGTAAAACCAAAATCAGGGTAAAAATGAAAAAAATTCTCCTCTGTGTACCTCTGCTGGCGATCTTCGCGGCAGGATTTTTCGGCTGCTCGCAGCAGCGGCAATGGAACCACGAACAGCGCAAGGCGATGCGCGAGGCGCTGCGCAGCTACCGCCAGATGGTGTACCTCGACGACCTGAACGACGCCGAGTTTGTACTCTTCACCGACGAGGTGGCGGGGCAGCTCGAAAACAGCTATCCCGTCTACGTGGAATTCGTCCAGATGCAGGGCGTTGACGACACGGTGGACATGGTGGTCGTCTCGACCATCGTCGACGAACTGAACGCCGACGCCCGCAACATGCGGCACATCTATCCCTACAACTACCTCGTAGCACAGGGCGTGCTGCCCGCAGGGCTTGACCACGAGCAGCAGAAAGCCTTTTACAGCTGCTTCGCGGCGAAAGTCAATGCTACGTACGCCACGATGGACCAGTTCTTCAACGCCATCCTGGCCGACACGAGCGACATGTCGCAGATCCGCCGGCTGGAGAGTCAGTGCGCCAACGACCTTTTCAGCTGGGTGGTGACCGAGGTGGACGTGATCGAGACCGTTCCGGCGGGCCAGACGGCCCCGGCGGCACAGAAAGCCGCTGCCGGGCAGAAGACCCCGGCGACCCCGGCCAAGAAATAGCCCCGGAACCCATTCGTACACAAAGCGGTGCGCTCCTCACGAAGCGCACCGCTCTATTATTGCCCGACCAGGATTTCCGGGTGCGGCGCACCCGTCACTGCCGGGAAAGAGGCTTACTTATCCGAAAACAGCGACCGGGCGATGCCCAGTTCCAACCCGCGCAACTCGGCCAGTCCGCGCAGACGGCCCAGGCACGAATAACCCGGATTGGTCTTCTTCTTCAGGTCGTCGATCATCTGGTGGCCGTGGTCCGGACGCATCGGGATCGAAATGCGGCGGCGCTGCTGAATCTCCAGCAGGGCCTTCATCACATCATACATCGGCACGTCGCCTTCGAGGTGGTTGGCCTCGTAGAAGTTGCCCTCGGCATCGCGCTGGGTCGAACGCAGGTGGACGAAATTCACCCGGTCGCCCTGCCGCAGCATCATTCCCGGCAGATCGTTCCGGGCCGACACGCCGAACGAGCCGGTGCAGAGGCACAGTCCGTTCGAAGGGTTAGGGACCGCCTCGACCAACTTCTGAAAGTCGGATTCGGTGGAGAGAATACGGGGCAGGCCGAGGATCGAAAACGGAGGATCGTCGGGATGGATCGCCAGCACCGCGCCCACCTCGTCGGCCACGGGAGCCACTTCGCGCAGGAACGCCACGAGGTTCGCGCACAACGTCTCGGCCGTGACATCCTTGTAGCGGTCCAGCTCCCGCTGGAACTGCTCCAGCGTGAAACTCTCCTCCGAGCCGGGCAGGCCCGCGATCATGTTGCGGGTGATGAGTTCTTTTTCCGCGGCGTCCATCCGCGCGAAACGGGCCTCGGCGGCGGCACGCTCGGCCTCGGAATAGTCCTTCTCCGCGCCGGGGCGCTTCAGGATGAAGAGGTCGAAGGCCACGAACGCCGCACGCTCGAAGCGCAGGGCCCGCGACCCGTCGGGAAGCTCGTAGGCGAGGTTCGTGCGCGTCCAGTCCAGCACGGGCATGAAGTTATAGGTGATGACCCGGATGTCGCACGCCGCGAGGTTGCGGACCGACTGTTTGTAATTCTCGATATAGCGCTGAAAATCGCCCGTACGGGTCTTGATATGCTCATGGACGGGAACGCTCTCCACGACCGACCACCGAAGGCCTGCGTCGGCGACCGTCTTCCGGCGTTTTTCGATCTCCCCGACGGTCCATACCTCGCCGTTGGGAATGTGGTGCAGGGCGGTCACGATGTCCGTGGCTCCGGCCTGACGGATGTCCTGAAGGCTTACGGGGTCGTTCGGACCGTACCAGCGCCAGGATTGTTTGCAAAGATACATGGGTGTCTTGTTTTTAGGTTTTCAAATTTTTCACATACGGCGCTTTTTCCGCTGCAAGTGCCTCTTTCATTCGCAGTCTCCGACTGCGGGGTATTATGTACTTTTTGGCCGCAAAAAGTACCAAAAACTCTCCGACAGATGCCTTCGCCTACTCCGTCCCGTCTAACGTTCGAAACGGGCGCCTATTCGCGGGGGCGCACGCGCCCCGGCCCCGTTTCCTGCCACTTTTAGCCGGGACTTCGTTTAACGGCTCCGGCATCGAGTCGGAATCCTGCGCCGCCAACGGCGGCGTGAGAGAAGACGCAGCAACCGGATCGGAAACGCAGAATCCGGCCATCGCCCCTGGAAGCGGTTTAAACCGCCGCATTATCGCTTGCAGCGGAGAAAGAACAACCGAAAGCCCGCGCGCCCGGAGCGGGAGGCTGGCAAAGGCGTCCGCAGGCGAGGGAAGACAGCTTGCTGTTTGCCGAGCCGCCACAGCCTAAACGGCGCGTGTTTTTGCGCCGTAAAGGCCTGATCTTGCTGCACCCGCTCAACGCGGGCCGGAGGTTGTTCCCGCGAAAGCGACATGCGGATGGTTTTGGTGCTACCTTTTGACACCAAAAGGTAGCTACATCCCGCGGGCAAAGACCGCGGCTTTACTACTTTTTGCGGCCAAAAAGTACAAAAAATCCCAGCCGCCGCAGACTGCGCCTAAATCCCGGCCGATCCCTTTCAATTAAATCGAGAAAGCGTCGAACCCGCCGTCGACGACGGCCAGCGCGCCCGTCACGAACGACGAAGCATCGCTGACGAGGTAATGGATCGTACCCAGCAGCTCCTCCGGCTCGGCGAAGCGTCCGGCGGGCGTGTGCGCGATGATCGTCCGCGCACGGTCGGTGTACGAACCGTCCTCGTTGGTCAGCAGGGCGCGGTTCTGGTTCGTCAGCAGGAAGCCCGGGACAATGGCGTTGACACGCATCTCAGGGCTGAACTTCATGGCCAGTTCGGCGGCCATGTACTTCGTGTAGTTGGCGATGGCGGCCTTGGCGGCCCCGTAGCCCACCACGCGGGTCAGCGGACGCAGCGCCGATTCGGAGCAGAAGTTGACGATCACGCCCTTCCGGCGCTCCGTCATGGCCTCGCCGAAGACCGTCGTGGGCAGCACCGTGCCGAACAGATTGAGGTCCACGACCTTGCGGAAGGCCTCGATCTCCAGGTCGAGGAACGACTTGTCGGGGGCGATCGTCGCACCGCCCATGTTGCCGCCCGCGGCGTTCAGGAGGATGTCGATGGCGCCGTAGGCCTTGAGAATGGCCTCACGGTTCGCGACGAGCACCTCGCGGTCGAGCACGTCGGTTGCAAGGAACAGCGCATCGCCGCCCGCGGCGCGGATTTCACCGACGAGCGCTTCGCCCGCCTTTTCGTCGCGATCGAGCACGGCGACACGTGCGCCCTGCCCGGCGAGGTAAGCGCAGATCGAGCGGCCCAGAATCCCGGCCCCGCCCGTCACGACGACGACGCGGCCCCGGATGTCAAAGAGATTTTTCATGTTTTTCAGATGATGTTGTTTTTATAATACGGTATGTTCTCTTTCAGCAGGATGTCGATGGGCATGTTGTTGACCTTCGACGGGGCGCGGCCCTCGACGAGCCATTCGCACAGGGCCATCACCGCGCGGTAACCCTGCGCTTCGGGACGCTGGGCCACGAGCGCCGTCACCACACCCGCGGAGAGCATCTCCCCGTTGCGGCGGATCACGTCGTAGCCCACCAGCCGCACGCCGGCACGCCGCCGAGCCGCCAGATAGCCCGCAAGGATGTAACACGTCGAATTGAAGGTCACGGCCCCCGCGACAGACGGATTTCGGCCGAAAAGGTCGTCCAGCACACGGCCGTTGTAGGTTTCGTCGTCCAGCCGCAGCGCGGCGTAATGCAGCCGGCCCCGGAAGGCGTGCGCCTCGAGGTAACTGCGGAATCCTGCCTCGCGGTTGCGGCTCTGGTTCGAACCGGCGTCGCCCCGGTGGATGATCCGGCCCACGACGATGTCGGCCCCGGGATCGAGGCGGTCGAACAGCAGCCGTGCGGCGACCGCCCCGGCGTCGAACGACGACGTGCCGAAATAGGCCAGCCGGTTGCAGGCCGGGAGGTCCGAATCGACGAAGACGTAGGGCACGCCCCGTGCGTCGAGTTCGCGGGCGAACGGTTCGACCATCTCCGCGAAGAGCGTGGCGATCACCGCGCCGTCGTACTCCTCGCGGCGCAGCGTCTCCAGCAGGCTTTCGAACGACGAACGGTCGTACTGGTCGAAGCAGACGCGGCGGACCACGACGTTGTAACGCGCGGCCTCGGCCTCGGCGCGGGCGATTCCGGCCTCGAAATCGGCCCAGTACTCGCCCGGCGCGAAACGGGGCATGACCGCGCACAAGGTGTACCTGCGGCCCGACGCCAGCGAACGGGCGATCAGGTTGGGACGGTAGTCGACCCGCCGCAGCACCTCGTTGATGCGCGCGAGGTTCTCCTCCGAGACCTTGCCCCGGTTGTGGATCACGCGGTCAACCGTCGCCACCGACACCCCCGCCATGCGGGCGATGTCGACGATGCGGACCGTGGTATGTTCGTTGTCGGACATGGTTTGCGCAGTTCTTCGGCGTTACGCCGGCAAAGCTATGCAAAATTTTCGAAAATAGCAAGTGTGTGCGCACACACCTGATGATTCGAGGCAAAAAAAACCGGACCCACTTCGGGTCCGGCCCTCTCTTTTTCCGGCTGCGCGCTACCCTGCCGGGGTCTCCGGTCCGGCCGCGGCGCACCGCTGGTAGAAATCGCGGGCCACGACGATGCGGATGGCCCGGTGGAGAATCGAGAATTCGAGCGGCGTATGGCCCAGCGGCTCGCCGTCGATCTCGACCGACACCTCGGGCGAGGATTCGATGCGGATACGGCTTCCGCGCTCCTGGAGGATATGGCGGATGCGGTAGATGCCGCCGTTGAACAGGTAGTGGAAGCGGAACAGCAGGTGCCAGAAGTGCACCGGGCGGATCAGCGACAGGTCGAGCATGCCGTCGTCGGCCACGGCCGCGGGCAGTTGCTGGATGCCTCCGCCGTTGAACTTGCAGATGCCGATGGCGGCCGACAGCAGCAGGTTGTTGTAGACCAGCCGGTCGTCGACCCAGACCTTGACGCCCGTGGACTTGTAGCGGAAGAAATTCTTCACCAGACACCACGTATAGCGCCAGCGGCTCCGGTGCCCCTTCTTCTTCAGGTGCGAGAGTTTGCGCACGACATGCGCGTCGAACCCCGCCCCGGCCACGTTGGCCATGTAGCGGCTCTGGCGGTAGTGAGCCTCCTCGTAGGAGACCACCCCGACGTCCTGCAAAAACGAATAACCCTCGCTGATGGCCTTCACGGCGTCCTGATAGCGGTTCGAGATGCCGAACGTGCGGACCCAGTCGTTGCCCGTGCCCACGGCCACCACGGCTACGAGCACCTCGTCGGGACACACCTCCTGCTGGATGAACAGCCCGTTCACCACCTCGTGCAGCGTCCCGTCACCGCCCACGACGATGATCCGGCGGTAGCCTTCGCGCACGGCCGTGACGGTGAGCTCCGTGGCGTGGAACTTGTGCTCCGTGAAGACCGGCTCGCAGAGGATGCGCTCGTCGCGCAGGTGTTTCGAAATCTGCGGAAAATGGTCAAGCCCGCGGCCGCCTCCGGCCACGGGATTGACGATAACGAACCATTTTCCAGAATCGGTCGCCACGCTGCGGTTATTTTTCAGGAACGTTGCGCAGCGTATCGACCAGGAAGTCGTAGAACTTCCCGACCGAGGCAATCTCCACCTTCTCGTCGGGCGAGTGGGGGTAGCAGATCGTCGGACCGAACGAAATCATGTCCAGTTTGGGGTAGGTGCTGCCGATGATGCCGCACTCCAGTCCGGCGTGGATGGCCGTCACGGCGGGTTTCCGGCCGTACAGCGCCTCGTAGGAGGCGGTCATGGCCTTCAGGATCGGCGACTCCATGTCGGGATTCCAACCGTTATAGGCGCCCGTGAGTTCCGTCTTGGCTCCGGCCAGCGCGAAGACGGCGGCAATGGACTCGCCCAGCGCCTCCTTCTCGCTGTTGACCGAACTGCGCAGCAGGCATTGCAGTTTCACCGTCCGGCCGTCCGACACCACGCGCGCGAGGTTCGTCGAGGTCTGCACCAGCCCGGGCATGGCCACCGACATCTTCTGCACCCCGTCGGGACAGGCGGCCACCGCCTTGATCAGGTTTCCGGAAACCTCTTTCGGCAGCATTTCGGCCGGTTTTCCGACCTCCTTGACCTTGATCGACACGGCGTCCTCGATACCGGCATACTCGGCCTTTACGGTTTTCTCGTAGGCTTTCACCGCCTTGGCGAACGCCTCGTAGTCCTTGGTTTTGACCAGCACCACGGCCTCGGCCTCACGCGGGATGGCATTGCGAAGCCCGCCGCCGTCCACCGACGCCAGCAGCACGTCGCACGGCGCGGCGTTCAAAAAGCGGAACAGCACCTTGTTGGCATTGGCGCGCTGGCAGACGATCTGGATGCCCGAGTGGCCGCCCTTGAGTCCCTTGACGCTGATCTTCGCGGCTGTGCAGTTGCGCGCGGGGGTAGGCTCGGCCTTGTATCTGAAGGTCGTGTTGGCGTCGAGTCCTCCGGCGCAGCCCACGTAGAGTTCGCCCTCCTCCTCGGAATCGAGGTTCAGCAGGATGTCGCCGTGCAGCAGTCCCTTTTTCAGCCCGTTGGCGCCGTCCATGCCGGTCTCCTCGGTAGCCGTGAACAGGGCCTCCAGCGGCCCGTGCTCCAGCGTCCTGTCCTCCAGCACCGCGAGGATCGCCGCCACGCCGATACCGTTGTCGGCGCCCAGCGTCGTGCCGTCGGCCGTCACCCAGCCGCCGTCGACATAGGCGTCGATGGAGTCTTTCGTGAAATCGAATTTCTTGTCGTTGTTCTTCTGCGGCACCATGTCGAGGTGGGCTTGCAGGATCACGCCCTTGCGGCCCTCCATACCCTTCGAGGCGGGTTTGCCGACGTAGACGTTGTGCGCCGCGTCCTCTTTGCATTCGAGGCCCTGCGCGCGGGCGAAATCGAGAATATACCGACGAATCTTCTCCTCGTGGGACGAGGGGCGCGGGATGCGGACGATCTCCGCGAAATGCTTCCAGACAAGCGCCGGTTTCAGCGCCGTTAAATTACGATCCATAATATTGAAGTTTAAGTTATTTGTATATTTTTCAAATCTCTTTTCCTATCCGACCGCCGTTTTCGCAGCCTGTGGCTGCGTTCACAAGTCTGACCCACCCGGCTAAAAGCCGGGATTCAAGGGGCGATGCACGGCCATCGGACTTCGATTTCAACATTGCGTCTCCACCTTCTAAAAGACGTTTCTTAAACGGCCCTCGGCGGGGGCTTAAATATAAAGCGTCATTTGACAGGTCCGCCCGGTTCCTCCTTTTCAACATTTCTGTCGAACGCTTCGACGATGTGTTTCACGAGCGGGTGGCGGACGATATCGCGTTTGTCGAACTCCACGATGCCGATGCCGTCGACGCCCCGCAGAATCCCCATCGAGCGCACCAGGCCGCTGTCCGACTTGCGCGGCAGGTCGATCTGCGTCACGTCGCCCGTGACGATGAACCGCGCACTGCGGCCCATGCGCGTGAGGAACATCTTGATCTGCGAAAGGGTGGTGTTCTGCGCCTCGTCCAGGATGACGAAGGCGTTGTCCAGCGTGCGGCCGCGCATGTAGGCCAGCGGCGCGATCTGCACGGTCCCCTCTTCGAGAAACTTCTGGAGCTTGACGGGCGGGATCATGTCGTTCAGCGCGTCGTAGAGCGGTTGGAGGTAGGGGTCCAGCTTCTCCTTCATGTCGCCGGGTAGGAAGCCCAGCTTCTCGCCCGCCTCGACGGCTGGACGCGTGAGGATGATGCGCCGCACCTGCCGCTCCTTCAGCGCGCGGACGGCCAGCGCGATGGCCGTATAGGTCTTGCCCGAGCCGGCAGGACCCACGGCGAACAGCAGGTCGTTCTTGTCGTAGAGTTTGACGAGCCGCTGCTGGTTGACGGTCCGGGCGCGGACGATCGTGCCGTTGTTGCCGTAGACGATCACGTCCTTGTCGACCGGGGCGTCGTCGGGCGCGATGCCGCCCGCGAAGCACTGGTCGATGACCTCGGCCGAAACATGCCCGTATTTGATGTAATAGGCCGCAAGCCCCTCCATGCGCCGGGCGAAACGCTGCGTGTCGGCCTCCGGGCCGAGGACCTTGAGCGACTGCCCGCGCGCGACGATCTTCAGCGTGGGATGCAGCGATTTGATCTGTTCGAGGTAGACGTTCTGCGCCCCGTAGAGTTCGCGGGGATCGACGCCTTCGAGTGTGATTTCCTTTCCGACAGTTTCCGTCATAGACCGATCAGAATAAATAGCCGAAGCTCAGCGCCACGTTGTAAGTACGGAGTTTGTCGAGCTGCCGCCCGTCGGGCAGCACCACGTCGTGTTTCGAGCGGAACTGGCCGTTGTAGCGCAGGTCGATCAGCAGGTGGCGCATCAGCACGATGCCCGCCCCCACGGTGTACGACACCGAGGGGCGCACGCGGCCGAAGTCCAGCAGGTCGCCGCCCGACTTCTGCTTGCAGTCGTTCATCACCGTGAAGACCGGACCGGCGTAGATCCGCACGGGGTGCAGCAGCCGCAGCGACGCCAGCACCGGAACGTCGATCGAGTTGGACTTGAGGTTGATCTCGCCCTCGCCCTCGGGACGGATGCGGAGACCCTGGCGGACGTAGAGTATCTGCGGCTCGACGGCGAAAGCCCCGAGGTTGATAGCGGTAACAATACCGGCCTGCCAGCCCAGTTTGTTCTTCACGTCGGTGGCGTCCATGTTGGTCGAGTAATCGGGGATGTTGATACCGCCGACCACACCCCACTCCACCCGGGTGCGGGGGCGTTGTGCGGCGGCGTTCAACACGGCGCCCGCAAACAATAGGGTCAATAGTATTTTGCGCATTACGGCTATTTTTTAAAATTTCCAATTCTTAATTTGAAGGAGGCCCAAAGCATGTAGGCCACGCACGCGGCGACGAACAGCATGCCAAGGTGCGGATTGCCCCAGACGCGGATGATCGCCCCGCAAACGGGTCCCGAGACCGCTCCGGCGGCGATGGCCATGATCATCAGCCCGGCCACCTCGTTGGCGTTCTGCGGAACGGCCTTGGTGGCTACGGCGTAGAACGTGGCGAAGACGCACGCCATGGCGAAGCCCAGCGCTCCCACGGCGGCGTAGATCGCCGCCTCGTTGCGCACGAACAGCAGCGCCGCGCACAGCGCCAGCGCCCCGGCCATGTTCCAGGTCAGGTATTTCACGTCGGAAACCTTCACCAGCACCCACGCGCCGACCAACGTCCCGACGATGCGGCAGGCGTAGAAGCCCGTGGTGGTGAGGATCGACGAGGGGTTGTCGATCAGCCGCACCGACAAAAAGCCGATGCCCACGTCGGCGGCGATAAAGCACGCCACACCCAGTGTAGAGAGCAGCACGGCGCGGTTTTTCAACAGACGGAAGCAATCGGACAATCCGGCGGCGCGCCCCGCCTGTGCGGGCTCCGGAACCGTGGTCAACTGAAGCCAGACGCCCCCGGCGACCGTGAGGGCCGCATAGATCGGCAGCAGGAGCCGCCACGAACCCGTCGCGGCGACCAGCCCCGTGACGATGGGCGCCAGCAGCAGCAGCGAGGTGTTGCGGAAGATCTGCCCGACGGTGAGGTAGCTGGTCATCCGCTCGCCGGGAACGATGGTCGCCAGCAGGGGGTTGACGGCCACCTGGATCGCCGTATTGCCGATGCCCAGCAGGCCGAAGCCCGCGAAATACCACCCCAAGGCACAGTCCGCGCCGGCGGCATAGGGAAGCATCAGCCCCGCGACGGTGAAGCCGTAGCCCAGAAGCGCCGTGGCCTTGCGGCCCCAGCGGTTCATCAGCGCCGCGACCGGGATCGAGAGCACCAGAAACCAGAGGAAAACCATCGTCGGCAGGAAGCTCACGGCGGCCTGCTGTCCGGGCGGGAACTCGGCGGCGATGCGGCCCGTGATCGGGGCCACCATGTCGCAGAAACCCATGATGAAGAAGCCCGCAAGCACGGGTCCGAGCAATCGTTTGTCTACTTTGTCTACGCTCATCCGAGACGGAATTTCGGGTTCCAAATTTTTCAAAGTTACATTATTTTCCGCAAAAAACGCGCTTCCGGCGGCGATTATTTCACAATCGCCTCTCTTCGCCGCGCGATAAACACATTCCAATAAACAAAAAACGTGCGAGATACGCAGCGGCGGCGGGACTGGTCACCGTCATGGCCGCGGCGGCCGGACCGCCCGGCGAACAGGAGGCCGTTTTTTCCCGAAACAGCCGTTCGCACGCGAAAAAGCGGCCGCCGTATCGACGGATTAGTCCGCAGCGCGAGAAAACGCCACGCACCGTTTGGACGGGAACGCAGATTTTATTATATTTGGTGTCGTAACGACACCTTTATCCGTCGGAAAGCCCCGCCGAACCGCTTCGGATTCGGTTTTGCGCTCCTCCGGCCCTTACGCAGCCCCGGCTGCAAAAACAACCTGCGCCCATGTTGCTCTTCGCACACATAAACCTGACGCTGCCGCTCGAAGACCCGATCCTGAAATTCCTGCTGATCCTGGTCATCATCCTCGCGGCTCCGCTCCTGCTGAACAAACTCAAAATCCCCTATCTGCTGGGGCTGATCATCGCAGGCGCGGTGATCGGACCCCACGGCCTCAACCTCGTGCTGCGCGACAGCAGCATCATCCTCTCGGGTACGGCCGGACTTCTGTACATCATGTTCCTCTCGGGACTGGACATGGACATGTCCGATTTCCGCCGCAACAGCTGGCGGAGCCTCATCTTCGGAGGCTACACCTTCTGCGTCCCGCTGGCCTTCGGCATCCTGGCCGGCTATTACATCCTCGGCTTCCCGATCTATTCGTCGATCCTGCTCGCAGGGCTGTTCGCCTCGCAGACGCTCATCGCCTACCCCATCGTCAGCAAACTGGGCATCGCCCGCGACAAGGCCGTCACGATCGCCGTCGGCGGCACGGTCATCACCGACACGCTGGCCCTGCTGCTGCTCACCGTGATCGTCGGCATGGCCACGGGCAACGTCGACGACATGTTCTGGTGGCGGCTCGCAGGCTCCGTCTCGCTCTGCATCGCCATCATCGTCTTCCTCTTCCCGCTGCTGGCCCACTGGTTCTTCAAGCAGGTCAGCGACAACGTCTCGCAGTACATTTTCGTACTGGCGATGGTCTTCCTCGGGGCCTACCTCGCCCACATGGCCGGGCTGGAACCGATCATCGGCGCGTTCCTCTCGGGACTCGCGCTCAACCGCCTGATCCCCCGCACCTCGCCGCTGATGAACCGCATCGAGTTCGTCGGCAACGCCATCTTCATCCCCTTCTTCCTGATCGGCGTGGGCATGCTGATCGACTACCGCGCCTTCTTCCGCGACTGGGAGAGCCTCGAAGTGGCGGCCATTATGATCGTGCTGATCACGGCGGCGAAATTCGTCGCCGCATGGTTCACGCAGAAGACCTTCCGACTCTCGCCCGACCAGCGGACCGTCATCTTCGGCTTAAGCTCGGCCCACGTGGCCGCGACGTTGGCCGCTGTGATGGTCGGCTACAACATCATCCTGGGCCACACGCCCGACGGCGAGCCGATCCGCCTCTTGAGCGAGAGCGTGCTCAACGGCACGATCCTGATGATTCTGGCCACCTGCACCGTGTCGACCTTCGCCACGCAGCGCGGCGCCCACAACATCGCCATGCGCAGTGCCCAGGACACCGGAGACAGGCAGCCGCGGCAGGAGGACCACATCCTGATCCCCGTGGCCGACGAACGCACGGCCGACGAACTGGTATGGTTGAGTTCGATGCTCAAGCGCGCCAAGGAGCCGAACGGACTATACGCCCTGCACGCCATCGACAACAAGGTGGAGGACCCGAACGTCGAGAAACGCGCCCAGAAAATCCTCGACGCGGCGGCGACGGCGGCCGCGGCGGGCGACATCTACCTCCAGGAGCTGATGCGTTACGACGTGAACATCTCGAACGCCATCGTCAGCGTCGTCCGCGAACGGAACATCACCGACATCGTGATGGGCATGCACCACGCCTCCCCGGCCGTGCCGGGACTGACGGGCATCCCCGGGGCGTCGGGTCCCGGCATCGGCAAAATGGCCGCCGACGTGCTGGCACAGAGCAACGTCACGACCTTCATCTACAACCCCGTGCAGCCGCTGAACACCATCAAGCGCCACCTGATCGTCGTACCCGAAAAGGCCGAGCAGGAGGCGGGATTCCAGATGTGGCAGCGCCGCATCCGCCGCCTGGCCGAAAACTCGGGGGCCAGAATCATCGTGTTCGCCCCGGAGGCCACGCTGGAATACCTCCGCCCCAAAGGCCGCAAGCACCCGGCCAACATCGACTTCGTGCCCTTCGCGCAATGGGACGACCTGCCGTCGCTCGAACACGACATCCGCGCCGACGACTGCCTCTGGTTCGTGATGAGCCGCCGCGACCGCGTCTCGTACAACCCCGTGATGAGCCGTATCCCGGCCTACCTCGAACATTTCTTCTCCGGATACAGCTCCGTACTGCTCTATCCCGTGCAGGCGGGCGACACCGAAAGCCGCTATATCTGACGGTTCGGAAGTACAAAATACCCGAAAAAGTTTTTCCCTTCGCGGATTTGCGCTATCTTTGCAAGTGATTCATGGTAGCGGCATTCCGGTCAGAATCCCGGTCGCGATGCGACAAGTCCCCGCCAAGGCGGGGATTTAGGGTGGGTCCAATTTGTAAACGCGGCCATAGGCCGCGACTACAGCGGTCGGAGTTGTAAAACGGAGCAAACAGCAGAATAAGAAAAAGATAAGATATGAGCCTTGTAGCAATCGTGGGCCGTCCGAACGTCGGCAAAAGCACCCTCTTCAACCGCCTCGTGGGCGAACGGAAGGCCATCGTCGACGCGACGGCCGGAACCACCCGCGACCGCCATTACGGCAAGACCGACTGGAACGGCAAGGAGTTTTCCATCATCGACACGGGCGGGTACACCGTCAATTCGGAGGATATTTTCGAAGACGAAATCCGCCGTCAGGTCCTGCTGGCCATCGACGAGGCCGACGTGATCCTCTTCCTCGTGGAGGTACGCACCGGCATCACCGACCTCGACATGCTGATGGCCGACATCCTGCGCCGCACCTCGAAGAAGGTGATCCTCGTCTGCAACAAGGTCGACAACAACGACCAGATCTACTCCTCGCACGAGTTCTACGCCCTGGGACTGGGCGATCCCTACTGCATCTCGTCGATGTCGGGAAGCGGCACGGGCGACCTGATGGACGCCATTCTGGACGCACTGCCCGTGGAAACGGCCTCCGAGGAGGACGAAGACCTGCCCCACATCACCATCGTGGGGCGTCCCAACGTCGGCAAGTCGTCGCTCACGAACGCCCTGCTGGGCGAGGAGCGCAACATCGTGACCTCCATCGCCGGGACCACCCGCGACTCGATCCACACGCGCTACAACAAGTTCGGCATGGATTTCTACCTCGTCGACACGGCCGGCATGCGCAAAAAGGGCAAGACGATGGAGGATCTCGAATTCTACTCGGTGATGCGCTCGATACGCGCCATCGAAAATTCGGATGTCTGCATCCTGATGATCGACGCCCGGCAGGGACTCGAATCGCAGGACCTGAACATCCACAACCTGATCGTCCGCAACCGCAAGGGTTGCGTGATCGTGGTCAACAAATGGGACCTGATCGAGAAGGACAGCAACACGATGAAGGAGTGGACCGAGTTCCTCCGAAAGAAACTCGCGCCGTTCAACGACATTCCGATCATCTTCACCTCGGTGATGAACAAACAGCGCATCTTCGACGTGCTGCAAACCGCCATCCGCGTCTACCAGTCGCGCAAACGCCGCATCCCGACTTCGGAACTCAACGACTACATGCTGCCGCTGATCGAGAACTATCCGCCCCCCGCGACCAAGGGCAAGTATATCAAGATCAAGTATGTGACCCAGCTTCCGACGCCGACGCCGCAGTTCGCGTTCTTCGTCAACCTGCCGCAGTACATCAAGGAGCCTTACCGCCGCTTCCTCGAAAACAACATACGCGACCACTGGGATTTTTCGGGAGTCCCGATGCAGATTTACTTCCGGCAGAAGTAGGTGTCCGGACGGAATCGCAAGGCAGAACGGCAAGCGGTCCCGAAAAATCCGGTGCTGACAATCCCCCTGAATCCCCCTTTGAAAAGGGGGACTTTCGCATAACGGAGGCCCGATGCAGATTTACTTCCGGCAGAAGTAGGTGTCCGGACGGAATCGCAAGGCAGAACGGCAGGCGGTCCCAAAAAATCCGGTGCTGACAATCCCCCTGAATCCCCCTTTGAGAAGGGGGACTTTCGCATAACGGAAACCCGATGCGGATTTACTTCCGGCAGAAGTAAGGAGGGCCTATTCCGTGACAAACGCAAATCCCTCCGGAGTTCCGGAGGGATTTGCATTATGCTTTCCGCCGCTCGAGCAATCGCCGGGCGGTGTCGGAGAGCAGAACCACGGCACCCGCCAGGATGGCCGTGTCCTTGATCACGAGCCGCCCCGCACCCGACAGCAGCGGAAACCCGTATTCGCCGCTCCCCAGGTCGGGAACCCACACCTCGGGCGTGGTCGCCAGGAACGAAAGGGTTCCGAGCGTCATCACGATGGCCAGCAGTTCGCCGACCAGCCCCACACGCCTGGAGAAGAACCCGAAAAAGGTCAGCAGGCCGATCGACATGATCAGCAGGCCCAGTCCGTGCGAAAACCCGTAGGTGTTGTTCTTCACGTGCCATTCGTGTTTGGCCGCGTCAAAACTCCCTTCAGGCAGTTTATACTGCCTGTACTCGGGTGCTTTTTCGTTGTAGAAGAAGCTCATGAAGGGGCTGTTGGCCACGAAGGGCACGATACCCTCGGCTTCGTAGTTCCAGAACTTGAGTCCGCCGATCCAGACGAAGATTATCAGAATGGCGACCCGGATCATACCGAGGCCCAGCCGCTGCGAGCCGGCGACGATTTTCAGAAAGCCGTAAAACAGGCCGGAGAGTTTTTGCATCATCGTTATTCGGTTTTTAGTGTTTCGATGGTGCAAAGTTCCGCATTCCCGGCCTTCGGAACGATAGCAGGACCGCCGGAAATATTGGCGATTATTCCCGTTGCGTCCGGCGGCGGAAGCCGGTGATGCTCTCGCCGTTCATCTTGGCGAAGAAGCGGCTGAACGCCGCCGTGTCCTCGTATCCCAGCAGGTAAGCGACCTCCTTGGCGCTCTTGTCGGTGTAGAGCAGCAACCGCCGCGCCTCGGCGTTCACGCGGTCGTGGATAACGCTCAAGGGCGAAGGGCGGCCACAGGCGGCGAAGAGGTTGGAAAGGGTCTTGGGCGAGCGGTGCAGCAGTTCGGCGTAGTCCTGCACGCGGCGGCGGGTGCGGAAATGCTCGTCGACAAGCACGTAAAACCGCCGCACGATGTCGAACAACTGTTCCTGCGGCCCGTCGGCCCCGAAATGCTCGCGCGCCGCGCGCGTACATACGATAATGAAGCGTTTGAGCTGCATGCGAAGCATCTCCTCGCGCAGGCCGTCGTTCACCTCGTATTCGGCGCACAGTTCGTCGACGATGCGCCCGAGGACTTCCTGCCGCTGGGCGGAGAGCGCCAGCCGCAGCGGTTCGGAGGAGCCGTTGAACAGCAGCCCGTTGCACGAAACCTCGCCGTCGTGACCGAAAATGCAGTAGAAATTGCTGTCGAACAGCAACGAAAGACAGTCGCCGTCGGCACGGAGGCTGCCGACGTGGTGCAGGGGCGTCAGCGAAACGATCTCCCCGGCTTCGAGCCGCATCGGAACATGGTCGACTTCCAGCGACAGCGCGCCCTGCCGCACCCAGAGGAATTTGTAGAGGTCGGGGCGCCGCGTCAGCTCCGCATCGCGGAGGTCGCGGCACAGGACGAGGTTGCCCTTCAAGGGGGTGCTGAATGCTATATCCATAGTTCCGTTGACCGGTTTATTTCAGAAAAGGATTGACGACCCGGTCCACATATTTTCTCCGGAACTCGGACTCCCGGTACACGTAATCCACTGCCGTGAACCGGATTTCATCCCCGGACTTGCTGATTCCGGACCGCAGGACCTCTACCTTCCCGTCGCAACGCGTCCCGAGGGGGACGAAGCAACCGTCGGCAATATCGAAAGCAAACTCCCGGATACCCCGGATCACGACAGCGGGGTGCTGCAATTCCCTTGCATCGGGAAATGTCCGGATCAGGACGGCAAACCCGACCTTCTCCACCTCCGTGACCAGCATGGCCGCAAAAAACTCACGGCTGAAATTCAAATCAATCATTGCAGGCAAAACTGTTTCAGCGAACGGTCCCGATTCCCGGAACCGCCGTTCCGTTTCTCAAAGATAACGCCCCGGACCGAAATATCCGCACATTCGGCCGGAAATTTTCAGCCCGCACGCTGTTCCGTTCGGGCACGATTTTGGCTGCTATAAGTTTTAGTTATGGCACTATCAATATTATCTGCTTGTTATTCACAGAATTATATCGTACATTTACAAACAGGGAATCCGTCACAACCAAAAACAAAAGCCATATGAACAAAAAGAAACTGACAGCCGAAAACGGCCGGCCCATCGCCGACAACCAAAACATTCAGACAGCCGGACAGCGCGGCCCCGTAACCCTGCAGGACCCGTGGTTTCTCGAAAAACTCGCCCACTTCGACCGCGAAGTCATCCCCGAGCGGCGCATGCACGCCAAAGGATCGGGAGCCTTCGGAACCTTCACCGTGATGCACGACATATCGAAATACACCCGGGCGTCGATCTTCGCCGAGGTCGGCAAGCAGACCCCGTGCTTCGTGCGCTTCTCGACCGTGGCCGGAGAACGCGGCGCGGCGGATGCCGAGCGCGACATCCGCGGCTTCGCCATCAAGTTCTACACCGATGCCGGCAACTGGGACCTCGTGGGCAACAACACCCCGGTCTTCTTCCTGCGCGATCCGCTGAAGTTCCCCGACCTGAACCACGCCATCAAGCGCGACCCGCGCACCGGACTGCGCAGTCCGAACAGCAACTGGGATTTCTGGACGCTGCTGCCCGAGGCGCTGCACCAGGTGACCATCACGATGTCGCCGCGGGGCATTCCGGCCTCCTTCCGCCACATGCACGGGTTCGGAAGCCACACTTACAGTTTCTACGACAAGGACAACAAACGCACGTGGGTCAAGTTCCACCTCCGCACCGAGCAGGGGATCAGGAACCTCACCGACGCCGAGGCCGAAGCGGTCATCGCCAAGGACCGCGAATCGAACCAGCGCGACCTGTTCGAGGCCATCGAACGCGGCGACTATCCGCGCTGGCTGATGCAGGTGCAGCTGATGACCGAAGAGCAGGCCCGGACCTATAAAATCAATCCGTTCGACCTGACGAAGGTGTGGTATCACGGCGATTTCCCGCTGCACGACGTGGGCATTCTGGAACTCAACCGCAATCCGGAAAACTTCTATGCCGAAGTCGAGCAGGCGGCCTTCAACCCGATGAACATTGTCGAGGGCATCGGCTTCTCGCCCGACAAGATGTTGCAGGGACGCCTGTTCTCCTACGGCGATGCGCAGCGTTACCGCCTGGGGGTGAACCACAACCTGATTCCGGTGAACAAGCCCCGCTGTCCGTTCCACGCCTACCACCGCGACGGACAGATGCGCACCGACGACAACTACGGCGCAACGACACCCTACGAGCCGAACAGCTACGGCGAATGGCAGGACACGCCGGCCCTCAAGGAGCCGCCCCTGGCCGTCGACGGCGCGGTCTACAACTACGACGAGCGCGAATTCGACGACGATTATTACACGCAGCCGGGCAAGCTGTGGCGGCTGATGACGCCCGCAGACCAGCTGGCGACCTGCGAGAACACGGCGCGCGCCATGGGCGACTCGGAACTGTTCATCAAGCAGCGGCACGTGCGCAACTGCTACAACGCCGATCCGTCGTACGGCGAAGGCATAGCCCGGGCGCTGGGTATCAGCCTCGCCGAAGCCCTGACGGCCGAAGACCCCGCGCATCCCGCGTGGGACAAAAGAAAGAATCCCGCGGCGGCACGCTAAAGCGGTCTGCCGACAAAAATCCCCGAAACCGAGAGGTTCGGGGATTTTCGGTTTATGCCTGCGGCGTCGGTTCACCGCCCTGCGGAGCGCCCCCGCCCTGCGGCTTGTTACCGCGGTTGCGGCCTCCGCGATGGCGTCTGCGGTCGCGGGTTCCGCGGTTGCCTTCGCCGCGGCCCGAAGCATGGTCGCTGTCCGGCGAAGCGGGTTGTACGGCGGCAGATTCCGCTGTCGCAGCCGCCGGGCGTTCGCTGCGGCGGTCCCGGTCGTTACGCCCCGAACGGTCGCCCCGTCCGCCGCGTCCGCGGCCCGAGCCGCCGCCCGAACCGGAACGGCCCCCGCTGCGGCCCCCGCGCCCCCGGCCGAAGCGGCCGCGGTTTTCGTCGGGAGCGTATTTCGGACCCTCGCCCACACTCGCGGGCAGTTCGGCCTTGCGGATGTCCCGCTCGATGAATTTCTCGATCTGGTGGAACTTGCCCTGCTCCTCCTCGCTGACGAAAGTCACGGCGCTGCCCGAGGCCGCCGCGCGGGCCGTGCGGCCGATGCGGTGGATGTAGTCCTCAGGGTCGTGCGGTACGTCGTAGTTGAGCACCAGGCCGATGTCCTCGATGTCGATACCCCGGGCGACGATGTCCGTGGCGACGAGGATTTTCACCTTGTTGTTCTTGAAGTTGAGCATCACCTCCTCGCGCTGCGCCTGCTCCAGGTCGGAGTGCATGGCCGCAACGTCGAGTTTCATGCGCTTGAGCGTATGAGCCAGCTCCTTGACCTTGAGTTTCGACGACGAGAAGATGATCGTCTTCGAATCGGTCGGCTCGGCGAACAGCTCGCGGATGATACCCAGTTTCTGGTTCTCATAGCAGACGTAGGCCGACTGGTCGATGGCTTCGTTGGGCTTCGAAATGGCGATGTTGACCTCCGCGGGATTGCGCAGGATGGTCTTGGCCAGTTCGCGGATCTTCGGGGGCAGTGTCGCCGAGAACATGATCGTCTGCCGCTCGGCGGGCATGTAGGAGATGATCTTCATGATGTCGTCCGAGAAACCCATGTCGAGCATGCGGTCGGCCTCGTCGAGGATCAGGTATTCGACATGCGAAAGGTCGACGCCGCTGTTCTGCAGGTGGGCGATCATGCGGCCCGGGGTGGCGATCACCACGTCGGCGCCGTTCAGCATGCCGTTCTTCTGGATGTCCCAGCCCTTGCCGTCGCCGCCGCCGTAGACGACCGTCGTCGAAAGGGGCGCATAATAGGAAAAGCCCTGGAACTGCTGGTCGATCTGCTGCGCCAGCTCGCGCGTCGGCACGATGATCAGCGATTTCACCACGTTGTCGGGGTTGCCCTCGATGAGCAGTCTGTTCAGCAGCGGCAGCGTATAGGCCGCGGTCTTTCCCGTGCCGGTCTGGGCACAGCCGATAATGTCGCGGCCCTCCAGGATCACCGGAATCGTATGCTCCTGCACGGGAGTCATCTCGTGGAAATTCATATCCTCAAGGCCGTCGAGGATTTCATCCTCCAGGTCGAGTTCGTCGAAACGCATAGATAATTGTTTTATTTAATTTATAAGCTTTTTCATTTCAGGCACGGGAACGCGTCCGGGCCGAAAGCACGCAAATCCGCCCCCGATACCGCATTTACAGCACGGAGCCGAAAAGCGTCGCAGGCGTACAGCCCGTGATGCGCACCTTCACGTAATCGCCGACCTTGTGATCCCCGCGGTCGAAAACCACCACCTTGTTCTGCGAAGTGCGCCCCGACAGCTGGTTTTTGTCGCGCTTCGACTCGCCCTCGACCAGCACCTCGAACTCCCGGCCCACGTCGCGCAGGTTGCTCGCATGGCCCAGTTCGTTCTGCAGGGCGATGATTTCCGAAAGCCGGCGCGACTTCACCTCCTCGGGCACGTCGTCCCCCAGGTGCTTTTCGGCAAAAGTGCCCGGACGCTCCGAATACTTGAACATATAGGCGAAATCATAGCCCACCTCGCGCATCAGCGACAGGGTTTGCAGGTGCTCCTCCTCGGTCTCGCCCGAGAAGCCCGCGATCAGGTCGGTCGTAATGGCGCAATCGGGCAGGTAGCGGCGAATGGCGGCGATGCGGTCCAAATACCATTCTCGCGTATATTTGCGGTTCATGCGGCCGAGCATCGACGTGGCGCCCGACTGGGCCGGCAGGTGGATTGCCCGGCAGACGTTGGGCATCGAGGCCATGACCTCCAGCAGGCCGTCGCTCATATCCTTGGGATGCGAGGTGGCGAACCGCACGCGCAGCAGCGGCGAAACCGACGCCACGCGGCGCACCAGTTCCGGGAAATCGACGTCGCCCGTGCGGTAGGAATTGACGTTCTGCCCCAGCAGCGTCACTTCGCGGTAGCCGTTTTCGAACAGACTCCGCGCTTCGGCGACGATGGTCTCCGCGTCGCGGCTCCGCTCACGGCCCCGGGTGTAGGGAACCACGCAGTAGGAGCAGAAATTGTCGCACCCCCGCATGATCGCCACGAAGGCGCTCACGCCGTTGCGGTCGAGGCGCACGGGGGCGATTTCGGCGTAGGTCTCCTCGGTCGAAAGCAGCACGTTGACGCCCTTGCCGCCCGCTTCGGCGCCGCGCACCAGGCGCGGCAGGTCGCGGTAGGCGTCCGGTCCGGCCACGACATCGACGCCCGCAGGTCCCTCGACCAGCTTTTCGCGCAGGCGTTCGGCCATGCAGCCGATAATGCCCACTACCAGTCCCGGACGCTGGCGCCGGTAGCGTTTCATCTCGGCCAGGCGGCCCCAGATGCGCTGTTCGGCATTATCGCGGATCGAACAGGTGTTGATCAGGATGACGTCGGCCTCGCCGATCTGCTCCGTATAGACGTAACCCTCCCGCTGCATGAGCGAAACGACGATCTCCGTGTCGCCGACGTTCATCTGGCAGCCGTAGGTCTCGATGAAAAGTTTGCGTCCCGCGCCCTGGAGCGGGCGCAGCGTATTGATGTTGAAATCCATTTATTCTGCCTGTATCTCGTTCTTCTCGGGGAACTGCTTGAAGCCCTCTCCGAAGGTTTCGTAGGCATCCGTCACCACGACGAAGGCCTTGGGATCGATCTCTTTGATCTTATGCTGCACGAGGCGCACCTCCTTGCGGCTCACCACCAGAAAGATCATGTCGCGCAGCGAATCGGTGTACATGCCCTTCGACTTGATGTAGGTGGCGCTGCGGTCGAGGTCGTCGATGATGAACCGTTTCAGCTCCTCGTGGTGGTCGCTGATGATGAACAGCAGCTTGTCGTACGACGCGCCGTCGAGCAGGTAGGCGATCACCCGCGAGGAGATGTAGATCGTGATGAGCGAATAGAGCGTCAGCATCCAGCCGTTCGCGGCGGCCTCGCCCGTGCCCAAGCCGAAGCCGATCACGGCGAGTCCCGACAGCACGACGAACCCGTCGGCCAGCAGGATGCCCGTCGAGAACTTGATCCCGGCGAACTTCTGCAACAGCATGCCCACGATGTCCGTGCCGCCCGTGGTCGCCTGCTGGCGCACGACGATGCCCTGCCCGACACCGATCACCACGGCGCCGATGACGCACGTCAGCAGCAGGTCGTTCGAAAGGTCCAGCCGCCCGCCCAGCAGCTGCGAGGGGTCCAGCGCCTCGACGGCCTCGGGACTCGGGTAGACCAGCCGCGTGAGGACGTTCATGAAGCCCGGGGTGTAGAGCGCCGCAAGCACCGTACGCGTTCCGAAACCGCCTCCGAAGATCAGCATGGAGGTCAGCATCAGCGGAATGTCGAACATGTAGCCGAACGTACCGACCTGGATCGAGGGGAAGATGTTATGCAGCACGATGCCCATGCCGTAGACCCCGCCCGGCACGAACTTGTAGGGATTGACGAAGAGCACGAACCCCGCGCCCATAACCGAGCAGCCGAGGAAAATCAGAAACCACGAGCGCCACCACGCCCACGAGCCCATCGGTTCGAGCAAAGCCTTTGTGTTCATACATTAATTCATTTAGAATGCAAAGATACTAAATTCTCCGGAAATGCGGGATACGGCGGCGGTTTTTTCGGGCCCGGCTTCCATATACGGATTTTTTGACTATATTTGCATGAACAAGTTAACACGCGAAAAAGATGATCCTGACGATATATACGGCTACCACCATGATTATCATCGCCTATCTGCTCGGCTCGATTCCGAGCGCCGTGTGGATAGGCAAGAAATATTACGGCATCGACATCCGCGAGCACGGCTCGAAGAACGCCGGAACGACCAACATGCTCCGCGTGCTGGGCCGGCGGGCCGCCCTGCCGGTCTTCGCGCTCGATTTCCTGAAAGGATTCGTGGCCGTGACGATCATCGAACTGATGCAGTACGACGACCTGATCGGACAGAACGACCTGATAAACCTCAAGATCGTCGCCGTGTTCGCCGCCGTGCTGGGCCATATCTTCCCGATTTTCGCCGGATTCCGCGGCGGCAAGGGCGTCGCGACGCTCGTAGGCGCCGTGACGGGCATCTATCCCCCCGTGGCGCTGCTGTGCTTCGGCGTGTGGCTGGTGATGCTGATGGTCTCGCACTACGTGTCGCTGGCCTCGATGGTCGCCGGATGCTGTTTCCCCGTCTTCACGCTCATATCGCCCAAAGTCAACGGATCGACGGCCTTCGTGGTATTCTCGTTCGTGATCGCCATCCTGCTGATCTACACCCACCGCAAGAACATCGAACGGCTGAAGGCAGGAACCGAGTCGAAGACCTTCATCTGGAAGCCGCGACGCGTGAAACTCGATGCCGAGGAGCAGAAAAAGAGGGACAAAGAGCACGATACGAAATAATTGCCTCCGGACTTTTCGGCGAAATTATCCGTATAAAAGGATAAATTTCGCGACCGGCATACGGCAAAATAAATTTTTACGTTATCTTTGCGCCGCAATAAAGACCTAAAGCGAGAGTCATGTTACAGGAAAACCTGCTGAAAATATACGAAACGAGTTTTCGGGAAAACCGGGAAATGTCGGCGCTGACCGACTATTTCAAGGGCGAGACTTTTTCGTACTATGAAATGGCCAAGGAGATTGCGAAACTCCACCTGCTTTTCAAGAAAGCCGGGATCAAGCAAGGCGACAAAATCGCGCTCATCGGCCGCAACAACCCCCGCTGGTGCATCACCTACATAGGAACCATCACCTACGGCGCGGTGATCGTGCCGATCCTCCAGGATTTCACTCCTGCGGACATCATCCATATCATCAACCACTCGGAAAGCCGCCTGCTGTTCCTGGGCGACAACTTCTGGGACGTGATCGAGGAGGACCAGATCAAGCAGATCGAGGCCGTATTCTCGCTCACGGACTTCCATGCGATCTACGAGCGCGACGGCAAGTCGCTCACCAAGTTCCAGCGCGACATCGTGAAGAACTACCGCACCAAGTACCCGCGCGGATTCAGCGTCAATGACATCAAATATCCCGAAATTCCCAACGACAAGGTCATCCTGCTCAACTACACCTCGGGAACGACCGGCTATTCGAAGGGCGTGATGCTCACGGTGAACAACCTCACGGGCAACGTGGTGTTCGCGATGACGATGGTCAACACCCAGACCGGACAGCGGTATTTCCAGAAAGGCGGCCGCACGCTGTCGTTCCTGCCGCTGGCACACGCCTACGGCTGCGCATTCGACTTCCTCGCACCGCTGGCCGTCGGCGGGCACGTCACCCTGCTGGGCAAGATTCCGGCGGCGAAAATCCTGCTGGAGGCGATGGCCGTCGTGAAACCCACGATCATCTGCTGCGTGCCGATGATCCTCGAAAAGGTCTACCGCAAGCAGGTGCTCCCGATGCTGGAAAAAGGTCCCATGTCGATCGCCATGAAGATTCCGCTGCTCAACTCGGCCATCTACTCGGTGATCCGCAAGAAACTGATGGACGCCTTCGGCGGCAACGTCGGAATTTTCATCGTCGGCGGCGCGCCGATGAACCAGGAGACCGAGTCGTTCCTGATGAAGATCAAGTTCCCGATCACGATCGGCTACGGCATGACCGAATGCGCCCCGCTGATCAGCTTCACCCCCGACAACGAGTTCAAGGCAGGTTCGTGCGGCCGGTTCCTCAAAGGCCTGCTCGAAGTGAAGATCGACTCCGAAGACCCGCAGCGCGTGGCCGGCGAGATCCTCGTCCGCGGCGAGCACGTCATGAAGGGATATTACAAAAACGACAAGGACACCCACAAGGTCCTCGACGAGGAGGGATGGCTCCATACGGGCGACATGGCCACGATGGACCCCGACGGCACGCTCTACATCCGCGGACGTTCGAAAACCATGATCCTCTCGGGCAACGGGCAGAACATCTACCCCGAGGAGATCGAGGACAAACTCAACAACATGTACCTCGTACTCGAATCGCTGGTGCTCGATGCCGGAAACGGCAAAATCAAGGCGCTCGTGGTCCCCGACTACGAACAGGCCGAGGCCGAGGGCGTGGACAAGGCCGACCTGCCGCAGATCATGCAGAACAACCTGCAGGAACTCAATGCACAGCTGGCCGCCTACGAGCGGGTTACGGACATCACGCTCTACCCCACCGAATTCGAGAAGACTCCCAAACGAAGCATCAAACGCTATTTGTACGAACCATCGCTGTTGAACAAATAAAAGACACGGACACAGGCAGGTAACCAATTGGATTCTCTATCCCAAAATTCTTCATAGTCACTGAATCCATTCTAACAATGAGGCGTCACTAATTAGTACGGTTACCTGCTTTCTTTCACGACCCGACTCCCGAGAAAGGAGCCGGGTGTTTTTTCGAATCGGCGCATTCCGGCAAAGTTCAAACAAGTTTGGCTTTGCCCGCAACTTTCACTATATTTACAGAATACAGGATGCGTCTCGGCAAAGCTCAAACAAGTTTGGCTTTGCTCGCAACTTTCACTATATTTGAAGCATGAAAATCCAGAAAAAGCAAGCCATCGGTGAAAACCTGCTCTACGTGATGGTCTGGGCGGCCATCATACTGGTCCCGGTCCTCAACTCGCAGATGATGTCCGAAATGCACGTCAACCTGGAAAACGTGCTGATCGCATGGCGGCAGATCGCCCCCTACCTGATCATCTTCATCATCCACAACGCCATCCTCGCCCCGCGCTACATGCTCCGGCGGAAATACGGCAAATACCTCGTGAGCAACCTGGCGCTGATCATCAGCGTCTTCTGGCTGGTGCAGGTCTACGAGGACCACCTCTCGGACCACCTACTCAAACAAAACGATCCCGAGGCGATCGACGCCTACCGCAAGGCCTCGTTCTCGAACCTGGAGATGTACTGGAGCGTAGTGCTGGGATTCTTCATGACCGGGGCCAACACGGGTATCAAGCTGATATACCAGTCGATGCGCGACGAGCAGCAGATGGAAACCCTCAAGCGTCAGAACCTGCAGGCCGAAATGGATTACCTGAAATACCAGATCAACCCGCACTTCTTCATGAACACGCTCAACAACATCCACGCGCTGATCGACATCGACACCGAGTCGGCCAAAAACGCCGTGATCGAGCTTTCGAAGATGATGCGCTACGTGCTCTACGAGTCGGGCCGCGAAATCATTTCGCTCAACCGCGACATCCAGTTCCTGAAAAACTACATCGAACTGATGCGCATTCGTTACACCGACGCCGTGAATATCAGCGTGGAGTCCCCCGGCAACCTGCCCGAACAGCTGTCGATCCCGCCGCTGCTGCTGATCGTCTTCGTCGAAAACGCCTTCAAACACGGCGTAAGCTACAACCACCCGTCGTTCATCCGCCTGAAGATCGAATACGCCGACGGACAGGTGACCAGCACGCTCACCAACAGCCGCCACACCGCGCAAAGCAGCAAACACCCCGCAGGCATCGGACTGGAAAACGTCCGCAAACGCCTCGAACTGATCTACGGCGCGAAGAACTATTCGCTGGAAATCAGCGAGGAGGAGAAAACCTATACCGTAAAACTCGTAATCCCGACGCTCAATGCTTAAATGTATCGCCATCGACGATGAGCCGCTGGCTCTGCGTCAGCTGACAAACTACATCTCGAAAATTCCCTACCTGGACCTCGCCGCAAAATACAACAACGCCCTGGAAGCACAGCAGATGCTCGCAGGGGAGAAGGTGGACCTGATTTTCGTCGACATCAACATGCCCGACCTGAACGGCGTGGATTTCGTCCGCGCGCTGATCGACCGCCCGATGGTGATTTTCACCACGGCCTATTCGGAATACGCCGTCGAGGGATTCAAGCTCGACGCGGTGGATTACCTGCTCAAACCGTTCAGCTTCGCCGATTTCAGCCGTTCGGCCGCCAAGGCCAATTCGCTCTACGAACTCCGTCACAACCAACGCCCGCCGCAGGAGGGGGAATCCGAGGCGCTGCCCAAAGACAAGGAGTATATCTCGGTGAAGGCCGACTACAAGGTTTCGCTGGTGAAGATCAGCGACATCGTCTACCTCGAAAGCGAAGGCGAATACGTGCGCATGCACCTCGCCGACGGAACGACCATCACCACGCTGTTCCGGCTCAAGAACATGGAGACGGCGCTTCCCTCGGAGTCGTTCATGCGCGTGCATCGTTCGTACATCGTCAACCTGCGCACGATCAAGGCCTACGTCAAAGGGCGCATCTTCCTCAACGACACGGAGTACGTACCGATCGGCGAGAATTACAAGGAAGCCTTCCAGGGATACATCGACAAGAATTTCCGAAATCTGTAGCGATTCGGCCGGAAGAACCCGCAAGAGAGACGGTCAATCGCCGGAAAGATCCGGGAAGCCGCCGAGCTGGACATACTCCCCGTCGCGATATTCGCAACAGTAATGCCGCAGGCCGTTGGTCAGAATGACGTAGCGAGCACCCAGCACCGAATTGTAACGCACGGCCTGCGCGAGCGTCTGGTCGTTGATCGGGATGCCCGGGGCCTTGCATTCGGCCAGGAGCAGCGGCTCGGCCCGGTCGCCCACGACCACCACATCGGCCCGCTGGGGCTGGCCGTTGAGCGCCACGGCATACTCCTGGACGATGCGTTTGGGCTGCACGCCGCAATGCGCCGTCAGGTAAGCGATCAGATGCTGGCGTACCCACTCCTCGGGAGTCAGCACGAGGTAGACTCCCCGCAGGGAATCCCAGACCTCCACGCCGTCGCCGCGGCGGCGCGCACGCAGCCGGATGGCAGGAAAATTGAGTTTGGGCAGCCCGGACATCGCAGTATCGAAAAATTTCTGTATCTTTACGGAGGACAAATATACGAACTTATGCGGACTATCCTTTCGACCATAGCGCTTTTTTCCCTCTGCGGGCTTTGCGCACAGGAGTACACGCCCACCTACGGACGCGAACTGCCGCGCGGCGAGATACTCGCCTACCCTTCGGCCGAAGCGGCCACGGCGGCCGACGGCGGCGACAACCGCTACTTCACGCGGCTGACGGAATGGAACCTCAAGGACAACGTCTTCTCGACACCGTTCACCGTTCCGTTCGCGTGGGCCAACCGGCAGGTGCTGTTTCACCTGGGATGGGCGTCGGGCGACTACGAAGTACGCGTGAACGGCAGCCCCGTCGCCTACAACGCCGACGGCAACGCCCCGGCGGAAATCAACATCACCAGGCAGGCGAAAGAGGGCCGCAACATGCTCGAAGTCATCCTCGCGCAGCCGTCGTCCGTGGCGCCGCTCGAAAGCTGGAAAGAGTCCCCGGCGCCCGCCATCGGCGGAGCCTGGCTGATGAGCCAGCCCACGCTGCGCGTGCGCGACGTGGTGACCAGGACCCGGATCGGCGAAGACGGCAACGCCACGGCGGAGATCGCCGTCGTGGTGAAAAGCGAGGCCCTCAACCCGCGCTCCTCGCGCATCCACTACCAGCTGCTCACGCCGACGGGCGAAAATGCCGCGGCCGGGCAGAAAGACGTCACCCTCGACATGCGCCGCGAAGACACGCTGCGTTTCCTGGCCCGCATTCCCTCGAACCTGCTGTGGAGCGCCGAACTGCCCACGCAGTACACGCTGCGGCTCAAAACCCAGCACGAAGGCCGCTACGCCGAATATCAGGAACTCCGCCTCGGCTTCCGTACGGTGGAGATGCAGGACGGGCGGATGTCGCTGAACGCACGTCCCGTGACCTTGCGCGTACGCGAAGTCCCCGCGACGATCTCCGAAAACGAAATCGCGGCGCTGCGCGAGCAGGGATTCAACACGCTCAAACTGCTGCCGGGTCCCGTACCCGAATCGCTGCTGAACTTCTGCGACGTGCAGGGCCTCTACGTGATTGCGCAGGCACCGATCGACACCCGCCGCAGCGGGGAATCGCGCCGCAAGGGCGGAAATCCGTCCAACGATCCCGAATGGCAGCCGGCATACCTCGAACGCACGGAGAACAGCTACCACACCACAAAGCGCCATCCGTCGGTGGTGGCCTTCGCGCTGGCCGCCCAGTCGGCGAACGGCATCAACCTCTATGAAAGTTATTTGAATATGAAGCGTTTCGGCGATTCGCGGCCTTTCATCTACCCGGATGCCGGCGGCGAATGGAACAGCGACAAACTGGCGCTGGAATAACTCCGAAGGTCGAAAAAGCAGAATTTTTTCAAAATTTTTCCGGCAAAATTTTTGGAGATATAAAAATTATAGCTACCTTTGCACTCGCAATCAGATAACGATTGATGCCTCTTTAGCTCAGTTGGTAGAGCACGACACTCTTAATGTT
>ERZ824473.437-NODE-437-length-76498-cov-9.096791_pt1 | contig 76498 bp, 53 predicted proteins | sample MGYA00519874_ERZ824473 | MGnify/ENA primary metagenome ERZ824473 (study PRJEB31778, sample SAMEA3449151) | human gut metagenome | biome: human gut; feature: human-associated habitat; material: faeces | place: United Kingdom | collected 2010/2012 ... | reverse complement strand
TCTTTGTCCACGGTGTAGCTCTCTTCATAGCTGTGACCCAGCTTCGCAATCACCTCGGTCTTTTTCTCGCCGCAGCCGCTTCTCATACACGTATACGTCTTCGTGCCGTTTGCGGTGCAGGTCGCTTCTTTTGTGATGCTGCCCTCGTCCCAGATATGGCCAAGTGCTTCAATTGCGGTCACATCTGTCTTCGCGTCGCATCTTACGCAGTGGCGGCTCTTGCTTCCGGCCTCCGCACACGTCGCCTCTTTGTCCACGGTGTAGCTCTCTTCATAGCTGTGACCCAGCTTCGCAATCACCTCGGTCTTTTTCTCGCCGCAGCCGCTTCTCGTACACGTATACGTCTTCGTGCCGTTTGCGGTGCAGGTTGCTTCTTTTGTGATGCTGCCCTCATCCCAGATATGGCCGAGCGCTTCCACTTCCTCTGCCTTTTCGATTCCGCAGATTCCGCTGCAGCGGTATACTGCCGTTCCGGCCTTTGTACACGTCGGCTCCTGCAGCATGCGGTCCAACTCCCAGCTGTGCTCGCACTTCGTCAGATACAGGTGGGTCCAGAACTCCTGAACCTCAATTCCATTCCAGGAAACCGTCGCATAAACATTGAGCCACTCGTCCTCATGTCCTTCCAGGCCGCGGATTGTGACAGATGTATCATTGCTCTCCACAATCTCTGCGCAGTCAGCCTCCACATCTTCCTCTCCGTTCCACTTCGCGATCCGCCACGTTGTCGTGCAGCCTTCGAGATTTTCCATCCAGTCTGCATCCACAATCGTCAGAATCTGTGGAAACTCTTCGTCAGTCAGCAGAATACAGCGGATTTCCTCGTCCTCATGGATCTCATCCTGGCGCTCGCCGTATGCATGCTCCAGTTCTCCGGAGTACTCCTTTTCACCGATACTATAGTTCCTTCTGGTGCGTTCTTCCCAGATCTCATTTCCATCTTCATCCACAGATGGCGTTCCATCGTCCTCAAAGCGCTGCACCTGCGCAACCAGACAGATCTCCGTATACCAGTTTGTGGTTCTGCGCAGCTGCGGAATACCGTCACTTTCCATTTTCAGTTCTTCCCAGGCGTTTTCATCGTATTCCACGACAAAACGCACGTGATCTGCCACTGCCACCGGATCATTCTGTTCAATGGAACGATACCAGAGAAGTGGATCAAATTCATGCAGATCCAGCACATCTCCAAGCCCCGGTGTATACGGTGTTCCATCTGCATCTGTCAGCTCGGCCGGACTTAAATACCAGTAATCCTCTCCGACATTGATATTCAGCTGTGCGCCAATCGCATCAACCGTATACGCTCCGTCTTCATCCGGCAGATATGCCTGCACACAGAACCGGTCACTTCCGTTTTCCTTCTTAGATGTGATCCGCACAAACGGGCGGCCTTCGCTGTCGGTCTCAATTTCTGCCTTTTCAAGCAGATCCGTATTATAGCCATCCGGGATCACAAGCCGGTAATCCGAAATCTCTTTCGAACTGTACGTCCATGCACCGTTCTCGCCTTCTACATATTCTGCCCACAGGTTGCTGCCCACTTCGATCGTGCTGTCGGTCAGCATACAGTCAATCGCATCCGGGTAGTCAAAATCCAGGTGATACACTTCGCCCAATACATTTACACGGAATTCCTCTTCCGGGTTTTCACCCAGGGTCAGGGAACCTTCGCCTTCTTTTGCAGAATCGTACGTCAGCTTCAGTTTTACAAAACCAAGCTTATCGCCGCGCAGCTCCCAGCCATCCTCGCTGTTTCCATAAAGCTCTGCGATCCGTTCGTCGGTCTCGACCTCCTCACCATCTTCATTCCACGTATACTGTCCCAGAATCTGAACATCAGTAATCCTTGTCTCCAGCTCATCGCCGTACGGATGCTCTGCATTTTCCACATAGCAGCTCATGTTCGGATCAATCCATAAGCTCTGTACCGGCAGGATATTCCGCTCATCCGGCTGATCACTTGCCGGGAAATGATAATCATAAATACTGCCGCGTACCTCGACGCCTGTACCTGTGCCGCAGAGCGTATAACCGTCTGTCTTCACCTCTGCACTGATATGAACCCAGGTATTTCCTGCTTCCTCATTATAAACGGTGGAAAGCGCCGCGCCGTGCAGTGTGATCGCTGTGCCGTCCTCATTTACGGTGTAGTAACCGCCGTTTGGATCGAGCGTCTCGCCGATGTCACCAAGCGACTCATCCCAGGTGCCGACTCTCCATGTGATCTCTGTATTTTCCAGTCCGTTTAATTCTTCAGTATTTAACGGAATCGTCAGATCCTCATCGTCAAATACCCACGTACGGTCCTCTTCCCGCAGTCCTTCAAACCAGATGCCGCCTTCCCAGCTCCAGTCAAACCAGTACTCTGTCCGGCAGATTTCCTCCCAGATCTCGTTTCCATCGTCATCCACCGAAACCGTTCCGTCTTCTTCCATACGCTTCTGCTGTGCAATCAGCGTCACTCCGGTGTCCCAGTTGCCGATGCGCTTTAGAATCGGAATCGCGCCGTCGCTTTCCCGTTCCTGCCATGCATTTGTGTCATACTCTATGAGATACTGCAGCTCACCGGTCACCTCTTCGCGGTCTTCTTTTTCCACGTCCGCGCGGTATACTTTCGGGTTGAACGCATTCAGGTCAAGCGTCTGGCCGATCTGGACGTTGTACAGGGTGCCGTCTTCGTTTCGAAGCTGTCCCGGATCCAGATAATAATACGAGCGGTTCACGTTAAAATACAGGATCGCACCGCAGACCTCATTGTAATTTCCAGATTCGTCTGCCATCATTGCCCGGATATAGAGCTCGTTTGCGCCCTCCTGATCCTTTGCCTGAAGGTAAACATACGGCATGCCGTTTTCGTCCACACGTGTCTCAACATTCGCCAGCAGATTGGTATCGTATCCAGGCGTACCGTCCTCATTTACAATTGTCTCCAGACGATAATCAGAAATATTCTCATGATGGAAAATCCAGTTTCCATCCTCCTCATTCACATAACGGTGCGAAAGTCTGGCTGTAACCACCATCTCGCCGTTTGTCAGAAGTGCAAGATCGCTTCGCTCCGGGTACTCAAGGCTCAGCTGGTAAACATCACCATTAAAATCAACACGGAACTCATCCTCCGGATTCTCACCGTAGACCAGAGTGCCTTCGCCCTCTTTTACAGAATCATAAGTCAGACGCAGTTTTACAAAACCGATCGTCACACCCTGCAGTTCCCAGCCTTCCTCACTGTTTCCGGACAGAGCCGCAATTGTCTCGTCGGTAGTGATTTCATTGCCGTCTTCATCCCAGGTAAACTGCCCGAGAATCTGAAGCCCCGTTACCGGAGTCGTCACTGTTTCACCGTATGGATACTCTGCATTCTCCACGTAGCACTCCAGCTGCGGATTGATGTAGAAGCTGTCAACCGGCAAAAGATTTCGGTCTCCCGGATTGCTTCCCGGCATCCGGTAATCATAAACACTCCGGCGTACCTCGACGCCTGTGCCTGTGCTGCAGAGCGTATTACCGTCTGTCTTCACCTCTGCACTGATATGAAACCAGGTATTTCCTGCTTCCTCATTATAAACGTTGGAAAGCGCCGCGCCGTGCAGTGTAATCTCTGTGCCGTCCTCATTTACGGTGTAGTAACCGCCGTTCGGATCGAGCGTCTCGCCGATGTCATCAAGCGACTCATCCCAGGTGCCGACTCTCCATGTAATCTCTGTATTTTCCAGTCCGTTTACTTTCTCGGTATTTAATGGAATCGTGAGATCCTCATCGTCAAATACCCAGGTGCTGTCTTCGCCGCGCAGATCCTCAAAGAAGATATTGCACTCCATCTGATCCGGCCAGTAATCGCGCCTGCAGATCTCATCCCAGATTTCATTTCCCTCGTCATCAAGTGACGGCTCTCCATTGTCTTCTGTGCGCTGCTGCTGTGCAATCAGCACCAGATGCGTATCATAGCCGGTTCTGCGCAGTACCGGAAGTGCTCCGCCGCTGCTCTCTCCAGCTTCCTCCCAGGAATTTGTGTCATATTCCAGCGTAAACCGAATTCCTTCAGTCACCGCCTGTTTTTCCTGCAGATCAGTGGTTTTGCGATACAGCGTCGGCTCAAAGGCATTCAGGTCGAGTGCCCCTCCGATCGGTACGCTGCAAACGGTTCCGTCGTCATCCGTCAGTCTGACCGGCTCGATAAAATAGTAGCCGGCTGTCACGTCAATACCGATATTCGCTGCGCACGCTTCATAGCTCTCGCCATTTTCATCTGTCCGCATAATACGCAGATAAATATGGCTCACGTCTTCACGCTTTGATGTCACGCGCAGGATCGCTGTGCCATTTTCATCGGTCTGACCGCAGGATACGTCAAACACATCCGAATCATAAGTCCGTCCGTTTTCCGATTCCACGCTCAGGAAATAATCGCGGATCCGTTCTGACACAAACTGTCCGTTTTCATCCAGCCGATCAAGATACACAGAAATCGGAATCTCCAGCGTCTCCTCCGGAAGCATCTGATGCGTACCCTCCGGGAAGCCTATATCTACACTGTACTTCTCTCCATTTACATACATTTCCACAAGATACGTCTTTTCCCCATCCTCCACAGAGGTATAGGTCAGCTCCAGATCTGCTCGTCCATAATCGATGCCGGTCAGATTCCAGCCGCTGCCCGCATCGCCCTCGCAGCGCAGGATCTCATCCGATGTATTTTCCCAGCTGTTTGATTCCTCGCTCCAGCGGTACTGCGCTGCAACACGCGCAGAGGTGATCGGAATCTGCACGTCTTCGCCGTCCGGATGATCTGGATTGTGCACCCAGCAACCGAAACTGGAAGAAAGCCAGGACGCACCGGTTCCCTGCAGCAGAATATTGTCGCCCGGCTGGGAAAGCGGATAATCGTAATTGAAGGCCTCTTCGCGTATTTCCACACCCGTCCATGCGCAGGAAGCAGCCTCGTCATCCACAAACACTTCTGCGCCGATGTTCGGCCAGTTGACACCCTTTGAATCGCCGTAAAGCTCGGCGAGCTTCGCTCCGTGCAGGGTGATTGTCGTCCCGTTTATTTCATAATAACCGTCATCCGGCGAAAGCGGATCCGGTACACAGGATTCCTCCTCAGACCACAACCCGACGTACCATTTTACAGTCACATTTTCCACGCCGTCCAGGCTGTCCATATTCAGGGTAAACGAGGTATCTTCCGTATTAAATACCCATGAATAATCGTCACCGCGCAGGCCTTCAAAATAAACAGGATAGTCCTGCTGCACTGCAGGCTGTGCTTCTTCCGGCTCTATCGTAAGCGGAGCTGCTTCATCCTCAGTTTCTGCGTCGACTTCTGTCGCAGACTCGGTTTCGGACTCCGGCTCAGTCTCGGTTTCCGGCTCAGTCTCACGTTCCGTCAGCTCAGGCATCTCCGTCTCGGAGCTTTCTGTTACCTCCTCCGTCTCAGATGCCTCCGGCTCCGATGTTTCTTCCGTGGCTGCTTCTGTTTCTGCAGCTTCTGTCAGGGCTTCGGTCTCCGGCTCTGCAGCTGTTTCTGTGAGTTCCTCACTCTCCGGCCCGGCGGCTGTTTCTGTAAGTTTCTCACTCTCAAGCTCGGCGGCTGTTTCTGTGAGTTTCTCACTCTCCGGCTCGGCTTCAGTCTCATATGCATTTGTGATTTCTTCACTCTGCACCTCCGGCTCCACACCTGGCGACCTGAGTTCAGTCTCTGCATAAAGATCAGGATTACCGGACGGACTATCATCCGAAACCACCAGTTCTGTTTCTGCCTCTGTCATTTCCAGCTCTGACCCGGTCTCGGTTTCTGTCTCAGTCTCGGTTTCCGTCTCCGACTCGCTCCCCAGTCCTGCCTCCGTCAGCCCCGGATCAGCGACTGTACTGATTCCCTCTATCTCGATTGAATCATGGCTGTGCGCCGCCTCACTTCCGGATGACGGAATACTGTCAGATAAGTTTTCCTCGTCGATCAACATGATCTCCGGCATTTCCTGCGCAAGCACAGGAAAAGAACTGTTGCCGGCCATCATCGCAGCCGTCAAAAGCCATGCCATCATGCGTTTCCAGTTTTGTTTTCTTCGCATAAATACCCTCCGTTTCTGCTCGAACATCCGCAAGCTACCGCTTTTCCGCCGTTTCTGTCCTGTCATTTTTGTGCAGTTTGACGAATATTCACTTCACTTAGTGTTCTTTTTCATAATAGTTACATAATACAGTATATTTATTTGTATGTCAACCTCTTATAATCAGTTGGAGAGGTGATTACATGATTGACTATTCTCCACTCTGGAGAACAATGAAAGCCAGAGGAATGACGACCTATACCTTAATATACAGGCACAACATCAATCCGCGCACGATTCACAATTTAAAACACAGCAAGGGAATTACCACCGCTACGCTGGAGCAGCTCTGCAGTGCGCTTCGCTGCACGCCGAATGACATCGTGCGTTTCGTTCCGGATTCTGATGATTTACACAATATGTGATTTTTTCAACACGCTGTCCATCTTTGAACAGTTATATTTTACAAAAAAAATGTGCAGAAGTGGTACGCTCACAGCAGACTTTTGCACATTTTTTTGTATCGGAACGTTCCTTCCTTGACGCGCCTCCCTTCCTGTTCTACAATGAACTATAATCCACAAAACAGATTCGCCAGAGGCTGTGCTTCTGTCTCGCTGTTTCCATGGAAACACGTTTAAATTTGTTTTTTTCAGAAAGGAGCCTTGAAATTTCATGGTAAAAATCATCGCCGACAGCACCTGCGATCTCTCGCCGGAGCTGCTGAAAAGATACGATATTGACATCATTCCGCTGCACATCCTGCTCGGAACCGACGAATACAAAGACGGTCTGACAATCACACCGGAAGAAATTTTCCGCTGGTCAGACGAAAATAAAACAACACCGAAAACCTCCGCACCTTCTCTTGAAGATACCGTACAGATTCTTGAACCGTACGTCAGGGAGAGGCGCGAGGTCATCTGTTTTTCTATTTCAGACAGTATGTCCTCCTCTGGAAATGTCATGCGGATTGCTGCGGCGGAACTGGAAGCCGAAGACCTTGTGACCGTCATTAATTCTGAAAATCTTTCTACCGGCATCGGACTGCTTGTCATTGAGGCTGCTGTTCTGGCACAAAAAGGCGCCTCTGCCGCAGAAATCAAAACACAGATCGAAGCGCTCCGTCCGAATGTCCGCGCCAGCTTTGTGGTCGATACCCTGACCTATCTCCACCGCGGAGGACGATGCAGCGGTGTTGCCGCCATGGCCGGTGGAATGCTCCGACTGCACCCTAAGATTGTTGTGGAACACGGAAAAATGGACGCCTCCAAAAAATACCGTGGAAAACTTGCCTCCGTGATTACTGCCTATGCAAAGGATTTGGAGCCACAGCTTTTAACCGCCCGTCCGGGTCGTGTTTTTATCACGCATTCCGGCTGTGACCGTGCAATCGTTGATCAGGTACGGACGTATCTCGCAAGCCTTGGCGTTTTTGATGAGATTCTTGAGACAAGAGCAGGCGGTGTGATCTCAAGCCACTGTGGGCCGGGGACACTGGGCGTACTGTTTATTGCAAAATGATACTGTTCAGAGCCAGACAAACTTTCATGCAAAAGATACGCTGCATTTGAAAGCTGCTTCTGAACGTCAACAAAAAACTTGCAAGCTTCTGATAATCGGAGTATAATGTAAAAGATGTTGATCCAGGGAGCTGGCACATTAGCCGGCTGAGAGGAGAATGAAGTTCTCGACCTGATGACCTGATGTAGGTAATGCTAACGTAGGGATGATTTTAACGGATTTGCTGTTTTGCAATGATTCCGTTATGCGCAAGCAGAAAAGCGAACGATAAGGTTGGCTTTCATGAAAGGTGCCCCCTGCGGCACTTTTTTTATTGCCAAAGCGGATATCTGCAATCCACTGCTTATTGCTCTTCGCAGCCCCGCAGGTGACTTGACTGATTCACGTCAAATACGGTGTTTTGAGCGCCATATCCTGTGATTTTCCCTTCCGTATTTTCCATACACAGGCATTATCAGCAACAGCAAATTTGATTTACTGTGTTCAGAGTCTGCCTTTCACCTGACTCTGAACGGCGGCAGATTGGGGGCACCACCTTCTGTCGCTCAAAAAAACATTAGTTATGTACTCTTAGGGTTCTTCCTGCATTTGCTTTTGCGGCCGATTTTCTGCCAGGCTCACACAAATGCCAAAAAATCATCTCACAAAATCAGGCACAGAGAGATTCCGGGAGTACATTGGTTGTGACAAGGAGGAAAAGAAATGGAATACACAACACAAATGGACGCAGCCAGAAAAGGAATCGTCACACCTCAGATGGAGATCGTGGCAAAAAAAGAGCATATGGCTGTCGAGGCGCTGCAGGAACTCGTAGCGAAAGGCCAGGTAGCAATCTGTGCCAACAAAAAGCACACCTGTCTGAACCCGGAGGGTGTCGGCAGCATGCTGCGCACCAAGATCAACGTCAACCTCGGCGTTTCAAGAGACTGCAAGGATTATAACATTGAGATGGAAAAGGTTATGAGTGCCGTCAACATGGGCGCAGAAGCAATCATGGATCTTTCCAGCCACGGAAATACACAGCCATTCCGTCAGAAACTGACCAGCGAATGTCCGGCCATGATCGGTACCGTTCCGATTTACGACAGCGTGATCCATTATCAGAGGGATCTGGCTGAGCTGACCGCAAAGGATTTTATCGATGTGGTTCGCCTTCATGCCGAAGACGGCGTAGACTTTGTCACGCTGCACTGTGGAATTACCAGAAAAACAATTGACCAGATTAAAAAACATAAACGGAAAATGAATATCGTCAGCCGCGGCGGAAGTCTTGTATTTGCCTGGATGAGCATGACCGGAAATGAGAACCCGTTCTATGAATATTTTGATGAAATTCTTGATATCTGCGAGGAGCACGATGTCACAATCTCGCTCGGAGATGCCTGCCGCCCGGGATGTCTGGCAGACGCCACCGATGTCTGCCAGATCGAGGAGCTTGTCCGTCTCGGTGAGCTGACCAAGCGCGCATGGGCGCACAATGTACAGGTGATGGTCGAGGGACCGGGACACGTTCCGCTCAACCAGATCGCTGCAAATATGGAAGTACAGAAGACTCTGTGCATGGGTGCACCGTTCTACGTACTCGGGCCTCTCGTTACTGATATCGCTCCTGGCTATGACCATATCACCAGCGCAATCGGCGGTGCAGTTGCCGCAATGAACGGAGCTGCTTTCCTGTGCTACGTCACACCGGCTGAGCATCTTGCACTTCCAAATGTCGAGGACGTCAAGCAGGGTATCATTGCTTCAAAAATTGCTGCTCACGCAGCCGATATCGCAAAGGGTATTCCGCATGCACGCGATATTGATGATAAAATGGCAGATGCACGCCGTGTTCTCGACTGGGATGCACAGTATGCCTGCGCTCTTGATCCGGAAACCGCAAAAGCGATCCGCAGCAGCCGTATGCCGGAGGACGATCATTCCGACACCTGCAGTATGTGCGGTAAATTCTGTGCGGTGCGCAGCATGAATAAGGCGCTGGCAAACGAGTATATTGATATTCTGTAATTTCTGAACACTGCCATAATCCACCAGATTTCTGATGCAGGTAAGCTTTGTTTCTGATTACTTTGCACCACTTATAAAGACAGCACATGATACTTCAGCTTTCATGTGCTGTCTTTTTATCTTTTCCAATCTGATTCTCATAGTATGTACGTTTTCTACCAGAATCAGGCAATGAAGATGACTTCAAATAAAGAGGTGTCTTCAGCAGTTTTTGCTCTGGCACCTCTTTTCCATGGTTTTTCATCTGTAAATTTTCAGTCAATCTTTGTAAACTGAAGGCTGAGTGGCGGTCCTAAATATACCTGTGTTTCTCCAAGCACATATTTGGGACTGGTTCCTTCCATCTCGACAATCGAAAGATTCTCCAGCAGCCTTCGAATGATCTCTCTTAATTCCGTTCTGGTAACCTCTGGTACAATCCCGCAGTGCCCCATATACCAGGCCCTGTAATCTCCCTCATACAGAAATTTTGTACTCTCCCACCAGATTTTCAGACGCTCATGAAGATCCTTCGGTCCGGTCATCAGCAATAAACGATAAATAATCGTATCTCCCACAATCGCGATATTTTCCTGTGAATCAGTCAGACAGATACTGCCCTGCGTATGCCCGGGCGTTGCATGCACCTGTAATTCACGATTTCCAAGATTGATGACAGCTCCATCAGCAATATCAACCAGCTCTGGCAAATACCCGTTATATAGAATCATATTTGAGGAATCCTGATTTTCCACCCGTCCCTCCGACATTTCCTTCATATTTTCCAGAAAATGTCTGCGATCTTCATTTGAGATCGAGCTTTTGACCATCTCCCAGTCCTTTTCGTTGACCAGAATCTTTGGGTACTGTAAAATTGCTCCAATATGGTCCAGATGACCATGAGTTAAAAGTACATCATAAGGCTTTGAAGCAATATTTTTATCGATGTATTCTTTCAAATTTCCTGCTCCCACACCGGTATCAATCAGCAGTCCCTTTTCGTCTCCTTCCAGATAATAGATTGCATCGTATCCACATTCCAGAATCAGCCACGTATTTTTTCCGATTTCTTCTGACGTATACATTCCTTCACCCCCGATTTTTATTAGCCATCATTGCATTCAGCATAACCGCACCGATCATAAGCACGCCACGAACAACGTACTGCAAATAATCATTAACATTCATTAACGTCATTCCGTTCAAAATAATTCCAAGGAAAATAATACCAAGAAATGTACCTTTTACATTACCGGTTCCTCCAGCAATACTCGATCCACCGATTACAACAGAAGAAATTGCCGTCATTTCCCAGCCTTTTGCAAAGGAGAAGGTGCCTGACATAACCTGTCCGGACAAAAGCACACCGGACAATACACAGCAGACCTGAACAATAATCATTGTTATAATCTTTGTCTTCACGACATTAATTCCGGACAGTCTCGCCGACTCTGCGTTTCCGCCGACTGCAAGGCAGGCTCTTCCATACTTTGTATATTTCAGAAGATAGAAGGTGATTGCAAAGACGATCAGCAGGAAGATAACCGGTACCGGAATAACACCAAATATTTTTCCTGAACCAATCACGGAAAGCCACGACGGTAGCGTCGTAACTGGATACCCTTTTGAAATAAATGCAGAAAAACCATAAATAATATAATTCATTGCGATGGTCGCTATCATTGCCGGAATCCGGAATTTTGTAATACAAATTCCGTTGATCAGACCGACAACTGCTGCAAACACACATGATACGAGAATCCCAACAATTGCGCCATACTGGAGTGGCATAATTCCTGCGCTTTCCAACTTTCCGCCAATCAGCGCCGTCAGAACTCCTGCAGTTGCCACAGAAGACGGAACGGACAGATCAAGCTCGCCACATACAATCGTAAGTGTCATACCAAACGCTACGATTCCCTGCAGTGAAATATTTCTGAGGATATTCATGATATTGTTTACCTTCAGAAAATGTGGCGATAAAAATGACATAAAAACAATCATCACCACGATTACAACTTCCAGCATATATTGCTCAATAAATTTTGATATTTTTTTCGATGATTTTTCCATTGCTCTACTCCTCTCCCATGCACACAGCATACAAATCTTCCACTGTCATCTGCTTTGGATCTACCTCTTTCGTTATCTTTCCATTTCGCATAATCAAAATCCGGTGACACGTCTCCAGAAGTTCTTCCAGTTCCGTTGAAACCAAAATACTTGAGACGCCTTTTCGTGACTGATCCCATATAATCTGAAAAATCTGCTGTTTTGCATTTACATCGATTCCTTTCGATGGCTCATCAAAAATCATCACTTCCGGATCTATATTAAGCCAGTTTCCGACTGCCACCTTCTGCTGATTTCCACCAGACAATGCACTGATTGGGTAAGATGTATCTGCCACTTTAATCTGCAGGTCCGATACCTGTTTCTCAATCATTTTTTTCTCTATTTTCCGGTCTATATTGATTCCTTTTCCGATCCGGTTTAACGCCGCATAACAAAGATTTTGTGCAATACTGCCGCTCAAATTAATTCCGAGACGCTTTCGGTCTTCCTGTATCATCGCCATTCCTGCTTTATTCATAATTTCGGGAGAGCGTTTTTCATAGATCTTTCCCTTCAGCTCTACGGATCCCTCCGTACTTTTTCTTGATCCGAAAATACAGCTGAGAAGCTCCGTTCTGCCTGAACCAAGCATCCCCGCAATTCCAAGCACCTCTCCCTCATGCAGTTCAAAGCTTACATCCTGAAAACGCCTACCGTCCGACAGATGATCGACCTTCAAGACTACATTCGGCGAACACTTCAGATCCTCCGGCATACTCTTAACGGTCACTTCACCAAACATCATTTTCAGGAGCTCCCTTCGGTCAAGCTCATGGATATTTCGGATGCCGATCAGCTTTCCGTCGCGCAGCACCGTACACGTATCGGCAATCTGCCACAGCTCCTGCAGTTTATGGGTAATATAAATGATGATGACATCCTTCTCCTTCAGTTTTCGAATAATCCGAAACAGTGCTTCCACTTCATGCTGCGCCAGCGATGAAGTCGGTTCATCGAGCATCAGCACCTTAGGATTTAAACTCATCGCTTTTGCAATCTCAATCATCTGACACTGCCAGATACTAAGCCGGCTGATCTGCTCCTTCACCGGTATATCAATTCCAATTTCTTTTAGCAGATTTTCTGCTTCTGCATACGTTTTTTTCCAATCCACATGCCCGTTTTTCATCGGAAGTCTTCCGAGAAAAATATTCTCAGCCACTGAAATATTCGGTACAAGGCTCAGTTCCTGGTATACCGTCGCCAGTCCGCATGCCTGTGCCTCTGATGGACTGCGAAACTGAAGTTCCTTTCCGTCAAGAAATACTTTTCCGCTTGTCGCGGCCGTGGATCCTGAAAATACATTGACAAGTGTCGATTTACCGGACCCATTTTTTCCAATAAACGCATGTACCTTCCCGCTCTCAAACGATACCGTAACATTGTCAAGCGCCAAGGTGCCGGGATATTGCTTGCTTACATTTTTTGTCTCCAAAATGCTCATGATATCCTTCCTCCCAATCGGCCGGATCATAGAGAGCAGACATTCGCAATCCGCTTCGCAGATGACTGCCTGATCCGATTAAGACAAACAGGAGAGGAGCATTCTCCTCTCCTGCTGCTTTTCCGCATTTTACAACGAACTTTTTGCACCTTACATGGTCTCTTTACCTTACATAGTCTCTTTCAAAAGTGTTTCAAAATCATCGATGGACTCCGGCGACATACGGCTTACCGGAGTTGCCGGGCAAACTTCGATTTCTCCCAGTTCAAAATCGTAATCATCAAGCGAATACTGAATCAGTTTCTCCATAGCTTTATATCCCATTCCGTAAGCATCCTGCGCCGCTACACCCTGCAGGATATCATCATCAGAACGAAGCATATCGATCTGCTGTTCACCGCAGTCAATACCGAATACTTTAATCTGTCCGCCTAATCCGGCATTCTTTACTGCCTGTACCGCTCCAATTGTTCCACCATCATTGCAGGCAAAAATAATATCCAGATCAGAATTTGCAGTCAGCATATCACCAGTCACCTGAAGAGAGCTATCCTGAACCCATGCCTCGCCTTCTGCCTCTACTTCATATGCAATTTCTGCTTCGTCCAGCGCCTTAAGGAAATTATTCATTCGGTCGCTTGCCGGCTCTGCATACTGTGTTTTAAATGTAATCACTCCAATTTTTATAGTATCCTCATATCTCTCCTTATTTGCTTCGATATACTCAACAGCAAGTTTTCCTGCACCATATCCAAGCTCCGTATGAGAAGTCGTTGAGCCACCAATAATTCCATCCTGCTCAATCTCTCCATCCGCAATGGCAAGTGGAATACTGTATTCATTATAAACCGCTGCAAGTGTTGCCGGAGAACTGATATTACTTGTCGGCATAATGCACACTCCATCTACCTCCTGCGTGCAATATGTATCAAGCAATGAACGTTCCTTTGTCTCATCACCGCCTGACATTGCCGATACACACTCCGCATTGTAGTCCTCACAGGCTTTCTGCATTCCAGTGTTCAACATGCCATTAAACTGATCCTCCTGTGTTGTGATTGCTGCAAATGTTTTTCCGCTTGCATCTGCTTTTGCTTCCTCCGCTCCTACTGACGTCGTCATTCCAAGTACCATCACTGTCACGCCCATCACTGCCAAAATTCTCTTTCTCATGTTTTTCCTCCTGCTTTTTCATTTTGTAGTTTTATAGTCCTTTACGTTCGTGTTTCCTGATGACACTATTATAAAAAACAGCTCCATATTCTTCAATTTGATTATTTTTACATGTATTTCCTTTTTTTACAAAATGTCAAAATCTGAAAAAAAGGTAAGAATCCGGCAAACTTTGTCCAATTCTTACCTTTCTCTTCTGTAAAGCGGACATTCGCAATCCGCTTTGCTACTTGTAGGATCATAAGGAATCTAAGCTCGTAAGGAATCCTCCCGTAAACGGATCCCTCCTTACGAAATTCCGCAAGCGGGTTCCCCCTTATGATATTTCATGAACGCAGTAGCTTCGCAACCTGTCAGTGGGTGCTTTCAACTCCCACTGACATAAGCATTCCCCCGCTTAGTGCTCCACGCACTTGAAGCGGGGGAATGCTTATCTACGTTCAAATTATTCGCTTATCTGACATCTTGCACTTATCTGCCCCTTTTCTTCTCTCTGAATTCAGATGGGGCCATTCCTTTTATACTCCTGAATACCTTATTAAAATACTGCTGGTTTTCATAACCGACCAATTCGCCAATCTCACCAATCTTGTCATTTGTTCCACTCAGCAGTTCTGCAGCCTTCTCAATACGGTAATTTTGCAGAAATGTCACAAATGACGTTTGCATTTCTTCTTTAAAGAGTCTGCACAAATAGGATGGATTCAAGTCCAACTCCTCTGCTACATCGTTTAACGACAGTGGTTTTTGATAATGATTGATAATATAATCTCTTGCCTTCAGCGCAATTCTTCTTCCTTTATTAATATTTTCCTTTTTTTCTTTATAAAAACGATCAATCAGTTCAAAAAATTTCTCTTCACAGTCAATCTCTTCAATTCCGTTCCAAAATTCAATTTGAAAATAATTTGCACTGCTTTCTCCCATATTAATTTTGAAATACTGATAAAATTCTTTTTCTGCTTCCATGGAAATCATTCTGCAAATCGCCGCTATCCTTGATTCTGGAGTATTCTTCTTCGCTGTTTCAAATATCCTCCGCAACGTTTCTTTCGCCTGCTGAAAACGCCCTTCCCGAAGTAGACATGCCATTTCTGCCGTGCTGTAACGACCTATTGTCTTCACCGCGGTCGAAATATTCGATGAATGATAAATAATCCGATCGTCGCCAATCCATTTCCGATATTTCATAAATGAGCACACCGTCTGGTATGAATAAGCAAGATTAAAAAAGTCATCACTTGCCTCACCAACTCCGATTGCAATATCCAGTTTTAATTTTTCCTCCAGAAGATTCCGAACCATCTGCAGATCCTGAAACAATCGCTTTTCATCTTTTTTTTGCTCACTGCAGGATAAACAAAACAACCATTCCCTCCTTGAATTTAAATATGCCTTATGTACTACTCCATATTTTTCCAGAATTTCTGTCATTATATTTATGACAATAAAATGTTCCAGTCCTCTTCTTTGTGGATCGCTCATCTGCTGCGCAACTGAAACTAAAATACACGTGTGATACACTTTCTCTATCGCATCCTGAAAAATCTTCCATGCTCCCGCATACTCATTTTGCCGGTCATCCTCTCCCTCTTCATAATCCCCAGAAACAATATTAAGAAGCATTCGTTCTTTATACGCTTCGTATCCAAGCTCTGCCTTCTCCTGTAAGCCTTGAATTCTTCTTTCTTTCTCCCTCTCAATCTCAATCGTCATTACGCATCGATTTACCACATTCAAAAGTTCCTGATCCTCTGCTGGTTTCAGAATATAATCAAACGCTCCATATTTAATCGCTTCCTTAGCATAAGAAAAATCATTGTATCCACTTAATAGTATCACTTTTATATCCAACGATTTCTTTCTGAGTTCCCGAAGCAGTTCTATTCCATCAACCCCCGGCATTCTGATATCTGTAATGATGATATCCGGTTCCAGTTCTTCTGCCATCTCCAGGGCCTCCTGCCCATCTTCCGCCGTACCTACCACTTCCGCCTGTACAGATTCCCATGGTATTTCCTTGGAAATTCGCTCTCGAATCCAGATTTCATCATCAACCACCAACAGTTTTATCATCTTCACCCTCCATTGTAACCGGCAGCAGGATCGTCACACAGGTACCCTCTCCAATTTTACTGTCGATTCTGAATCTTTCTTTTCCTTTATACAGAATCCGCAACTGTTTTGCGAGATTCCGTACTGCAAAATACTGACATACTTCGTCTGAATACAGCTGTTTTTTTATTTCCTCAAGTTGTTCCGTTTCCATACCAATGCCATCATCCGCTACTTTTATACAACAGAATTCATCAAGAAAGCTAATCCGAATCTGAATCGTACCGCCTCCCTTTTTTCTCTCAATTCCGTGATAAATCGAATTTTCAACGATTGGCTGCAAAAGTAGTTTTGGTACCTGAACTTTTGCAAGCCCCTCTTCAATTTCAATACTGTAATTGATACGATTTCCAAACCGGATTTTTTGTATAATCAGATAGCTTCTCGCAATATCCGCAGCCTCTGCCATTGTAACGATATTTTTTCCATTGCTCAGACTGACCCGGAAAAAACGTGACATCGCCGCTACGATTTCTGCAATCTGATCTTCTTTATGTATTTTGGCAATACTATAAATAGAATCAAGTGTGTTATACAAAAAATGAGGATTCAGCTGTTCCTGCAGCAACCTGAGTTCTGCGCTTTCGTTTAAAGTCCGCTCCTCAGCAACGGTCTGAATCAACTGCTCCAGGCGACACGTCATATCATTGAATGTATCATAAATATCCTGAAAGTCATCTTTTCTGGTCTCTGCGATCGTTACAGAAAGATTCCCATCCTTTACCTGATGCATACTGCTTTTTAAAATACCAATCGGTCGATAAAAATAACGAGAGATTACCGCCGTACACAAAATACTGACCAGTAATACAATGAAGCAGATCAGCAAAAGAAATTTTGTCAGTACAGAAATATTGAACAGAATGTCCTGCATCGGAATAAAAATAAAAAGCTTCGCCCGGATATTTTCGACATCTCCCTGAATCAGCATGTACTCCTTTGCACCAAGCTTTATTGTCTTCCATCTTGAACGCATCTCCAAATTCTCATCGAGGCATTCTGAAAAATGTTCATACAACCTTCGATTCGAATAAAGCACCGGGAGACCAGTCTCATCAATTACAATTGTTTCACCGGACAATCCTTTTTGCGTATTGCTGAAATAATTTTCAAAAACCTCACTGTTTACCTGTGCTGCCAGTACCCCGATCTTCTTTCCGCTTTCATCCATAATTGGAAAACACTTTGACACCATCGTTTCTGGATATTTTTCCGTCATACCAGACGGGTACAGATTTACTCCATTCACCCGCGGTGTTGAAACCCAGTGATCCAGCCGTTCCTCATAGTCCTTTAAAAACGAAATATTTTCGCTTTTTACATTCTCATAAAATGTACTCTTAATGTCGAATACTGTCTTCTGGTTAATAATATAAATCGCCATAGTAATATTACTGTTAATCAGATTATTTCTTTCCAGACTTGTCATTTTCTGCTCAGCAAATGTCTTGACTTGACGATATTTTTCTGCGGCAGTCTGATAATCCCATTGATCATCTATGCTACACAATTTTCTTAATTCCTCACTCACAGCCATTTCTTTCGCATAATATTCTACGCTGTGAAAAATCGAATTAACTACACTGATTTCAAGCTTCATATTAGTCTCTGTAATCGTTGCAGCCTGGTTCATCAGCGACTTTGTTGCCATTAAATACATGCTGATGGTCGTTACAAGCGCCAGTGCCGTCATAATCGAAACGATAATTAGAAATATTTTCACCCGAAAACTTTCAAAATAAGCTCGGATTCGATCCGTATACTTCATATCCATCCCTTCCTGAACTCTTTCTTTGTAAAGCTTATATAACCAATCCGCTTCGCGCCCTGTCTTTTAAAAATAATCACTCATTTTCCTGCGTAGTGAATCAGCATCTGTTACACCCCCAGTACCATACGCACAAACTCTCGCGCAATCTCCGGTAATTTCTCCTCTCTCCACGCCAACAATATCTCTGTCCGAAATGCCGCTCCGGAGATTGTACACGCTTGCACGGGATCATCCGGATGACGCATGGAGGACGGAAGAATCGCGATCCCGACACCGCTTTGAGCCAGTGTCATCGCGGTACGTGCGTCTTCACATTCATAATAAATATCACATGAGAGCCCTGCCCGCTCAAAACCCTCCAGCATGTAGGCACGGTAACGGTGCGAAAGGATCAGATGCTCCTTTGAGAGCTGCTCCAAAGCGATTGAACCGGCTTCCGGGAGCTTTTCAGGAAGGCCCATTGCAACCAGCGGTTCTTTTACTAATGGCGCTGTCGCAAATCCGTTCAGTGTGATTGGCGTGCGCAGGGTTGTCACGTCCACCACACCGTTTTCCAACTCATCTTTCAACGTAAATGTAGACCCCTCATGGATGTCAAAATGAATTTCCGGATGCAAGTACGTGAATGCTGCGATTTTCTCCACCATCATTTCAACGGTGGACGGCGTCATACCGATGTGCAGAGTCGCGCTTCGACTGACCTTTATGACCTCACGCCGTGTGACATCTGCCATCATCAGCAAACTTCCGGCACGCACATAAAGCGCTTTTCCTGCCTCTGTCAGCGTAATATTTCTCGTGCCGCGCACAAAAAGCTTTACCTGCAGTTCCTCCTCGAGAAGCTTCATCTGATAGCTGAGCGGCGGCTGCGTCATATGCAGGTTCCTTGCCGCTGCACTGATCGTGCCTGCATCTACGATTGCGCGGAAGTATTCCAGCTGTCTGATTTCCATTTTCGGCTCCTCCTCTTTAGTACATAATAAACTCTGAAAAAGATACTGGCATTTTACGGTCATTTTGTAAAATTCTCCTGTTTCTGACCAAATCCATATTTATTTTATATAGTTATAAAATAATATCAATATTTTTCATATAGCACAAATTGTGTTATACTGCAACAGGAAATTAACAAATTGCCGTTTCACGGCTCTTCAACTATGTGATCGCATCACGAAAATCTTTAAAAGGAAGGTCTGCTTCATGAAACAAATCGACTTTGAAAAAGGAAAAATCACAGAAAATATTCTCATGGCTGCAGTTCCTATGCTCGTTGCGCAGGTATTAAGCCTGCTCTACAACATCGTAGACCGCATTTATATTGCCCGTATCCCGGGCATTGGCACGACTGCGCTCGGTGCGGTCGGATTATGCTTTCCGGTCATCGTCATCATCACTGCATTCAGCAACCTGTTCGGAAGCGGCGGTGCCCCGCTTTTTTCGATTGAACGCGGCCGCGGAAACCGAAAAAGGGCAAGCCAGATCATGAATACATCTTTTACCATGGTTTCCATCTGTGCTGCACTGCTGATGGTGATTTTTCTCCTGTTTGCCAAACCGATTCTCGTGCTTTTCGGTGCTTCCGAAAATGCATTGCCGTACGCCCTCCCTTATCTGATGATTTATGTGCTCGGTACCTTTCCATCCATGGTTACTACCGGAATGAACCCTTTCATCAATGCACAGGGATACGCTACCACTGGCATGCTTTCTGTCATAATCGGTGCTGTCGCAAATCTGCTGCTCGATCCGCTTTTTATTTTTTTCTTCGACATGGGAATTCAGGGCGCCGCAATAGCAACTGTACTGTCCCAGATCTTCTCCGCAATATTCGTACTTCGGTTTCTGCGTTTCCGCGCCGAATATCGTGTCCGCTTTCTCAAAAAAAGTGAATTTTCAGAAGGTATTGTTCTCGCCGGAAATATTGCCAGCCTCGGTACCGCCGGATTTATCATGCAGCTTACCAACAGCCTTGTAACTATCTGCTGTAATAATATACTTGCAACAACCGGCGGCGATCTTTACGTTTCTGTCATGACCATCATTTCCAGCATTCGCCAGATGGTGGACACACCAATTCACGCTATCATGGAGGGTTCTTCTCCTGTTATCAGCTATAATTATGGTGCCCGCAGGCCAAAACGGGTAAAGCAGGCAGGGCTTACGATGTCTGCTCTTGCATTGATCTATGCAATTCTTGCCTGGAGCGTCGTCCTGTTTGCACCACGCTTCCTGATTGGCATTTTCAGTTCGGATCAGGAGCTCTTCGCAGATGCAATCCCTGCCATGAAGCTGTATTTTTCCGCTTTCATTTTCATGCTTCTGCAGTACATCGGTCAGACAATCTTTAAGTCTTTAAATAAAAAGAAGCAGGCGGTCTTTTTCTCCCTGCTTCGTAAAGTATTTATTGTTGTACCGCTGACTTATCTGCTGCCGTATGCCTTCCATATGGGAACTGACGGCGTTTTCCTCGCAGAACCGGTCTCTAATGTAATCGGCGGTACGCTGTGTTTCGTAATTATGCTCTGTACTGTGCTTCCGGAGCTGAAGCAGATGGAGCGGGAAAACGTTTCTGCTGCGCCCCGCGGATAATTCCCAGGGGCTACAGCAAACGCACCTCTCGCTCCTCATCCGGCGAAACACTGTTTCACTACAGAAGTGCCTGTCGTTCCAACCTGCACACGCAGGTTGGCTTTATCACATCTGCGTGAATTGCAGTCCGCTCCAGCCGTTTCTCTTTCCGGTTGATATGCAGTACGGTCAGGCTGTCGGACTCCTGATTTGCCACTACGAGGTAATCACTGAAAATCTGAAAATCGCGCGGCGTTCTGCCGCCGGTTTTTTTTATGCAGCAAAGTGTCAGCGTTCCGTCTTTTTGGATCTCATACATCGCAATGCTGTCGTCTCCGCGGTTTGCCGCAAAAAGGAAGCCTCCGTAAAGCCGGATCGCAGATGCGGTGCTCTCTCCGTGATAACCTTCCGGGAGCGTTGAAATGTCCTGGAGGATTGTATATTCCGACGTGTTTTCAAAACGTTCCCTGTCCATTTTTTCTGTTCCTGTTTCAGACACTTTCTTTTCTGCCGCTTTTTCAGTTTCTTCTGAACCTTCTTCCTGCACCTTCTCCGCGAAGACCACGATCCGGTTGCTCAATTCGCAAAGCACATAGATCACAGCCATGTCCTCATGCCAGAATGCCAGATGACGCGGTCCGTATCCATCCGGCAGCTGCAGGCGGATCCCGGTATCGGTAAGCTTCTTCTGTTCATAATCAATCTGATAGCCAAAGACCTGATCCAGTCCGAGATCAGTGCTCCAAAGCAGCTCTCCTGCTTCCTCTGAGAAATGAACGTGCGGGCCCTCCTGACGCAGTGGATTGACTTTAAATGGATTTTCCTGCGGGTTCTTTGCTTTTCTGCTCTGCTGCGAATTTCCCTGCCCCTGTGTCTCATCCGTTCTTCTTGGAGTATGCTGCCAAAAATCGCACCGCTCCTGCAAATGTCCCTGCTCATCCAGCGCAAATACAGCCAGCGAACCACTCGTATAATTCGCTGCCATAAGGAAATTTTCTCTTCCGTCAAGACTTAAATGACACGGATCCGCGCCGCCGGAAGGCATCTCCTTCACCATTTCCAGAATCGGTGCTGCAGCCATGTCCTTCGCAATCCCCGGATTCGTTCCCGCCTCTTTTTTTGCTCCGCGCAGCTGTCCCTCTGTTTCCTGCAGCAGCTCCGGACTTTCTGCCGGCTCCACCAGCTCTGAACTTTCTGCCGGCCGCAGCAGCTCCGGATTCTCCACCGACCGCAGCGCCTTCATCTCATACACACCGCCAATTGGCACCTGCTCACGTACAGCATAAAGTGTGTCACCTCTTTCGTTTAAGGTCACCCAGGACGGACGTGTCATCTGCGTGTCTGCTCCGAGCATGCTCAGCCGTTCATTTCTCGCGTTTAGCTTCCACAGACAGATTCCTGGCTCTCCTTTTTCTGCATAAGAGCCTGTATAAAAATAGTAATTGTTCTGCTGCACCTCGTCCAGCTGATCCCAGAAATTCCAGAATTCTTCTTCACTGATCGTTCCGTCCAGAATAAGGATCTCGTACATCACACCGCGCCATCCATAGGAAATGCCGGAGTGATGGTAGCCATTGCGCATATAGAAAGCGATGCGCTGCTCTCTCTGTTCATTATTATCTGCTTCCGGATCGACCATCTCTACATCCAGAATCACCCGATTCCCTGCGTATGCTTTTCCGATCTCTGCGAGAATCTGTGAGCCATAGCCATGATCACGCAGCTTTTCTTCTACCGCCAGAAACAGAATATGGGTAATGTCCCCAAATGTCAGTGCAGAATAAAATCCACACAAAATTGCTCCATCGTAGCAGGCAATAAAATCATACGGACCATCCGCTTCTAAAAGCGTGTCCATCGGCACGCGTTCCTCCCTCGGAAATGCCGCCCGGTAAAGCCGCTCGATCTCCTGGAATTTTTCTGATTCCTTCGTTACTTTTACTGATTTCATAAATGTCCTCTTCTATTTTTTCATGATCAACGTTTTGTAAAGCGGACATTCGCAATCCGCTTCGCTAAGGGAATCTGCCGCTTCGTCTGATCGCTTGTTTATAAATGCTTTCTACTCTTTCTTCTTAATCACACAACGCTTTTTATAAAATGAAATGCCATAACAGAAAACCTCATCGCATCGGTCCTCCAGATCGGACGCGTACATCCGCTCATCGATCTGCTGTACTGCCGCTGCGCAGTCTTCCTGCATGCGTTCCGGCCTTTTTGAATATTTTGCCTCAAAGACTGCCGCCTTTCCATCGGCAGGTGCATAGATGATAATATCACTTCTGCCTTCTCCATGCTCCCGGTTTGATTCCACCTCATATCCTGCTCCCGCAAAGATTCCGGCAAGAAATGCATGATAAAAGTCTTCTTTATAATCATGATAGCTGATGGTCTGCCGCAGCAGACGATTCATTTCCCCGGTGATCGTTTCACAGTCGCCTGACCACACCGCGGCAAACAGCTTTTTCCGGTTCCACGCTCTTGCCGTGTCTTCAAACCATCCTTTAATGGTCGTCGCAAAAATCTCCCGTATCTCCTCGTTTGGAATCACAAGCGCCGCCTCACCCGAAGGAAGCTCTGCCGGGTCGTCTGATTCCCCTGCACTGGTCAGATAACCGGTGAGATAGAGAATACTCCACAGATTTTCTTCTGACGCATGAAGATAATCATACGTCAGATTCTCTTCTATTTTCTGCCGAATGACTCCACCCGAAAGCAGCGTTTCCATCTTTTTCGTAATGCTTGCACCGGCATAATCGATAAAGGAGCGGATAATTACGTTATCACTCGTATTTTTCCAGTATCCGACCGGCTTTGCCTTTGGATCCCTCAGCAGGTCATACAGATAATTCATCACATCCCACGGGCAATACACATTTACGCTGCCAAAGCAATAGCCATCGTACCATTCCCGTATCTCCCGTGCATGATCCTCCATCCCTGACTTTTTTAAAATCTGCGCAACGTCATGCTCCGTAAATCCAAAATATTCATCGAGATTTGTCGATGTAATCGTGTCTGACACAAAATTATTCGTGCCGGTAAAAATACTCTCCTTTGCAATTTTCAGGCATCCACTCACAACTGCAAACTGCAAAGATCGGTTATCCTTAAATACCTGCATCAGCCCCTTCATGACATCCAGCATTTCCCGGTAATAACCGTTTGCGTTCGCCTTCGCTACTGGTACATCATATTCATCCATCAAAAGAATCACCGGTTTTCCGAAATGTGCCTGCATCATTTCCGTAAGAAGCCCCAGACTGTTTTTCATTTCCTCCGGCGTCCCCTTCTTTGCAAGCAATCGTTTCAGAATTTCTTTGTCGTACTCGTTGACCTTATGACTCTCCAAAAGATACAGGTGCTCCTTACAAAGCTGTGCAATAACGGAAACCAGCATTTCATAGGCAGCTGTAAAATTCAGCCCGTCCACTTTCCGAAGGCTCAGGAAAAGAACCGGTCTTTGGTTCATCCACGTTCTGCACAGCTTCTCGTCACGCATAACTGAAAGCCCCGAAAACATATCCCGGCTGTCCTTTTTGATGTCAAAAAAGCTGGCGAGCATGCTCATTCCAAGTGTCTTTCCAAAACGTCTCGGCCTCGTAATCAGCGTAACCTCCGCCGCCTCTCCCTTCAGGAGCTCCGGAATCAGTCCCGTTTTATCCACGTAATAATATCCGTTTCTCCGTATTTTTTCAAAATCGGAAATTCCAACCGGAATATTGATCCCTGCCATGCCGTCACCCCTTTCTGTCGGATTCTGATGCTTCTATTGTAGCAGAAAATCCCGCTTCTGAAAACTCAAAAGCAGCAAAAAAGCACCTGCGTATCCGCGTTCCTTTCTTGCGAATCACAAGTGCTTTTTATTGTGCTGTCAGTTTCCAAACCAATGCAGATGTCAAAGCAGATATTTATAATCCACTTCACTTCTGCATCCAACCACATCTTAATGCGCCGTCACAGTATACCGGCATTCTTCACCACGCAGCACCTGAATCAGGTTCTCCGTCGCCAGTGTTGCCATATTCTCTGTCGCTTCCTTTGTATGCGCCCCGGTATGCGGCGTAGCAAGGACATTGTCATAAGCAAACAGAGGAGAATCTTTCGGCGGCTCTGTCTCGAATGCATCCAGACCAAGACCGCCAAGCTTTCCTGACTCAACTGCCTCTTTGGCAGCAGCCTCGTCAACGATTCCGCCTCTTGACGCATTAATCAGAATCACTCCGTCCTTCATTTTTGAAAATGTTTCCTTATTTATCATATGATACGTCTGATCATTTAATGGTAAGTGCATGGAAATGTAATCGCACTGTGCGATCAGCTCTTCAAAAGAAACACTTTTAATGCCGTGCTCTGCGGCGTAGCTTTCATTCATATATGGATCGTATGCGAGCACCTCCATAGCAAAGCCGCCTGCACAGCGTGCCACTACCTTTCCGATCGCGCCAAGACCTACGATTCCAATCTTTTTTCCGTACAGCTCTTTTCCAGTACAACGGATCCAGCCATTCCTTTTCGTGCTCGCATCAAGCATGGTCAGGCTGCGTGAAAGGCTCATCATCATCCCAAACGCAAGCTCGCCGACTGCTTCCGCATTCACCCCTGGTGTATTGGTCACAACAATCCCCTGCTTTTCTGCTGCCGCAAGGTCTACCCGGTCATATCCAACTCCATATCTTGAAATCGCTTTCAGGTTCGGGCAGTGCTCCAGCACGTCCGCACTGATTGAATCCAGCCCGGCCAGATAACCGTCACAGCCCTGCAACTGCTGTATCAGCATCTCTCCTGTCAACGGCTTTCCTGTCGGATTAAACACAAGCTCATCTGCAAATTCCCGCAGTTTTTCAAGTGCAGGATTTACCTTTCCCTCCTGCGGCTGCATGGAAGTCGGTGTTACAAGAATTTTCATTTTCAGATCCCCCGTTTCCGTAAACTAAGCAATCTATCTTGTTACTGTTCGGCCAGACAACCTTTCGTAAAATAACTGCATTTTTAAAAAGGCTGGCTCTGAACCGTAACTCTATTTTCTTTCCGCAAGCGCTACTGCTTCTCTTGTGAGGCGCTCCACCTCATCAAATCTCTTCTCCTTCAGCAGCCCTTCCTTTACCATCCAGCTTCCTCCGCAGGCAATAATTTTTTCGGATTGCAGATAGGTCTGAAGATTTGCCGCATTCACACCACCGGTAGGCATGAAACGAATCTGTGAAAACGGCGCCGCAAGCGCTTCGATTGTTTTTAATCCGCCGTAACACGATGCCGGAAAGAACTTTACAACCTTAACGTCATAGGCCAGCGCAGTCATAATTTCAGACGGCGTGCATACTCCCGGGAAAACAGGTACCTTTCGCTCTTTCGCATATGCGAGAATCTCCTCGCTCGTACCAGGTGATACGAGGAACTGCGCTCCGGCAGCAAGTGCCCGCTCTGCCTGCTCTTTATTAATCACGGTTCCGGCACCGACCAGCATTTTCGGAAATGCCGCCCGGATCTTTCGTATCGCTTCCTCCGCCGCTTCTGTTCGAAATGTGATCTCTGCCACCGGAAGTCCGCCTCTGCAAAGTGCTTCTGCAAGCGGCAGTGCATCCTCGATATTATTAATCTTTACGACCGGAACCAGCTTCAGCTTTTCAATTTTATCAAAAATTTCTCCGTTCATTTTTTCCTCCTGTACAACACCGGCTGCCTGCAGTTTCCTGCCGGACAACCGCTTCTTCACTGTGCACTTCGATATATTTCTAAATAGCGCTGATATTTTTCCCGATAGTGCCCTGTATGCTCTGCCAACGGAACGATGATTCCTTTCGTTTCCGCCTCAAACGCTTCTGCCGGGCAGCAGCCCAGCACATCCATCGCAAGCACCACGCCGCCCTGAAGCGAACACTGCGGATTTTCCTCTATGGAAATTTCCCGTTCAAAAATATCCGCGCACATCTGCGACCATTCCGGTGAGTGCAGAATCCCGCCTGACAGTCGAATGCCCTGCGGCTCTCCACAGATCCGGCAAAGCTCCTCATAGCCCTGACGCAGATTGAACAGCACTCCTTCCTGCACCGCCCGGTACATACTTCTCCGGTCATGGTACGGCTTCAGCCCGTAAAAACCGCCGCTTCGCTCCTCGTTCTCGCCCGGACAGCGCTCTCCATACAGAAATGGAAGGAATACCGGCGTATCCACATCCTCCCTGCATTCCAGCTGTTCATACGGTGCATTCTGCGCAATTTTTTCCCGAAACCACTCAATACTGCTGCAGCCTCCGGAAATCGCCGCGCCCGCAAGATATCCCTTGGGTGACAGATAACACCACGTATGCGGCTCTTCCGGCAACACAGCATTTGCCACACTCATCCGAAGTGCACTGCTTGTCCCAACCGAAACCGTCATAACCCCGGATTTTAAGCCACCGGAGCCCGTCTGATTCATTGCTCCGTCCGGATTAGAGAGCAGCACCGGCGTGCCAGGCGTAACACCAAGCAGCTTTGCACCATCTTCCGTAAGCGGAAATGTTTCATTATAATCAACCAGTTCCGGCAGCTTTCCGCTGTCAACTCCTATCTCTTCCAGCAGATCCTTTGCATATTCTTTTTTATGGATATTCAGACAGCCGCTTCCGGAAGCCATGCTTCGTGTCACCGCATATTTTCCGATGAGCCGCCAGTTATTGTAGGTTCCCTGACCGGCAATCCGGTACTGATTTACCGCATAGCCCTTCTGCCTGAGCAGCTCCAGCTTAAAATACGGATACTGCGCCTTCAGCATACAGCCTGTCATCTCATAATATCGCTTTGCGAATGCCTTATCCTCACGATATTTTCTGCTGATTTTTGATGCCTCCGTGTTTGACCAGAGATAAATCGGTGTGACCGGTGTAAAATCCTGCTGAAATAAACCGACACTGTGCCAGGTACCGCTCAGCGCGATCATATCGATCTTCTGACCCGCGCTGCAGATCCGGCCCACTTCCATCATCTTCTGAAATACGGCCTCCGGATCATGCAGTGTCGTATCCGAATGCATTTCTTCATATCGTTTTGTCATGACGCTGCTCTTCCCGGTATCCGTATTATAAAGCATCGCCTTTGCAGACATTGTGCTGTTTTCCATGGCAAGTATCTTCATCTGCCAGCCTCCTGTCAAAACGAATCCTTCTCATTCCTTCCGCTGCCTGCCCATAATCACGCTATAACGGCAGGCCCTCTTATCACTTCTGAACTTTTCTGATTCGGTTATAGTACTCCAGCGTCTGAAGATAAACGCCCTCGCCATCCAGCTGATATCGATGCAGCAGCTGTTCTGCCGGTGCCGACTGCCCATAGACATCCCGCATTCCGATTTTGTATACCGGAACCGGAAGCTTCTCGGAAAGGCAGTCACACACTGCACTTCCAAAGCCTCCGATAATTGAATGCTCCTCCGCTGTAACTACAATTCCTGTCTTTGCAGCCGATGCAAGCAGTGTCTCCTCATCAAGCGGCTTGACAGTCGGAAAATCAATTACCTCCGCACTGATTCCCTGCTCCTGCAGTTTTTCAGCCGCTTCCAGCGCTGACCATACGCAAAGTCCCGTCGCTGCAATGGTGATATCGGTTCCTTCCTTCAGCCGGTAAGCCTTTCCGATTTCAAACTGAAACGATTCGTCATAAATGACCGGAACCTCTGGTCTGCCGAACCGTAAATAAACCGGTCCTTCATATTCCGCGGCCGCCATCACTGCTGCTCTCGCCGATGTGTCATCTGCCGGATTTAAAACCACCATGCCGGGAATCGTCCGCATCAGAGCCAGATCCTCATTGCACTGATGGGTCGCACCGTCTTCTCCTACGGAAATGCCGCCGTGCGTAGCTGCAATCTTTACATTCAGGTGTGGATATCCAATGGAATTACGCACCTGCTCATAAGCTCTTCCGGCAGCGAACATTGCAAAGGAAGATAAAAACGGGATATTTCCCGTCAGCGATAAGCCCGCTGCAATGCAGGTCATATTCGCTTCAGCAATTCCACATTCAATATGGCGCTCCGGAAACCGCTCGCGGAAATAAGAAGTTTTTGTTGCGCCTGCAAGATCGGCTTCCAGTACAACGACCCTGTCATCTTTTTCTCCAAGGCTGACCAGGGCTTTTCCATAGCTGTCTCTTGTTGCTGTTTTCTTTGTTATCTTCATTTAACTTCCCCTCCCAGCTCTGCCATTGCCTGTTCGTACTGTTCCTTTCCAGGCGCCTGTCCATGCCAGCCCGCCTGATTTTCCATGAAAGAAACGCCTTTGCCTTTCACGGTATGCGCGATAATCGCACTTGGTTTTCCTTTCGTTTCTCTTGCCTTTTTATAGGCGGCTTCCAGCTCTTCCAGATTATGTCCGTCTACGTGTGTCACGGAAAAACCAAAAGCTGCCAGCTTCTCATCGATCGGATCCGGCGAGGATACCTGATCGATCGGGCCGTCTATCTGAAGATTATTATTGTCAATAATTATAGTGAGGTTATCCAGTTTCCGATGTCCTGCAAACATGCATGCTTCCCAGACCTGTCCTTCCTCCAGTTCCCCGTCACCAAGCAGTGTATACACTCGATAGTTTCTGTCTCTGAGTTTTGCACTGAGCGCCATTCCGACCGCACAGGAAACGCCCTGGCCAAGAGATCCCGTCGTCATATCAATTCCCGGGCAGTGCTGCATGCACGGATGCCCCTGAAGTCTGGAATCCATTTGCCGAAACGTAGAAAGTTCCTCCTTTGGAAAATAACCACGCTCGGCAAGAACAGAATAATAAGCCGGTGTGATGTGGCCTTTGGAAAGCACAAAATGATCTCTCTCCTCTTTGTCAGGCTCGGCCGGATCAATATTCATTTCTCCAAAGTACAGACTGACAAGAATCTCTACCGCTGAAAGGGAGCCGCCCGGATGGCCTGATTTCGCGGTATAAACCATTTTTACAATATTTCTTCTTATCTCTTTCGATATTTCCAGTTTATTTTTCATTCTTTTTCTCCTATTTTCAGATAAACATGGAACCGCTTTCAGACAAGGGATAAAACAAAGTGATCCGTCTTTTCAAGACCCTCACTTTGCTCTCTCCCTGTTCATTTATACCTCGCAGCAGGAATCTCTGAAAATCAGAACGCATGCAAGCTCTTCTCTTGCCTTTGGCAGTGTCCCCTGCTCGAGCGCGCTTAAAAGGATCTCCGCCGCACGTTCTCCCTTTGCATAACTCGGCTGCCACACGGTCGTCAGCGCCGGAGTAATGTAAGCCGCAACTCTGTCGTCATCAAACCCGACGATCGACAGTTCCTCTCCGATCTTCTTTTTCATTTCCTTGGCTGCTCTGTAGGAAGCTACAGCAATAATATCGTTGAATGTCACCAATGCTGTTATTTTGGCCGGATTGTACAGCAGCTTCTTCGTGAGATTTTCCGCTTTTTTATCTGAAAAATCATCGCATACCTCAATCAGATCTTCTCTGACTGGAATGCCTGCATCCGAAAGTGCTTCCTTGTATCCGTCAAGACGGTCCTTTCCTGATGCATACTGCAGCGATCCGGTGATAATTCCAATATTTCGGTGTCCAAGTCCGATCAGGTAATTGACCACATCATAGGATGCCTTCTTATTATTGATCTCCACCTGACTGACCATTTCATCCTTGCACGTACCGATTACCACAAAAGGAACCTGATCATTTTTCAATTTTTCAATCAATCCATCCTGTTCATTGCATCCGAGTACAAGGATTCCGTCAACACGTCCCTCATAATAGAGCCCGCAGATATCCGTATTGAGCTTATTGTGCTCAAGCAGAATCCGGTATCCCCATTTCTGTGCCACCGTTACAATTGCCCTGAGTACATTGACAAAGGATTCATTCATGAAAAAGTAGTCATTTTCGTGATTGATAATTACGCCAATCGTCCGGGATTTTTTGGACTGGATTTCGCGCGCAGAAGCTGCCGGGCGAAAATCTGCACATGCCTGCTCCACCTTTTTTCTGGTTTCCGCACTGACATACCCTGAGCCGTTAATCACTCTTGATACGGTCGATATGCTTACCCCCGCCTCTTTTGCCACATCATAAATCGTCTTTTTTTTCATACTTCCACTCCCGTTTCGATTTTCGAATTTTTCTTACATCTACACTTTACACTATTTCCATGTTTCTTTCAATCAGTTTCACAGTGCAGAAATAAATTTTAGCGCCTTACCGGCTGCCTGTTTTATTCAAAATCGGACGATATTGCGCAACTCTCCGCATACTGTCTGAACGGATAAGACCTATTCCACCAGTGCTTTTATTACGTCAACCAGCTCCTGATCTGTTGCGTTTTCATATATCTGCTCCTTCGTTCCTTTCGGCTCCAGCGTGCCTTTTAAAAATTCCGGATCAATCTCTTTCAGAATCTCTTTCATATCACGGCAGGTTACTTTTTTCACATCTGTAAGAATGTTTCTGTTCGTGCGCTCTGCCTGTGCCCACTCTTTCGGGAATCCTCCTCCCGGAGCCTCCTCAAACAGCCGCTCAAAGATATAGCGGAGTTTCACATCGCTTCCCCAGCCAAATCCCTTGTTAAATGGAAGTGACACCGCATTTCCTGCATTCACCTGAGAATAAAGATAGCCGTCCAGCGGTTCTTCCACAAATCCACAGAATACATTCGGGAATGAATTGCTTGCAACCATTGCTCCCATTCCGGTTCCGCATCCGGTAATGACAAAGTCTGCTGCGCCTGAATTGATCAGAATTCCCGTAAGCAGTCCCGCCTGTACGTAGCTTCTCTGATATCCGTCGTCCTCTGCAAATCTGCCGTAATTAAATACCTGATGTCCTTTCGGCTCGCATACCTTTTTCAGTGTCTCAAAGATCAGGCTGTTTTTTCCGCACTGACTGTTTTCATTGATAAGTGCAATTTTCATCTTTTTCTCTCCTTTCATGTATACAGCGGATTTCGTAATTCGCTTTTACTGCCTGCCAAACCATAAGAAATCCTTCCGCAGGCAGATCCTTGCTTATGAGAATTCTTAAATCTGCATTCTCACACATTTTATTTTACAAGATAACCTCCGTCGACCGGAATCACTGCCCCACCAAGATAATCACTGGCATGTGATGCCAGAAAAATGCAGGTTCCCTTCATATCCTCCCCGCTGCCCCAGCGCTTTGCCGGAATGCGGTTTGTGATTTCCTGATATCTCGGATTTTCCGGATCCAGAAGTGCCTCATTCATTTTTGTCGCCATATAGCCCGGCGCAATCGCATTGACGTTGATTCCTCTTGCCATCAGGTCATTGCTCATGCACTTTGTAACCTGCGCAACACCGCCTTTCGCCGCCGCATACGCCGGTATCGTCTGTCCTCCGAAAAAGGAAATCATGGAAGCTATATTGATGATTTTCCCGTATCCTTTTTTCAGCATGACCTTTGCCGCTTCCTGACACAGGATGAATACAGAATTCAGATTTACATTGATTACATCGTCCCAGTCCTGCATCGGAAATGCCTCTGAGCTGCAGCGCCGCTGAATTCCATGTGCATTGACAAGAATGTCCAGATCTCCAAGCGCCTCCATGCAGTCTGCAAATGCCCGGTATACCTGTTCCCGCTTTCCAAGATCAGCTTTTACCCCATGGCAACGAAAACCTTTTTTGCAGAACTCATCTGCAACCTCATAAACCTTATCCGAGGTGCCCACGATCGCCACCTCACATCCGGCTTCCATCAGACCTTCTGCCATACTGTAGCCAAGCCCTCTTGTTCCGCCGGTCACAATCGCTTTCTTTCCCTCGATATCAAAAAGTGAATGCATATTTTACCGCCTCTTTTCTGTGTAGCGCGTATTAAGCATTGTAAACCCCCGCCGCCGTCTTTCCTCCGTGGCCGCTCCAGTTCGTGTGGAAAAATTCGCCTCTCGGACGATCCACCCGCTCATACGTATGTGCGCCAAAGTAATCTCTCTGCGCCTGAAGAAGGTTCGCAGGAAGCCGATTGGATATGTACCCGTCAAAATAGGCAAGCGCAGAACTCATCGCCGGAAGCGGAATTCCTCTGCTGATACCAAACGCCACCGCTTCTCTCCATGCCGGAACCAGTTCTTTGATCGTATTCGAAAAATAATCGTTCAAAAGCAGATTTTCAAGCTCCGGCTTTTCTTCATAAGCCTCTTTTATCCGGTTCAGGAAAACGCTCCGGATAATACAGCCGCCTCTCCACATCAGCGCAATCCCGCCGTAGTTCAGATTCCAGCCATAGGTGCCCGCTGCCGTCCGCATCAGATCATAGCCCTGCGTATAGGAAATGATCTTGCTTGCAAAAAGTGCATCTTTGATCTTTTCGATCATCGCCTGTTCATCACCGGTAAAAGAAAGCTTCTGGTGCGGATAAATTTTTGATGCCGCCTCGCGCTCTTCCTTTCTCGCAGACAGACATCTCGCAAACACCGCCTCTCCGATCAGCGTAAGCGGAACCCCCTCCTCCAGGGCCGCTATGCCCGTCCATTTTCCGGTTCCCTTCTGCCCAGCTGCATCAAGAATCTGATCCAGCACGTATTCCCCGGCTTCATCCCGGTACCCAAAGATATCACCAGTAATTTCAATCAGATAGCTGCACAGCTCCGTCTGATTCCATTGCCTGAAAACACGGCTCATTTCTTCATTGTCAAGGCCAAGCCCTGCTTTCATCAGCTGATACGCCTCGCAGATCAGCTGCATATCGCCATATTCAATGCCGTTATGGACCATCTTAACAAAATGACCTGCCCCGTCTTCGCCTACCCAGTCACAGCATGGCGTTCCGTCCTCGACCTTTGCACAGACCGCCTGAAAAACAGGTTTGACATACGGCCATGCCGCAGGGCTGCCGCCCGGCATCATACTTGGCCCCTTCAAAGCGCCTTCCTCTCCGCCGGAGACTCCGGTGCCCACATACAAAAGTCCTTTTGACTCTACATACCTTGTTCTTCTGATCGTATCCGGGAAATGGGAATTGCCCCCGTCAACAATAATGTCACCTTCCTCCAAACACTTAAGAAGCTGGTCAATCATCTCATCAACTGCGTTTCCCGCCTTAATCATCAGGAAAACGATTCTCGGCTTTTTCAGCTGTGACGTCAGCTCCTCAAGGCTGTAACAGTCCATGATATTTTTACCTGACGCTCTGCCGTTTACAAATGCTTCCGTTTTCTGACGCGTCCTGTTATAAACTGCGACGGTAAATCCTTTCGATTCCATATTCATGACCAAATTTTCGCCCATTACTGCAAGACCGATAAGTCCAATATCTGCACAAGGCATTTTATCACCGCCTTTCTCATTTTATCTCATCACATAAAGCCGAACAGGGTCGGGATTCCCGTAATCAGCTGCGGGAAAAGAATGAGAAGAAGCAAAATCACCGCATCAATAACTAGGAATGGCTTCAGCGCTCCTACCACCTTATCAAACGGCCGCTTGCCGACGCTAACTGCGGAAAACAGTACGAGTCCGACCGGTGGTGTCAGCACACCCATGCTCAGGTTTACGATTGTCAGAACCGCGAAGTGAATCGGGTTTACGCCTACCTTTGTCATAACCGGTGCAAGGATCGGTGCGAACAGGATGATTGCCGCGCCTACATCCATCACCATACCAACGAGAATAAAGAACACATTTACAATCAGCAGAAGTACGATCTTGTTATCCGAAATCTGAAGCAGAAGTGCCGCCAGCTGATCCGGAATCTTCTGCATACCTGCTGCCCATGAGAAAGCATTCGCAAATGCCACGATCATAAAGATATTGCCGACTGTCTTGCTGGTACTCCATAAAATATCCCGAAATTCTTTGAGCGTAAGATTTCGATAAAATACAAAGCCAAGAAACAGGGCATACGCACATGCAAGTGCCGCTGCTTCGGTCGCGGTACAAAAACCGCCGAGGATTCCGCCAAGGATAATAAGCGGAAGCAGAAGTGCCACAATACCATCGCGCATGATGATCCGCTTCTCTCCCTTCTCATAGACCTTGTCGTCCTTCGGGAAATTGCGTTTCTTTCTGATTGCAAAGATATAAATAATCTGTGACAGTCCGATCAGAAGACCCGGTCCAAGGCCGCCGAGAAGCACCGCTCCGGTTGAGATGCTGACGCATCCGGCGTATACCATAACCGTTGTGCTTGGCGGAATCAGCGGAGACTGCAGGGATGATGCTGCTGAAAGTGCAATCGAAAAGTCCTTATCGTATCCCTCTTTCTCCATCTCGGCGATCTCAATTGCTCCAAGTCCAGTCATATCGCCGATCGCGGATCCGGAAATACTTCCAAAAATCGTACTTGCAATGACATTTACAAATGCAAGTCCGCCGCGAAATCTTCCGACAAAGAGTCTCGCAAATGCAAACAACTTTCTTGAAATATCTGTCCTCACCATGATTTCCGCTGCAAGCATGAAGAACGGAATTGACATCAGAATAAACGAGTTCACTCCGGTCAGGGCTCTGGTCGGAAGTACCTGCAGAAAGGACGGATCGATTGCCATGATATACACGATTGCTGTAAATCCCATGGAATAGGCAACCGGAACGCCGACCAGAATCAACACGATCAGCAGCGCAATAGAAAGTAAAAATAAACTCATGCCTCTTCCTCCTCATCCAGCATTTTAAGTCCGCCTGCCGCAAGCGCCTGCAGGAACGTTAAGGCCAGTCCGACTACCAGCGCAAATCTCGGAATCACCATCGGCATCTGCATTGTAGGTGATACCTCTTTTACAGAAACGGTTGTAAAAACGTTAAAGCAATTCCATGTGTAATGTGCTGCCGTGATCAGAACGATCGTCTTTACGATAACGGAAAGAACCCGTTTTACCTTATCCGGCTGCCGGTCAATGATAAATGTAACTCTGATATAGGAAGACTTTCGTGCGATATGGCTGCTTGCCAGAAAGATCAGCCACAGCATTGTAAATCTTGCCAGCTCCTCTGTCCACGACAGAGAAACCGGCAGCAAATAGCGGCTGACAACCTGCAGCAATACCAGAACAAGCATAACAAACATCAAAAATATGCATATCTCACGAACGATTTTATCTACTATATCCATACATTTCAGAAATGCATTTTTCTGTTTATTATCCATATCATCATTCCTTTACTGCTGCTACTGCTTCCATAAAGCCATCTGTAAGTTCTTCTCCAACTTCACCCTTCAGCCACTCAAGTACTTTGTCCTGGGAAGCTGCTTTGAAGGTTTCTTTTTCTTCTGCAGTCGGAATATAAACTTCCATATCGGATTCCATCAGTGCAGTGAGTGCAAGATCCTCATTCGCACAGTTTGCACCACGCATGGAAATCTGTGCAATTTTTCCGCCCTTTGTAACAATCTCCTGAAGATCTTCTGGCAGTGACTCATAAAATCCTTCATTCACTGCAAGTACCAGAGAAGACATGGAGTGCTGATCGAGTGTGTAATATTTCTGAACTTCCTGTAAGGAACCGTTCAGGATTGTGGTCGGTGCATTTTCCTCGCCGTCAACTACGCCGGTCTGCAGAGAAGTATACAGCTCTGCCCATGCGATTGGTGTCGCAGTTGCTCCCATCGACTCCAGCATGATCTGGTATGCCGGAACTTCCATGGATCTGATCTTCAGTCCGCTCAGATCCTCTGCGGAATGAATTGCATGGGAGTTATTGGAAATACTTCTGAAACCGCCGTTGTCAGATGCTGCCACGATCCGGATTCCAAGCTCGTCCTGCATTCCTGCAAACAGATCCTGCATAAAGTCTGAATCAAGAAGATTATAGAATTCTACGCGGTCATCTACGATATACGGAACAGACAGTACCTGCAACTTCGAATATAAGGTGGAAAGTTCTCCGTCACCGGTAACACATGCCTGAACGACGTTCTGCATACACTGCTGCAACCCCTCTACGCTTCCTCCGAGTGCTCCTGAGTCGTAAATTTCTACCTCGATTCTTCCGCCCGATGCCTGCTCCACATAATTCTCAAAAGCAAAGCATCCCGCATTGACGGCATCAATTACGCTCTGTCCGTCGATATCAGTAAACGGAGCATTGCTGTTTGCAAGCTTGATCGTGTACTCCGCATCTGCTGCTGCCGCGCCGGAAGTAATCATTGCAGACATCGCTACCACCGTTGCCATTCCCATGAGTCCTCTTACCATTTTCTTCATTTCCTGTTCCTCCTTGTTTTTGTTTTTATGAAAGCGCTTTCATATTTTTCTTTTTATATAGCGCTTTTGTAGAAGCGCTTTTCTTGGTTTCATATTAGCATTTCGACCTATTATTGTCAATATCTTTCTTCATCGTTTGTGTATTTTGTTGTTTTCGACAGTTTTCGACGTTGTATTTTATGCAATTTTATTTTATTTTCTTCAATATATCACCTGTTTTATCATTTCTTTTTGTTTCTGTTCTGTGTTATGGAATTTTATGGAAGTTCTTTCATATTGTTTCTCATATTACATCCTGATTCATTTTACCGGAAATTGGATTTGCAAATCGTAATACTACACCTTTTTCTGTACACCTCTCCTTCCCTGATTTCAAACGCCACGGAGCGGATTAGGAATATCAACTTTACCAGCTGTCATAAACAGCATGTGGGACATCCTCTCTGCTGCCTTTCAGAATGTCCCACATTTCATTTTTACCCTTTCTTATTTTCTTTCGAATTATGACTCTTTCCACACCACTTCGCTGCTCTCCCCTTTTTTGTCACTCCCGCAAACTTCCGGATTCCCTCGAGGACAATCATCTCTGTCCACCTGGCCATCTCTTCTTTGCTCTCCTTCATGCCGCCAAACAGCCAGTATTCGATCACGCCGATGCAGCCGGAGAGCACATAGACTCTCAAAAATTCATACATGCCCGGATCGATTCCGCTGTAAACGTACTGCCAGTCATGAAAGCATTTCTCCCGGATCAGCTCTTTCAATGAGTATCTCGCTCAGTGATTCCGACAGCGATACTGCGGCAGAGAATGCAGCGGAAACCAGTTCCGAAACCTCCACGGAGACTGAATCCGAAACGGAGATAAGTCCATGGGCGAAGCTGAAGAGTCTGTTCTGATACACAGCCTGCCTGACTCGGTTACACCGTCATCCGCCATCCCGGATGGTACTTGTTTTTTAAGGTTCCGTTCACAAGCTTGCCCCAGCCAAGCGGATAGCCGTCCACACACACAAGCTGCCAGCCGCTTGCTCTATCCGGGGTAAGATCATCGACATCGATCGTCTCACCGCACAGGTACTTTCTCACTCTTCCGTCTGTCTGATCCAGATCGATCACTGAATCATAGCTGATGCCGGTCAGCGACATCGCAAGTGACTGCGACGGCTCAAAGCGTCCCTTGCGGACCTCGCCCATGTACAGTCCGTTGCGCAGAAACGGGATGCTGCGGCTCACCGGGATGCGGTTTTTCGTGTAATAAACCTGACCGCCGCGAATCTCAATGGCCTCTTCCTTATATTCTGCATTTACACCACGCACAAAATCCAGCACTGCATCGCGCTCGGAAGCTGCGGCGCTGTGTCCACCGGAACTCGGCTTTTTTCTGGAATTATCCACAGAGGTGCCGCGTTTTCCACTCTTTTTTCCTGTAGATGAGAGGGCATCCTCTGATTTTCCTTTTTTCGCTTTTTGTTTTTTCTTCCCAAAACTTTCCTTCAGTACCTCTGCTGTCTCCTCTGACACAGCCGCATTCCATTTATTCTGACTGTCTGTTTCTGCTGCTGACACAGCTGCGTTGTATTTATTCTGACTGTCTGCTTCCGCCAGTTCTGAGTCAACATTTTGCAGTCCGTCAGTCCGAGCTTCTGTCCTGTCTTCTCCTGCCCTCCTCTTCCGAAGCAGCGCAAGAAAATGCCCCTCGCCGTCCATTTTGTGCGGGAAAATGCGCACGCAGCGCGTCAGCGCCTTATTTCCGTCCGCCAGCTCCGGCCGTCCATGCGAAAAGCCCTCATACCACGGAATCTCCAGAAGTTCCATCTCCGGTTTCTCCGCGAGAAGAGAGGCGATCGTCTGCTCATTTTCCTCCGGCGAAAAGGTACACGTCGAATACAGCAGAAGTCCGCCCGGGCGCAGCATCGATACTGCGCTTCGGATGATCGCGTGCTGCGTTTTTGCACATTCCTCTACCTTTTCCAGGCTCCAGATTCTGGCATTTGCGAGATCCTTTCGGAACATTCCCTCGCCGGAGCACGGCGCATCCACCAGAATTTTATCAAACGACTCTTCAAACTGCTCCGCCAGACGTTCCGGCACCGCATTCGTCACATACGAATTTGCGATCCCAAACACCTCAAGGTTTTTCAGAAGCGCCTTCGCCCGTGATGCGCTGATGTCATTCGCCACCAGCAGTCCCTCACCGTGCAGCTTTGCGCCGAGCGCCGTCGCCTTCCCTCCCGGTGCCGCGCACAGATCAAGCACACGCTCGCCCGGCACGACCGGCAGCACAGTGGCCGGTGTCATCGCACTCGGCTCCTGCAGATAGTAAAGCCCTGCATAGTAAAATGGATGGCGCGCCGGATCGTCCTCCCGCTCATAATAAAATCCATTCGGGATCCACGGGATCGGTGTCAGATGAAACGGAGCCAGCTCCTGAAATTTCTCCACGCTGATCTTTGCCGTGTTCACCCTGAGTCCAAATTTCCGCGGCTCCTCATAGCTTTTCAGAAATGCTTCGTATTCCGCTCCAAGCATCTTTTCCATTCGTTCCAGAAATTCTTTCGGAAGTTTCATTCTCTTATTCTTATCCTTTCCTTTTCCCACCACGCTCAGCGTTTAGCGACAGCTCGATTCTCTTTTATCTTTCTTCCTGTTTGAACTCAAAGCAGATATTTCCAATCCGCTTCGCTGCCTGATTTATAAAACGGACATTCGCAATCCTCTTCGCTGCCTGATTTGTAAAACGGAACGTCCTGCTACCACTCATACTTCGTCAGCTGTCCCTGCAGCTTCATATGATCAAACTGATTCTGGCGCAGCGCCTCGTAAAGCACGATCGCCACGGAATTGCTCAGATTCAGGGAACGCGTCTCGCCGATCATCGGAATCCGCACCGCCGTATCCGGGTGCTGCTTTAAAATCTCCTCCGGGATTCCGGCGCTCTCTTTTCCAAACATAATATAACAGTCCGGTTCGTACGTCACCTCCGTATACACCCTGCGTGCTTTCGTGGTCGCCATGTAAATTTTCGCGCCCGGATTCTTCTCCAGAAACTCATCGAAATCAAGATAGGTGGTCACATCCAGCTGCGGCCAGTAATCCATTCCCGCTCTCTTTAACGCTTTCTCTGACAGAGAAAACCCGAGCGGCTCGATCAGGTGCAGCCGCGTATCTGTCGCCACGCACGTCCTTCCGATATTTCCGGTATTTGCCGGGATCTCCGGCTCAAATAATACGACATTTAATTTTGCCATCATTTACCTCCGTTTTTTATAAAGCAGGCACAAAAGACCTGTTTTCACCATACTTTATAAGGTTAATAACGCAACAGCGCCGCAGAGTCAGCTTTCACCTCCCCTGCGGCTGCCTTGTAAAACGGACATTCGCAATCCGCTTCGCTACCTGCGTTCATATTTTCTATTTTTTCTGCCACTCTCTCAAATGTCCGACGAACCGGCTCAGCCGCTCCATCGCAAGTTTCAGATTTTCCAGTGAATACGCATAGGAAATACGCACAAATCCTTCTCCGCACGCGCCGAATGCCGAACCGGGCACAACCGCCACATGCTCTTCCTCCAGAAGACGGGTCGCAAATTCATCCGAACTCATCCCGAATTCCTTAATGCACGGGAACACATAAAATGCACCAAACGGCTCAAAGCAGGAAAGTCCCATCTCTTTAAACGCATGCATGAGATACCGCCTTCTCTGATCATAGGCCGTGCGCATCTGCGCCACATCCGCATCGCCGTGCCGAAGCGCTTCAACTGCCGCATACTGACTGTTCGTCGGTGCACACATGATCGCGAACTGGTGGATTTTTGTCATCTGCTCCACAATCACCTGCGGTCCGCAGATATAGCCGAGCCGCCATCCGGTCATCGCATACGACTTGGAAAATCCGTTGATCAGAAGCGTCCGCTCCTTCATACCCGGAAGGCTCGCGATCGAAACGTGGTCCGCTCCGTACGTCAGCTCCGAATAGATCTCATCGGAGAGCACATAAATATCCTTTTCAATGCAGACCTGTGCAATCTCCTCCAGATCCTCCCGCCGCATCACACCGCCGGTCGGATTGTTCGGAAACGGCATTACGAGAATCTTCGTCTTATCTGTAATCGCCGCCAGAAGCTCTTCCTTCGTCAGGCGGAACTGATTTTCCTCTTTCAGTTCAATTGTCACCGGTACGCCGTCTGCCAGCACGACACATGGCACATAGGAAACGTAGCACGGCTCCGGAATGAGCACCTCATCGCCCGGATCCAACATCGCACGAAGTGCCACATCAATTCCTTCGCTGCCGCCTACCGTTACAAGAATCTCATGAAGCGGATCATAGGATACCTCAAATCTGCGTCTGAGATACTCTGCGATCGCCACACGCAGTTCCTTCAGACCGGCGTTGGACGTATAAAAGGTTCGTCCCTTTTCCAGTGTATAAATACCCTCATCACGAATATGCCACGGCGTATCAAAATCCGGCTCACCGACACCAAGTGAGATCACATCTTCCATCTCGCTTACAATATCGAAAAATTTCCGGATGCCAGAGGGCTGAATCGTCTCTACTTTTTTCGATAATGGATTTCTCACGGTGTCACCAGCATCCTTTCATCCTTTGTTTTCTTTCCGAAGATCGTTCCGTAATCCTTATATTTTTTCAGGATAAAATGCGTTGCCGTCGAAAGCACCGTATCCAGCGTCGACAGCTTATCACTTACAAACGACGATACATCACGTAAGGTCTTTCCTTCCAGGATCACCAGCAGGTCGTACGCACCGGAAATCAGGTACACCGACTGCACCTCCGGGTAATTGTAGATCCGCTCTGCGATCGAATCAAAGCCCTGGCCTCTCTGCGGTGTCACGCGCACCTCGATCAGTGCAGTCACTTTCTCAGAAGAAGTCTTTTCCCAGTCAATCAGTGTATGGTATCCGCAGATCACCTGCTCCTTTTCCATCTGTGCGACTTCGTTTGCGATCACTGCCTCGCTTGAACCAAGCAAAATCGCCAGCTCCTGCAGGTCGATCTTGCTGTTTTTTTCCAAAAATGTCAGTATTTGCTCTCTCATTTTACTGTCCTTTCGCTCCCATCTCTATCCGATACCATTCGTCCGGCTTCGGGCGGTCGAGATATCGCTGCTCGCTGCCGTTTCGGATCACGCGGTCGTTTCCGTCTGTCACTCTTCCGATCACCGATGCCGGAATGCCCTGCGCACCAAGATAAGAGACAAGTGCCTCTCCGTGCGCTGTCCCGACAAGAAGTGCTCCCGCGGAATACAGATAGTATGGATTAATATCAAAATATTCACAGATTTCTATTGTCTCCTGTCTGACAGGAATTTTTTTCAGATCCACTTCCAATCCGACGCCTGCCTGATCCGCCATCTCCCAGAGTGCATTAAAAATGCCGCCCTGTGACAGATCGTGCATGGATGCCGCACCGAAGTGGGTGATGGCTCGGGCGGTTTCCCCCACTGCCATCTGACCGGCAAATTCTTTTGCCCGGTCAACCAGAAGGAACGGATAATGCGTCCGAAGCTCTGCTTCTTTTGCCCTCGCGATCGCCGCGGTCCCGCCAAGCGCAATCGCATTCGTCACGACAAGCACGTCTCCCGGCTGTAAAATACGGTGAGCCTGTGCAGGGTCACGGGCTATGCTTCCAATTCCGGTCACAGAATACACCGGAGCGAGCACCGCCGCAGAAATCTGTGTATGTCCGCCGATCACTGCCGGTTCCCTCTCCTGCTTTGAATCATGCTCCTGTGGTGATACACTGGAGCGCGCAGCCTCCCGCATCCGGCACAGATCCGCCTTCAGCTGCTGCTCCTCATACTCCGGCGGCAGCACAGCCGACACAAGAAAGCCTTCCGGCTTCGCACCGCCAGCGGCCAGATTGTTCGCCGCCGCAAGGATCAGCATGCCCGGATCATCCGCAAAGCCCGGTACTTCATTTACTACCGAATATACAGGAAGGAGGTCCTCCTGCCACGGCAGCTGCGCACAGTCTGCCCCTGACCGATACCGCACCAGAGCCGGGTCGCCAAACAGCGGCCGCAGCACTGACCGCTTCAGAGACGGCTCTGAAATTTTTCCGATCTGCATCCGACCTCCTCCTTTCTGCCATGATGTACTCTCAGAATTCTTTTGTATCTGATTTTACAGCAATCCTCTAAAATAATGCATCTTAAATCCAGCCCATCAGAGTGTGAAATCCTGCGTCAGATATCTTTGCCGTGCATCATCAGCTGTGCACCCGTTTCAAAGCGTACTTACTGTATGATCTGCACCGTACCGTCATCCGGCTGTGTTTCTCCTCCGCCTGTGCCGTCAGACTGAGGCGCATCTGTCTGCGGTGCATCCGTCTGTGGTGCATTGGTCTGCGGAGCCTGCGTCTGAGGTGTCTCCGTCTGCTGCTGCACACCGTAAGTGATGATATTCTGCACCTGATTTAAGTCATTGTTTGCGATCGCCGTGTACATCGCGGAAACCGCCGCCTGATTGGAAGACACAACGCCGACCTCATAGATCGCCGGTGATTCCTGGTAATAGCTGCTGTTTACCTGAACACTGTCCGTCAGCTCTCCGTCTACGTAAATATTCTTCCACAGTTCCGCCGTCATGCCCTGATGCGGCGTCTGCGCCTGATATAAATAACCGATATTCTGATCCGTTTTGGCCACCAGCTTGATGTTCTGAGCAGGGTCTGTCTGGCTGGTCACTTTGCTCTCAAAAGAGATCGACCGGTTGGACGGACGTGTCTCCACTCCGAAAATCGTAAAATTCAAGGTGCCGTAATATGCCGAGCCAACAATGTAAATCGGATATTCCTGATCATTCGTAAAAACGAGATCCATCAGACCTTCCGCAATTGCCGCATCCTTGGACGGATCCACATAGCCAACCAGCATCGTGTGATTCGAACGTGCATCCACCTCCAGCTCGGATTTCAAGACTGCATTATACAGCGTCGTCGATACCTGGCAGATACCGCCGCCGTAGGAATCCACGACCTGCCCGGCCTCGTAGGACGGTGCCAGTTCGTAGCCATTTTCCGGAGTAAACGGAGTCACTGCCGCTGTCACAGAAAAGCTCTCACCCGGCATCAGAAGTGTACCGTTGATCTTCGATGTGCCATTTTCCACATTCTGTGCCCTTCCGGCCGATGACGCAGAGTAATCCGTCGTCGCCGTGCCAAGCACGTCTGTCATTTTTGAGAGCGTCTCCTGGGTCAGAGCCGGAGACGTCCGCGTCACCGTCGCCTCGACCGACACATTGCCGTCGCCGTCCTTCCAGCCGGAAAGCACTTCTTTTAACTGTGCAAGCGTCGCATCCGCATCGAGCGTCAGGCCGTCCGTACCGCCTTCCACATATGGATACCCATCGTCTCCCATGTGCAGCGAACCTTCCACAGGATCTGAATTAAACTGGCTGCAGGAATTTACAAACTCTGCCTCCATGCTCTCATCCATCGTATATTCAATCTCATAATGTGCGCTTTCATTCTGCAGATCTTTCTGCTCTTTATAGCGCTCGATGATATTTCCACTTGTACCGATCTGGCTGATCTCATCCACCAGATCCGTATTTTCCCAGGAAAACCCAAGCTCACGGAACGTCGCTGATGTCTGCTGACTGCCCATCGTGATCGTTACCGTCGTACTGCCAAGCGTCGCAACTTCATTTTTAACATACTGCGCTGCTTCGTCCGGCATCATACCGCTGACATTTTTATCCCCGATAAAAACGCCGTCACTGATCGGTTCCTCCTGTGCGCACACCGGCATGCCGATTAAAATTCCGGCAGCCACCGCCGCAATACCTGCTAAAACTCTTTTTCGCATAAAATCCTTTCTATATCGTATGCTTCAGGCCGAACATGTACAGCCCGCGTAAACATATCTTAGTATAATGCCGAAAGAATCGTCGTCACTACCATCGCCAGGATAATCACAACCACGATCACTGCTGCAATTTTCTGTTTTGTCTTTGAGTTATTAAAATTCATCATAATGCTCACCTCATAATTCTTCCATACTGCGAAATAATCCCGTCAATCATTCTTGACGCTTCACTCTTTGTCAGTGTTTCAATTTTAACACTAGCTTCTATTCTATGATATTTTAATAAATCACGCAAGTATCCTTTTTGTGAATTTGTGATGGGCGATTCCTTTTTCAGCCTGAATGCAAGCGCTGCCGGCTCAAACAGTTCCGGCCGCAGCGCCCCGAATTCTTCCGCCATGCACGAATAAATACGGGCGGCCGTAATCGCATCGTCCAGGGCCCGGTGATGGTGCTCCTGAACGATCCCGTAATGCGCCGCCACCTGATTGAGCGCCCGGCCCGGCAGATCAGAAAGCACGCTTTTCGCGATTGCCAGTGTGTCCAGTCCATGCCGCTCGTATTCTCCGCCAAGCTTTACCACATTTCGCTTCATAAAGCCATAATCAAACGGAAGATTGTGTCCGAGCAGCACGGCATCGCCGGAAAATTCCAGAAATCCCTCCACCGCTTCCCGCAGCTGCGGGCTTCCGGCCGTCATCTCTGCTGTGATTCCCGTCAGGTCTGTGATCCGCTCCGGGATCTCCACGCCGCTGTCCACAAACGTCTCATAAGTGCCCGTGATTTCTCCATTTTCCACCCGCGCGGCCCCAATCTCCAAAATCTGGTCGCGCATCGGACTCAGCCCCGTCGTCTCCAGGTCAAGTGCTACGTATGTATTCCACATTATATACCTCATTCCTTCCACCGGTAATGCAAAGTGAGTCTTTGCAATCCACTTCGTTGCGTGCTCATAAACACTCCGCCATGTGATCCCGCAGAATCTCCACTATCTCCGCATCCCCGGTCAGCGGATCGCGCTCCTCATACGAAAACAGCAGATACAGCTGCGCCTGCGGTGCATATCCGAAAAATTCCCCTTCTCTTGCAAGCGTATGAAAATGCTCCAGATGCGTCATCCGCAGCAGCTGCTTCCAGCTGTGCGTCTGCGCCATGGGCTTCAGATAATGCGGAGCCTCTTCCTCTCTTTGATAAAAGCCGATTGCCATCTCCTTTTCCGGCTCCTGATCACCGGACCACGCCGGACGGCTCTTTGCATTCTCTCTTAAATAAAGATCCAGCGTGAGCAGCTCATCAAAATACTTCTCCGGAAAAACATTCTGCTTTTTCACTTCCCTGTGCAAAAATCCGCGCAGAATCTCGATCCGCTGCATACGGGAATACGATTTCCCGCCAAGACTTTCTTCTTTATAATAATCCGCCAATGCCTCATACAGCTCGATCGGCCGTGCAAACAGCGCTTCCGCCGCATGCATCGTATTGCGGTACTGAAGGCTGTTGTAATAGATCTCCAGCATCTCCTCGATCTCCTTGAGACGAAGCAGCTCGCCGCACGTGATCCACCTCGTCTGAAGCACCTCATACGGCGGCGTACTGCGGTAAACGATGCCATACTCCTGCGCACGCAGATACATCTCAGAGCCCTTCAGTACCTTGAGAAAGCCAAGCTGCAGCTCCTGCGGATACAGCGCATACACCGTATCAAACGAATGCCGGAAGCTCTCAAAATCCTCATACGGAAGACCCGCGATCAGATCCAGATGCTGATGGACGTTGTGCGATCCCTGCACACGGTTCACGTGCTCCGCAATCTTCTCAAACGGTGCAGTCCGGTGGATTGCCGCAAGCGCATCCCTGTTGACTGTCTGCACACCGATCTCCAGCTGCAAAAGCCCCGGCCGCAGTGTCCCAAGCAGCTCCAGTTCCTCTTCATTCAAAAGATCTGCCGAGATCTCACAGTGAAAATTCGTGACTCCATTGTCATGATCCCGCAGAAAACGCCACAGCTCCAGCGTCCGCGCATGGCTGCAGTTGAAGGTGCGATCCACAAATTTTACCTGTTTTACGCGTTTGTCCAGAAAATACTGAAGTTCCTTCTTTACAAGGTCAAGACTGCGGTACCGCACCCGTTTATCGACGGACGACAGGCAGTAGCTGCACGAAAATGGACAGCCACGGCTTGTCTCATAATAAATGATGCGGTTCTCAAACTTCTGCAGATCCCCGTAAACAAAAGGCAGCTCATCCAGCGTTTTCATAGGCTCCGCAGGCGGAAGAAGCCTGATTTCCTCTGCGGATACTCGTCCGATTTGCGCATCGCACCCCGCTGTCACCTCACAGCCCCCTGATTTTCCAGCCACAGAGGTTTCGGCTTGCTCTGAGATGAACCCTGCGATAAGCCCTGCGCTGTGCGCCCGCTCCCGAAACGCCACGCCCGAAAGCTCCTCCAGCGTACCGATCCCATCCACGTAATACTCCAGCAGCCGGTAAAAGGTTCGTTCACCCTCGCCGATCATCACACCGTCAAACGCCGGATTTTCCTTCAGGAAACGCTTTGCGTCGTACGAAACCTCCGGTCCGCCTGCCCAGATCTTCACATCCGGCAGTACCTTTTTGATGGATTCCGCCGTCTCGACCACCTCACGACGGTTCCAGATATAACACGAAAACAGCAAAAGCTCCGGCTTTTTCCGGTAAATTCCGGCGAAGATTTCCTCCATCTGATGATTGATCGTATACTCCGCCAGCTCTGTCATCGGTTCATACTTGCCCGCCGAACCCTTCAGGCTGTAAACCGCCAGATTGGAATGAATATATTTCGCGTTGATCGCGGTCAGCAAAATCCGCATTGTTTTCTCTCCTCCAGCTTCTTTTTCACACTCGGATACTGCGCAAGATCCGTATACGGCAGGAACTGAGCCGCATGCATTTTTTCCACAAAATCACCGGCATTTCCAAACTGGACATACGTGATCTTCTTCAGAATCCGCTGCGCCGCCGCAAGCACAGAGCAATCCATCAGCAGCCCATACGCCCCTTTAAGCGAAGCATTTCCGATCATCACGAATTTGTCCCTTGGAAGATCCGGGTACATGCCGATCGTCACCGCAGATTCGATATTCAGATATCGGCCAAAGGCACCGGCCAGATAAAAATGCTTCACATCCGAAGCCTCAAGGCCAAACGATTCGATCAGATACGAAACCATCGTATGCGCCGCCGCCTTTGTACGCATAAACTCTGTGATATCATGCTGGGTAAAGACAAGATCCGCGCCCTGCTCCGATTCAGACGCCCACGCATAGCAGACGGCAGGCTCCGTCTGCTCCTCATCCAGATGATTTTTCACCGTGATGATCCGTTTAGAAACGCCCTCATTCAGACGTCCCAGCGAATCCACCCAGCCGTTTAAAAACAGCTCCGCAAGCAGATCGACAATCCCGGAGCCGCAGATTCCGCGCGGCCTTCCTTCCCCGATCGTATGAATTTTCAGCCTGCCCTCTTCGATCCGCACACGGTCCACCGCTCCCGTGTCCGCACGCATTCCGTACAAGCTGATACCGCCCTCAAGCGCAGGCCCGGCAGCACCTGCCCCTGCCAGAAGAAACTCTGAATTTCCGGCCACCAGCTCTCCGTTCGTTCCGATATCAATAAACACCGAAAGCTCCTCTGACTCATCCAGCTTGGCAGCAGTCAAACCGCTGATGATATCTCCTCCCAAATAGTTCGCCGCCGCCGGAAACAGATACACATAGCCTGGAAGATGAATGCCCAGCTCCTGTGCGCGCAGAAATCCCGGATTTTCCGCCACCGGTGCATACGGCGTCTCAAAGATCGGCCACGGATACAGGCCGAGCAGAAAATGAATCATCGTCGTATTTCCGCCGATCGTCATCGCCGTATACGCTTCTCCCGGAATCCCGCACGCCTTCTCACATTTTTCGATCAGCTCATTGAAACTGTCCGCCGTCACCTGCTGCAGCTCCTTTAAATGTTCCGGATCATCCTTCGTATAAAAAATCCGGCTCAGAATCTCTTCCCCGTACGGAATCTGCCGGTTAAAAATACTCTGCTCCGTCAGCACCTTCCCCGTAAGAAGATCGACGACCTGCATGACAAGCGTTGTGCTGCCGTAATCAACTGCCGCGCCGTACAACTGGTAGCTCGTATCACCCGGCTCCACCCGCAGTATCTCCCAGCCGCTTCCGTTAAACACCAACGTGACGGTCAAACGATATCCGGCATCGCGGCACATCGGATACAAGGTGCGCAGTACCGAAAGCGGCATGCTCACCTCCCCGTATTCCGGTGCAAGCTGCTCCAGAATACGCTCCCGGTCGCCTCTGGCATCCTCCTCGGTCGGCGGCAAAAGCTCCAGATAAATTTTTCGACTGATCGTATTTTGCATCATATCTCTCCAAAATCCATATTTTCTTCCATGTAGAAGATGCCAGAGTATGCTTGCACAAGGCATCTTTAAACCTTAACATCATGTACAAAAAAGGAAACGCGGCCCAGAGCACGCTCTCGCAGCCCGGGCCGTTTTCCTTTTTCAGTCAAAGCAGACCTTATCCATCCGCTTTATTACTTATCATTTTTCTTTCTACAGAACCAGCTTCGCCGCTCCGAAGATACCCGCATCATTTCCAAGCTTTGCAAGCTCAAACTTCGTATCCTTGCAGCCGGAGAATGCATATCTCTTATACGTCGGAATAATATAGTCAAGCAGTACCGGGCCGGCCTTTGAAACGCCGCCGCCAATGACGATGATCTCCGGGTCAGCCACTACTGCAAAGGAAGCCAGTGCCTTTCCAAGACAGGAGCCGAAACGCTCTGCGACCTGGATCGCAATAACATCATTTTCTTTTACTGCATCAAATACCGTCTTTGCGGTAACATTCTCTTCCTTACGCATTACAGACGGTGCATCCGTCGCTGCCAGTGCTTCTCTTGCAATCCGCGCAATACCAGTCGCGGAAGCGATCTGCTCCAGACAGCCGTACGCGCCGCAGTTGCACGGGAATGTAATCGAATCATCCACATGTGCATGTCCGATCTCGCCGCCTGCGCCATGTGCGCCTGCAATGACCTTGTCATTTACAATGATGCCGCCGCCGACACCGGTGCCAAGCGTTACCATGATCATATTGTGGCAGCCTGCTCCGCCGCCCTTCCACAGCTCACCGAGCGCTGCGACATTCGCATCATTTCCGGCCTTAACATTCAGCCCGGTCATCTCCTTTAACTCTTTCTCGATCGGCTTGAAGCCCCAGTGCAGATTGACTGCGCACGGTACCTCACCATTTTCATTTACCGGACCCGGTACGCCGATGCCGACACCGACAACCGCATCCTTTGCGATATTCTTTTCTGTGAGCTTGTCCTCGATCGCCTTTGCAATATCCGGCAGAATCCGCTCCCCGTTGTTTTCGGTGCTTGTCTCAATCTCCCATTTATCCAGTACATCACCTGCCACCGTAAAAAGACCACATTTTACAGTCGTGCCGCCTACATCAATTCCAAAACAATACTTTTCCATTTTTACTCCTCACGCTTTCCTGCATTTCTCATCAAACTGTTCTGTACACGGTTGTACAGCTCTTTTGCCGCATTGTACCCCATCTTCTTCTGTCTGTGGTTGACTGCCGCCGACTCCACGATAACAGCCAAATTCCGGCCCGGACGAATCGGAAGAGAATGACATACCACCTTATTTCCAAGGAACTCCGTATACTCCTCCTCAAGACCGAGACGGTCGTATTCCTTCTCGCGATCCCACTCCTCAAGCTTGATCACAAGATCGATCGACTGCGTATTCTTAACACTCTCAACACCGAACAGCGTCTTGACGTCAATGATACCAATACCACGCAGCTCAATAAAATGACGTGTAATATCCGGCGATGAACCGATCAGCGTCTCATCACTAACCTTGCGGATCTCCACAACATCATCCGTCACCAGACGATGGCCTCGCTTAATCAGCTCCAGAGCAGCCTCGCTCTTTCCGATTCCGCTCTCACCCATGATCAGCACACCCTCGCCGTAAACATCGACCAGTACTCCGTGAATGGAAATGCACGGCGCCAGCTCCACATTCAGCCAGCGGATCACTTCTGCCATGAACGAGGATGTCGTCATTTTCGTCGAAAATACCGGTACCTCATACTTCTCTGCCAGGCGAAGTATATCCTCATCCGGCTCCGTCATCGTTGTATAAATAATACACGGTACGTGATACGACAGAAACTTCTCATAAATCGGAAGCTTGGTCTCTCTTGGCAGATGCTCCAGATACGTATACTCCACATATCCGATGATCTGTACACGTTCCGAATAAAAATGATCAAAATATCCCGTCAGCTGAAGCGCCGGTCGGTTGATCTCGGACGTAACGATCTTCTTGCCCTCCATGCTGATACTGGGCACACGATTGATCAGATGCATCTTGTCCGCAAGCTTCTCGATAGTCACACTGCTTGCCATTTTCTTCTCCTCCTGCAATTCTGTTACTGCCCGGCGTACCATTCGTAAAGTGGACACGTACCTCCGGACAATCCTCTTTTTTCATTATATAAAATTAAGATTCGTTTGTCGAGTATTCTTTCCATCCTCAACCCTGATTTTTCTGTGAATCCTCCGCCAACAATTCCGTCAGGTAAAGCGGACATTCGCAATCCGCTTCGCTACTTGCTCATGAACGCAGTCGCTTCGCGACCTGTCAGTGGGAGCTTTCAACTCCCACTGACATAAGCATCCCCCTTACCCCCCGCTTAGTGCTCCGCGCACTTGAAGCGGGGGAATGCTTATCTGCATTCAAACAGCCGCGCACTGATTCGCTCCGGCAATTCGACAGTCAGCTCACCCGATTCTTTATTCCATGCAAAACGGCAGTTTCCTTCCTGCGGATAGCCACATTTTACGGTCAGCTCCTGTCCCCTTCTGTGATGCACCGGAATCGTGACGCGCTCACCCTGGCTGTTTCTTCTCCACACCGCAATGTAGTCCTTCTTTTCGGTCCGAAGTCCCATGCTTACCCACGGATCACGGTATTTCGAAAGACCGAGCGGCCAGAACGGAAGTGCCTGACGGATATCCCTGCGGATTTCTTTATAGTAAGCGATCGCTTCTTTTACCAGTTCCGAACGCTCCTCGCTGATGTTCACAAGATGTCCGCTCTGGTGGATGCGCAGAAGCAATACGTTTACCATGTTGAAGATGACCTCCTCGCGGTCTCCCTCCGTCAGCGGGTACGACCAGATCGCCGCCTGCTCCGGTGTCAGTGCCATCGGCGCATTCGCCGCAATCGTCGCATAACGCACGTAATCTTCCTGATCGCTCGTCGACTGAATACTGTAGCGGCTGAGCATCGCATAATCCATCCGCAGACCACCGCTTGAGCAGTTCTCGATAATCAGCTCCGGATAACGCGCAAACACACGGTCCAGCCATGCCAGATAAGCACGATTGTGACCAAGCAGTCCGTCTCCGGCACTGTCCGCATTGATCTCCGTACCGATGCCCGGCTCAATATTATAATCCATCTTGATATAACCGACGCCATAATCACGCACCAGGCGGTCGATCACCTCATCCGCATGCGCAATCACCTCCGGATTACGGAAATCCAGCTGATAGCGGCTTCTGTCGTAGACCTTTTTGCCGTGGCGCATAAAATACCAGTCATCCGGCACACGGTCCGCCTTCGGACAGCGGATTCCCATGACCTCCAGCTCCAGCCAGACGCCCGGGATCATTCCCTTCGACCGGATATAATCCATGACCTCGCGAAGACCGCCCGGAAAACGCTTGTCCGACGGCAGCCATTCTCCAACGCCGTCCCACCAGAATCCGTCCGAATACCAGCCGCAGTCCACGCAGAAATACTCACAGCCCGCTTCATGCGCCTTATCAATCAGCGGAATCTCCTTTTCGGTCGTCGGGTCTCCCCACAGACAGTTCATATAATCATTAAAAATAACAGAAAGTGTCTCATTATCACGGTTTTTCCGGCGGATCCGGCGGCGGTACAGTGTCAGCTGCGCCCCCGCCTCATCAATATCTCCGTAAACCGATCCGATGCTCACCGGCACACTCGTAAAGCACTCGCCCGGCTTTAAATTCTTCCACCAGTGTGACTGATTCTCAGTCGGCCCACTCAGCTGCAGATACAGATGACCATCCTCGTCACTGATCTCCCAGTACCACGAACCATTATGCTCAATCTGCCAGAACAGCATCGTGTTCATCTCTTTATTTTTCAGGAATCCCATCGGAAGATGCTGCTTCGTCGACCAGTTGCCCGTATTTTCCACACTGATCGTCTGCGAAGAACGTCGCGTCTCATGCGGCTGCGACACCGACATTCCAAGCTCGTCCATCGTATAGCGGCTCCAGAGCAGCTCCTTCTGCCATGCATTGTACGGAATACCAACCTCCAGCTTTTCATCCGGATCCATCAGACCATCCTTCTCAATGCCCGTCAGTGCAAACGAAGAAACATACTCAACCCCAAGCGGCTCTACACCACGATTCTCCAGCACCGTCCAGCTGCGCACCATCGCGATCCCATCATAAAACTGCAGATGACTGCACACCGAAAGCCCCGTCGGCTCATCTGTCATCCAAATCTCCAGCTTCCGTCCACTCTCATTGCGGTAATCCTTCCGGTCCTGATACTTCAGACGGTAGCCCGGCGCAGTCCGCACATACTTCGTCCCATGGCGCTCACCCGGCCGGTCCAGTCCCGACACCATCACCTCCGCCAGACGGAACCCCGTAATCCCATCCGCCGAATCCAGCGTGCTTTTCTCAAACGGACACGCCGAAAAATGCAAAAACTTAATCTCCCTCTCATCTGTGACCTCAAACACAAGATTCAGTCCATTCTCATGAAGTTCAAAGCGCTCCATTATTTCATCCTCCATCCCTTTTATCTCTTATGATCTTTTCTCCACTCCCGTACCACCGGCAGACTGCAGTCAACAAGATCGGCAGTCTGCTCGTCTGTCATACCTTTCGCAAAAAGACGGATGGCAACTTCACGTTTGCCTTCCAAAAGGCCAATGCGCTGGCCTTCTTTAAGGCCCAGGCGCTGGCCTTCCTTAAGTCCTAATCGCTGGCCTTCCTTAAGTCCTGATCGCTGGCCTTCCATCCACCCATCATGAAATAATTCCTTCGATACCTTGCACATATAATCAATCCCTCCTTCTTCACACTTCAGATAGTGTACCCGCTTCGACAATGCTCCCTGGCTCATATCGTACGGATCGCCTGTTTTAAAGTACTTCATCAGCTTCGCTATCTCACCGCCATCGTCCATTTCCGCATTTACATACAAGATCCGGCGTCCTTCCTGATACGGTCTCAAATACTCACCCGAATCACTCTCCTGATGCTTTCTGGTGCATTTGCATCTGCTGCTTCCATCGTATAACCCTGGACATACCGCATAAACCGTCTGCCCACCATGCCAGATATCCGATTCACTGATATAAACAGCCGTCACCTGCGGCATGTCACCATACGGCATCCCTTTCAGCAGATACTCACTGTCCACCATCGCACAGTAAAAACGTACCCTCTTCGCGTGATCCACCGTATCTTCACGCTGAATCTCAAGATTGTAAAGATTCCCTTCACTATCCTCTGCAAACAGATCCAATATCGCATCATGTGCCGTAATCTTCGAAATACGATGCTGTGACCGCACCTCTTTCAGCACCAGATCCGGCTTCTGCAGGATGATTCGCAGCACATGCTGACAGGCCTCAAGGTCATCCAAAGCCACCGACAGAAACACATTACTCAACAATGTAAACCTTTGTATTTTACTGACCAGGTACTCTTTCTGAGTGATAAGCGACTGCTCTTCTCTGCTCTCTTTTTTACAGATTCCTTCTTTACTCGTTCTGCCATTTACTCTGTTACATTTTTTGTTCGATTTTTCTTTACTCTTCAAATTACATTTTCCAAAGTTCTCCCCGCCTTCTGCAAATATCCCTCATCCGCCCCTCACAGTTTCCCTGTGTTTCTATTCCCCTATTATATACAAAAAGAGAACATTCGACAACCCCGTTTCCCAAATATATCAAAAAAGAGGACCATCCTTTCCAGACAGTCCTCTCATCCTCTTACCTGCTATCTTTTACTTCTTTTTCCTCTTTCTCACACCTGCTGCAATCAGCAGAACCACTGCCACGCCAGCCACCGCAAATACGACTGCGATCTGCGCGACCGGGGTGTCATCTCCGGTGCGGACATTGCCGCCCGGCGGGTTCGTGGACGGTGTGCCAGGAGGTGTCGTCTGCGGAGTGGTCTCCGTCTCAGTGGCCGGTGTCGTCTCCGTCTGTGACGGTGTCTCAGTCTCTGTCTCCGTTTCCGTCTCTTCCTCCTCAAAGACGTTCCTGATCGTCACAGTCTCCTCCGGAACCGTGCCGTCCGTCTTCGGTCTTAAGGTCACTTCTGTCTTATCTACCGAAACCTCAAACTCCAGATCCGGCGAATTCTTCAGCACATTTCCATCCTCATCGGTCTCTGCCACGTAATACGTCTTGCTGCCATTCGAATCATTTCCGATTGCAACGTTAATTGTCACACTCGTCTCACTGCCGCCGTACATTGCAAGCTCGATCACATCACCGAGCCGCTGCGTATGCTCCGCATCCTCAAAGATCGCCGCATAGAAGACGTCATCCGTATTGTATGGCTCGCCATTACGGAATGTCTGTTTCACAAGCTTCAGCTTGCCATAGTAGTAATAATTGTACGGCAGCTCGTAGAACATATTCTTGAATGCAAACTCTGTATGCGGGCGATCCGGCTCGATCGATACCGTCTGTCCGTCCGGATAAGCAGGAATAAACATCTTGCCGTCCACTTCACCGGAAACCAGCGGCTCTCCCGCTTCATCCGTCTCGCACACGTAATACGTTTTTCCGGTTTCCAGATTGGAGAAGGTCACAGACGCACTTACCGTACCCTCAAATGCCAACGCCTTTACACTGGACACACGCTGCGTACACGCTTCATCCGAAAACAATGCCACATAAAATGTGCCGGTCGCCATCAGAGGAAAATCCGAAATATCCGTAATCGTTTTCGTCACCGTCAGATCCGCCGAGGTCGGCGTTTCCTTCTTATCCACCATCGTAACCGTCGCCGATTCATCCGCCGTGCCGGTCACCGTAAATGGCTCATCCACGGATACCTCATATCCATCCGGCGCTTCCACCTCACAGAGAAAATAGCTGCCGACCGGAATCCGCTTCAGCTCATACGGCTCTGCCGTCGTCGTAAAAAGATACGATGCCGAACCATCCTCCTTACGGAGCACATTTCCATCACTGTCCTTGACCGTCAGCTTCGCACCGGCAATCGGTGCACCGGATTCGTCCACCTTGTTGACGATGACCCTGGTCTGCCGGTTCAGCGCCGACACCGAAACTACCGTGCCGGAAGCAGGCTGATACACATCATTAAGCTCCTCAACCGTACCAGCTTCTGTGATAGAAAAATAATATGGCTCAGACATTAAAATATATCCATCCGGTGCTTCCATCTCCGTAAAGCGATAGTCCCCGATCGGCATGTCCGTGACAACGATCTGGCCTCCCTCACTCGTCGAAAGCTCCTTCTTAAATACCTTCCAATAAAACGTACCCTTATCATCACTTCCGGATTCTGCATCAGAAGGAATATCCGCCTCACTATCTACGTATACCTTGCGATGCAGCGCAAAACGCGCTTTCTGTACGACATTCCCTTCCTCATCCGATTTGAGCAAAATCACTGCCCCACCCGGAAACGTATACTTCGGGGAAAGTATTACATCATACACCCACGCAGCCTCCGTCGAAGACGAATACGGTACCGGGATCAGTGCCGGTGAAACCTTCAGTTGCTCCTCTCCATCCGTCTGTGCCGCAAGATACAGTGCCGGTGAAAGCTTTTCAAATTTCATTTCACCGGAAGCTCCTGCCGTTCCGGCCATACCTTCCACGCCCTGCGTCATAGCATAAGCCGCAAGCTTTTCCGCTGCTTCCTGCGCCTGTGCCGCATCATTCAGATTTTCAAATGAAAAGCCGCTGCTTCGAAACGAATCACGAAAAACGTAACCGCTGCCATCGTAATCCGCCACCGCATACAACGTCAGTTCAATCCCATTTGCGGTCTCAGGAAGCTGCAATGTAACCGATCCCTCCTGTGCCTTCGCCATCCCGGGCAAAAGACACAGAGCCCACAGCAACAATCCAAGCAGCCATCCGCTTTTTCTTCGGATCTCCTCACTCATACCCAATCGTATCCTTTCTTTCCTAAACTTTCTTCTTTTTTCTTCCAAACGGAACAAAAAGAATCAGGAGCGTCATCACAAGCACCACTCCCGCAGCGCCTCCTCCGGCAATCATCAGAATCGTCCGTACCGGAAGCTTTGCTTTCTCCGTCACACCGGAACCTTCCGCTGAAAGCGGCATCTCCTCCGGAACATATTCCGTCCGTTCCCCGCGCACCAGAAGCCGGTGGCTGTTAACACCATACGGCGTACATGTCAGAAGTGTCACATAATCCTTCCCCGGCACAATCCGAATATCATCCGTCTCCTCCGGCAGAACCACCTTGATCTGATCCACCTTATAAGCCAACGTCTCATTCAGTACATGAATATAAAACAGATCGCCCTCCTTCATCTGATCAAGATCCGTCAGGATCTTCGCAGCCGGAAGCCCCGTATGACCGGAGAGCACACAGTGCGTCGAAATACCGCCTACCGGAAGCGAGGTGTCCGGCATATGGCCGATCCCACGTTCCAGTACCTCCGTATCGATCCCATGATAAATGGGCATATATACATTAATCTTTGGAATCTCCAGATAACCGATCGCATCCGTAACTGCCAGCAGCTCATCATACGAGGCAACCGATTCCTCATCACCTTCGCTGAGTGCCTTGTTGTAATCCTGCGCCTTCTTCAGCATCGCCTCAATCTCTGAAGTATCCTCTTTTTCCAACGCCGCCGTATAATCTGCAATTTCAATCTTTGCCGTATACACACTGATCCAGTCACTGAGCATCGGGTAAGTCAGAATCCCGATTCCTGCCATCAGCACATAAAAAATAAACAACAGCGGCAGCCTTGCCTTTACTCTATTTTTCATCTGGTTTTTTCAGACTCCTCCTGCGATAAATCTCCGCACTGACTGCAACAATCACCGCCGCAGCAACAATCACGACAATAACCAGAATCTGCCGTTTGATCACCGATGACAGCCCTGCCTTTACCGTTCCATTCCCCGAAGCCTGCTCCTTCATTTCCTCAGGCACGTAGTCCGTGCGTTTTCCCCTCACCAAAAGACGGTCGCTGTTCACCCCGTAAGGCGTACACGTCACAAGCGTTACGTAATCCTTCCCCGGAAAAATCTTCAGCCCCTCCGTCTCATCCGGCTTTACAACCGAAATCTCATCCACCTCATACGCCAGCGTCTCCCCCAGCACATGGATAAAAAACATATCTCCTTCCTTCATCTTATCCAGAGAAGAAAGAAGCTCCGCCCCCGGAAGCCCCGTATGCCCGGACAGCACACTGTGCGTGTTCACACCGCCCACCGGAAGGGACGAATTTACAATATAGCCAACTCCCTTACTGAGCACTTCATCCGAAGTCCCATAGTAAACCGGGAGATAGACACTAATTACCGGTATCTCCAGATGCCCGATCAGCCCGCCGGAATCCATATTCAGGCACTTGTCCTCATCCTCCTCATTCACACCGTAAAACAGATGTTGATTGAAGGTACGCGCCTCTTCCAGCCGCTCCTGCGCCCCAGTATCTTTCATCTCCTCCACCTTCTCCTCATAATCCGCAATACTGATCGAAGCCGTACTGAGCGTCACCAGGTTGCCGATTGAAGGATACAGGATAAACGCGATACCAAACAAAAAGATCAGCGCAATCAATCCCATTGGATACAATTTTTTCATGCAGCTTCATCCTTTCTGGTCCGCCTCCGCATGTCCTGCGGAAGTGAAACACAAAAGACGAAGTAACGTCTTTCAGTATGATCTCCGGGGCAGATGCCCCGGAGGCCAGTTTCTGCTGCTTTTGGCCATTTATGCCGCATTCAGCTTTTTCTTACTTTTTTACTCCATCATCTTGAGCATGCTCAGCTTATGCCTGCTTTTTCTGCTTGCGCATATAAACAACAAACATCAGAGCTGCCAGAGCTACCAGAACGATACCGCCGATTGTGAAGATTGTGGTACCCATTCCACCAGTGCCCGGGAGGGTGGTACCCTTCTTGTTGGTGATTGTTGTCTCATCATTATCGCCGTTCCAGGTTACCTGATAATTTGTCACTGCTGTAGAGTTTGCCGCTGCAAGAGACTCTGCATTTTCGCTTCCTGCTACTACTCCACTCTCATTTTCAAGCGCACAGTTTGCATTGTTCGGTGCAACACTCAGTACAATTTCAATCTCATCCGTTTTCAGGCTGTAGCCATCCGGTGCCTTTGTCTCTTTTGCATAATAAGTACCAGCATCAAGTCCTGCTATTGTCGCAGTTCCCTTGGTTGCATCCTCTGAACTTGTTGTTATTGTCTGATAGTAATAATAAGTCTTTCCGTTCTTGGTTATTTCGCCATTTTCAAGAGCTTCCGGATTATCTGCTGCTTTTTTATCTTCACGTGGTCCATAAATAGCAAATTCAGCACCGCCAAGCAGAGTTTCCTGATTATCCTGATCTACCTTTTTAATTTTTAATTCGCCAGTATATGTAATAACAGTATCCTTCGGCGTCTTATGTTTTTCCTTTGTATCCCAGTTATTTGTATACTCAAGATCAACAGAGTTCGGGTTACCGTTGCTTCCAACCTGTGCGTTGCTGTTCAGTTCTGCTTTCAGAATAACTGTGATTGTCGCTCCACCATTTGCAACAAGAATCGAATTGTCAACCTTAATTTCAACCCGTTTTGCATTCTCTCCTACAGGATTTGTAACTGTGCAGCTACCACCGATATCTGTCGTTCCAATCTTAATACTTTCAATGCCAGCATAATTCAATCCTGCAGACATTTCGTCTGTGATTACATAATAAAGATCCGTTGCATCTGCTGGATATTCCGGAATCTGCGAATCAATCTGATATCTGATGGTGTCTCCAATTGCTGCTACGTTCGCATCGACCAGTGTTCCTGTATCGGAAGCTCCGGTTATTCCAGAAAGACCCTTATCTTCGAGAATAATTTTCTTTGTAATACCAGCCTCAGATGTTTTCAGATTAACTGTCGTATTATCAACTACCGTTGTAAGGATATATTTAGTTGCAATGCTTGCATCACCGCTTGTATGCAATGTTTCTTTTACAAGATAATAGCCCGGTGCAAGTCCTGCTATACTGCCGCTAGTAACGCCAGTGAACATTTTACCTGCCTCCATGGTAAAACCGTTTGCATTCGTAATTGCAGCAAGTTTTTTCGCAAGAGCAACTACCACACTGTTATCCGTTTCTAGGCTTTCAATCTCTGCAAGTTTCGCATCCGTAAGAACTCCTGCAAACTCGTTGTTCACAGAAATATTTGTCAATACTTGACTTCCGTTTAACGTTTCCACATTACCGGATGCAATCTGATAAATACTGTACGTATTTTTCGCTGGAGTTGACTGATTATTTTTTACATAATTGATACTCAACGTATACGTTGTGCCATCCGCCATTGCCGTCACTGCCATTGCCATCGCCATTATCGCAAATATAGCAAATGCCAGAAGTTTCTTGAATTTGTTTTTCATTCTTTTCACCTTTCCTTTTCTTTTTTGTCTTGTCCGTTTCCGGTAAGCCATAGACGCCGATAAACCGCGGATTTCGGCTTTATCAGTCTTTCCGGCTTTACCGGTCTTTCCATTTAATGCGCGGAACTAAAGGTATTACGAATTACGTTCCGGTTCCACCAGTTTTTTTACCTCCTTTCCCCGCATAATATGGTTTATTCTTTTTCTTTAAGGTCAGGAACATCCATACTGCCGATACCGACAGAAATGCGATTCCCAGACCGTAAAAGACGAGTGGGTATTTGGAGCCTGTGCCCGGCAGGATAATGCCGGTTTCTTCTCTGGTGTTTGTGATGGTCACCAGATTTCCAGTCGTTTTGACTGCTCCCTTTGCTTCATCTAAAAGTGACTCATTCGGAGTCAGTTCCGTGCCACCGGACTGATACGTAGTGGTATAACCAGTAAGACCTTTATTACCTGCTGTTGCTTTGGTCTCCCGCACATAATATATACCAGGAGTCAGATTGGTCCAACCGGATTTCCATTCATTCTCGGTATTTAGCGTCACCGGATTTGCAATGGCAGTTCCACTCTTATCAACTGTCACTTTATTGCCTGAACTGTCATACAGCGTTACCTCTACTGTATAGCTGCTGTGGTCAGTAACAGAATCCTTCCATTTCTTTTCCACGTCGATCTGGATTGGCTTCGTAATATCAAGCTTATTGGTGACAGTCACCTTTTCCACTCCGTTTGACTGGCTGCCGTCTTTATAAGTCATTTCATATCTTGCCTTATATCCGCCCGGCACCGGATCCTCCACTGCAAAGTAATAATAAAGATTTCCATTCGGATCCGCTTTATCCAATCCTTCCCAGCTTGCTTTCCAGCCATTTGCACTGTTCAGGATCTTGTCCTGTCCTGGAACATACTCTGCATTTTCAGGAGTGACTGCACCGTCTCCTACGCTAAAGATCCAGCCAGAAGAAATAAGCATATCTGCCGAAGTCGTTCTGACTGTATTACCGGCATCCGAAATCAGAACTGCTTCTCCGTTTACAATATTTGCTGCCTGTGCCGACGAAATCATATTTTGAGCGGTAAAGGTAATCGTGCCCTGATTTTTAGCTCGTCCGCCACCCCAATAGGATACTTCAGAGTTACTTTTATTGCAGAGTACCTTATCCCCATTATACAACTCAATATAATATTCTGTACTCGTATCTCCGGCCAGTTCTGTAAAAGTATATGACCATCCATTTACTGCATTCAATTGCGCCCGCTGCACTACTTTGTATTGCCTACTGCTATACAGCGGCACATCAAATGTAATATCTGAATCAGCCGATGGTATATTATTCTGCCATGCTACTGTTACAGTCACACTGTTTTCGCCAGGTGGCTCTGTCTCCAGAAGCCTCTTCGTCCGGTACAACTTAAAGCGCACATTTTCCGGCCGCAGATTCTGGCTGTTGTTGTCATCGGACCATATTTTTTCTGCTTTCAGTCCTGTGGTTTCTTTTTTGTTTTCCAAAAGAATCATGCCACTGTCTGCAGACGCTGCCGATGCTTCCTGCCATTCTCCATCCTTTGTTTTCCAGCTTACGGTGTAACCCGCCGGCGGATTTTTCTCTGTGACGTAATACGTGCCCTTTGTGATGCCAGACCAGGTGTACTCCCAGCCGTCTTCACTGTAACCGCTCTGCCCTTTTTTGTCTTTTCCAAGCGTTACTGTACTGCAATCAACATCTGCTCCGGAAGAAGACTTTTTCCAGAGGATTATCTCCAGACTAGAAGGATGCTCTGCTTCTGAAAGTTCGTTTCCTTCCGCATCCAGCCATACCTTCTTTACTGAGATATCAGTTTCGTTCTCATCCCGCGTCGTCTCATTGGTGATCTGAACCTTCTGAATGGAGGTCTTCGCTTCATCCCCATAGGTATAAAGATAGGACGCATAATATTCATCCAGATATCCTTTTCCTCTATCACCTTCCACCACATAGTAATAATACGTGTCATCGAGTTCTGTCCAGTTCCACGTCCATCCGGTCGTTGTATTTTGGGAATTCTGCGAGGCACCGAGCGTCACTGTCTGCACTGCCTGAGCATCTGGCGGCAGTTTGAGCATTTTATTCGTACCATCCGTCAGGATTGGGGCCGCCTGATGCTTTCCATCAAGTGAAATACCTGACCAGCCCGAATATACCAGATGGATGGTTACATCACTTTTGACCTTTCGCAGGATAAAAGCATGCTTTCCGTCTCCAATGTCGTGTCCTGTCAATGTAATAGTCTGTCCGTTTTCCGTATATTGTGCAGAAAGCAGTGTCGCATTGCCCGTTACAGTCAGCTTCACATTGCTGCCGGAAATCGGTATGCTCACTGTGCCCGAAGTAACCGTCGTCCCCTGCTCCGTTTTAGACGGATCATTTGGATTTCTTCTCTCATACTCCAGCGTATACGTGATTTCTTTTGTCTCCTCTGCTTCCGTTTCTTCGTATCGAATCGAAGAACGATACAGGGTAACAGGAACTTCCGTCTGCGGTGTACCGGATTTCCATTGCTTCTCTACGGTTACAGACGTATTTCCAGGTTTCTTCTGATTTGTCAGTGTGATAACACCACCTGTAATGCCATCCCTGGTGTCGCTGGTGCTTTCATACGCAGCACTGACTTCAATCGTTTTTTCCTGATTATCTGAATCCAGGACCGTCATTGTCCCTTCCTTTACGTAGTAGTAATATGAATTCCCATTCTCATCCTCAGCCGGAAGATGATTGAAGATATGATACCATTCACCCGTATCATTTGCTGCCAGTTCTGCCTCTTCAAACGGTGTCTCAGTTTCGTCTATCCGGGCATTTTCATCCAGTTTCTGATACAGCTTCAGTTTGATGCTGAGCACCTTTCTGCCCTCTGCATCTACAATTTTATCCGTATCCATCGGCGAACCTTTGGAAGAAAGCCAGTTTTTCCGAACTTCTACTGAGGTATTTTTTGTTTCCCCCTTTGCATTTGTCAGCGTAATGTATCCCGTTGCGCTGTTCATTGCCACCTGCATAAAGCCTTCCGGAAGTGCATCTGTGCTGTCGCCCTGTGCGCTTTTTATATAGAAGTAATGCGGTGTTGCATCCAGCTGATAATTCGTCGGCGCCTCCTGTTCAATCAAACGATACGCCACATTATCTGTCAAGCCGCCGAGTACAACCGTTCCGTTTGCTCCTGTCGTATACAGCTTCACAGGCTCCCAACATGTCTCATCCTGCCAGTTCCCCTGATCCTTTGTAGGATTGTACTTCTGCAACAGAAATTTTGCGCCTTTCAGATAGATGTTTTCGTTTTCTGCATCTACTTTTACCAGTTCGATCCGATCCACCCGTACAACTGCAGAACTTCCTTTTATCTTCTCTTGGTCCGTCACAGAGCTTTCATCGCTGTAGCCGCCCTCCATTCGGACGTTATTGGTAAATGTATACTCTGTCCACTTCTGTTCATTGAGCAGATCCACATCGATTGAGGTAACGTATGTATACTCCAGAATCATCGGTGTACCATCCGGTACCGTCAGCACCATTTCAAACTTCTGACTGCTCTCTGTGCATTTCAGAGAATAAGTCGATGAATCCAGTTCCGCACCCTTTGTGCCATCATCTCTTCTGTAATACAGATGCAGGGACTGTGGCTTAAGACCAACGCCAAGGATGTACGAGGTTCCATTTACCGTATGTGCACTGTAATCCACTGTGTCAGTCACAGTAAACGGATTGCCGTCTGCCTTCGTCTCCCCGCCTGGATTAATCAGAATACGGTAAGAGATCTCATTTTCCGCATCGTTCACTTCCGGATTCCGCATCTTTGAGATATAAGACTTTTTCACAGTGCTTGTCGTCTCATCAGCTGCTGTTCCGCCCTGCCAGGTCAGCTGTGCGTGATTTGTGAATGATTGACCGTCTTTCATATCTTTCAGGGTTTCATCCTTGATCTTAACTGCGTAGAAGAGGTAAAGAGGATAACGCTCATCCATATTTCCACTGTTTCCACTAAAGGAATACACGGCTTCCGGTATCGTAACTGTAAGCTTGTTTCCTGTTTTATCATAATTTACTGAAACATAGCTCTGCAGATCTACTGCTCCCTCATAGCCTTTACCCAGCCAGTTGGCTGCCTGTGGCTTATCCTTCAATCCCCACTGATTCACATAGATTTTTACTCTGCAGTCGTTAAGCGGATTTCCCGGATTATATTTTCCCTTTGATGTCGTGGAAATATTGTAAGGTACTTCATATAACTCCGTGCCATCCGGAAGCTGGTCAGTAATCGTCAGTTCTCCGCCGCCTGTTTTCGGAAGGCTCCCAAGCTCATTTATAACCAGGCAATAGTACAAAACACCTTTTGTCTCATTATACACATAGCTGCCATTCGTGCCGCCTACGTCCAGCTTTTTCAGATATCCGCCCTTTGACTCTTTCTTTGAATCCTCGTCGCCAGCGCTTCCTCCGTCCTGTACAAAGGTTCCCTTATTTTTAAACGTCCATGTCTCTCCGTTTGCCATATTGGAAAGATTGCCCGTCGTCTTATAGACCAATGTCAGCTGCTCTACATTCTCCGGCAGCTTTTTCGTTGCCTCATCTCCTTTAAACAGAATCCGGTATTTCCGGAACGGACCCTCCTGATTTGAAAAATCAACCCACTGTCCGTTTATTTCTACCTGCTTTACGTAGTATTTTGTGTCGAGTTCCGCATCCGTTGATGCTGATGCATCCTTTTCTTTTACAAGGATTTTCAGATTTTTCAGCTGCGTGGCCGTCATATAATGTGGTCCGCCATCTGTATTGTCTGAGTTCTTCCACGGATCTCTTGACATTTCATCAAGGTAATAGGAACCAGCCTTGATTCCGTCCGACGGTGCTGTTATCTTTACCTGCCACCGGTAAATGTGCTCATTCGCCGTCGTCTCATCCGTTTCTGTGTCATCCTTATCCGGTTCCATATAGTTCTTGGTGAGAGTGCCGCTATTCTTCGTAATATCCTGACGAATTTCTCCCGTTTCAAATTTGGAGCCTCCTCCAGTGCCATCGCCATCCTTGGAGAATTCTGCCTTATTCGTATAGGAACTGTAAAACTCATTCGTAGTCTTCGTTTTGTAGGTAATTACGAATTTATTCGTAATATCACTTACATTTGCACGGTTAAAGGTGTACGGCAGTGTAATTTCGTAGTCAGCCACTTTTTCCGATCCGTTGTATTCCACCATCGTCGCGGCTTTGCTGCCTTCCACGATAACTCCGTTCTTTTTCAGGATATCGTCCAGTCTATAGCCATCAATATCACCGCCGAAATCATTGACTGTGATTGTCCAGACAATTTCTCCTGTCTTTTCATCATACTGTCCGCTCTTCGAAATCCAGGTATGGCTGAAGGAAAGATTTGTCTGATCCCAGCCGTTGTCCTTGTCATTCCCTGCATTGATCGTATTCTGAATGTTATAGCCACCGTTTAATTTATCAATTCCTTCATATTTTAGCTTGTAATTCAGTTCATAGCTTTCTCCCGGTCCAAGTGCCGGCAACGTTTTGCCGTCTTTCAGTTTAATGATCGTCTTATTGTCATTCGACCACTTTGATGTATCAAAATAGTCAGAGATGGTCAGCTCTTCTTCTGTTCCGTTGGCTGCCTTTTTGATCAGTTTCATATCCATCGGCGCTTCGGCTGTTGTAACTCCCAAAGTCAGTTCCTGTGAATCATTAAGCCTTGTGATTTCTCCACTCGTGCCATTTCTGGAGCTGAGTGTGATCTTATAGTCGGCGGTTCTTGTATCATTGTCGTACTTTACGTCCTTCGCCGCTGTCAGATCCGTTTTCTTTTCTGTCTCTGAACCACTCTCCGTTTCCTTCTCCTTGATTTTGATCGTGGCCGTCATATCGTTAGCTTCCGAAAACGTATATTTATAGTCACCAGACTCTCCGTTGCTGTGAAGCTGTGCCCAAAAGCTGATATTTCCGATTACGTTTGTTGCATTTGCAAAAAATTCATTGTCCAGCGTAATCGTAATCTTTCCATCCGTCGTGATATTGTAGACACCGACCGCTTTTCCTTTATTGTCATACACAACGCCTTCGTACTGTTCGTTCGGGTTGATTCCCTCCGGAATTTGATAAGTAAGAACGTTTGTGCCCTGATTTTCAAGGACAGCTGCGTAAATTCGATAATCGATGGATACTTTTACGTTCTCTCCATTTTCAATCTCTGTCTTATTGAATTTTGCACCTGTAATATAATTCGTCAGGTCAACCGGCTGCGATACTGCTCTTGCAGCTCTGCGCATCCGCTTTCCGGTCCGAACAGAAATGCCTTCTGTATATACCAGGCAAACTGCAGAATGCTCATCTGCATCTACATCCGGGATCTCAAAGCTGCTTTCTTCTTCCGTTACTGTTTCCGTCTCAGATTCTGTTTCTATTTCAGATGCTGTTTCAGTTTCTGTTTCCGTTTCTGTCTCAGATTCTGTTTCAGTCTCTGTTTCGGTTTCGGTCTCTGTTTCCGTTTCTGTCTCAGATTCTGTTTCAGTCTCTGTTGCTGTTTCAGTTTCAGTTTCTGTTTCTGTTTCCAATTCACTGTCTGTCTCTGTTACTTCCTCAGATGCTGCCTCGATTATGCTCTCTGATTCTGTTACTGACTCCGTGGCTGTCTCGACCGTTGTTTCCGGCTCTGTCCTGGACTCTGTCACGGCTTCTGTTGCCGTTTCCGTCCACGTTTCTGTCATGCTTTCCAGCTCTGTTGCTGCTTCTGTTGCCGTTTCCGTCCACGCTTCTGTCATGCTTTCCGGCTCTGTTGTTGCTTCTGTTGCCGCTTCCGTCCACGCTTCTGTCGTGCTTTCCGGCTCTGCAACAGCTGTTTCCGGCTCTGTCACTCGTTCAGGCACAGTTTCTGACGGAAGTGTTGCCTCTGCACGCTTCCATGTAATATCCGTATGCGCAGTCTCTGTCCAGACCGTTGTGGTCTCTGCTTTCCACTTTGCTGTAATACGGCTCATTTCTGTCATCTGCGGTGCATTCAGCTTTAATAAGAAGGAACAAACTCCGTCTTTTTGCTGTTCACACCCAAACAACCGCTGTGATGTGTCAGAAACGTCTGTAAACTGCTGTAAAACAACTCTTTCCCCGTCTGAAGTCTCTCCCTGCCATTTTCCTTCTGCAGTAATCGCTCCTGCTGACAGACATGACTGATAAACGTCCTCCGGCAGTGCCAATGCAAGCTGAATCGGCGTATTGGCTGTATCCTTCACCGTCCAGCTGACCTTCAGCTGACAGACACTGTCATCTGATGAAACAACTGATAATTCAGCCTCCGCCTTTGCATTGTTTTGAAGAAGTGACCTCAGTTCTTCTTCGTTCGGGCCAAGCCCGGACGGTTCTGTCACTTCTTCCATTCCCTCTATGGCTATTCCTGCATCCGTCTGACGGGATGCCGCTGCCTGCGTCTGCAATACAGGCACATCTGTCTCCTCATCCAGCAGAATTTCTTCCTCTATTCCGGACTGTCCAGCCTGTGCTGTTATGCCAACATCAAAAGTTCCGAGCGGCATCATATTTACCAGCAATACGACTGCCAGAATCAGAGAAAGACCTTTCTTTACAGGTCTTAACTTTTTCACGTTCCCACTCTCTTTCCGAGGATGCTCATCTGCCCCTCTTTCTTTCCTTTTACAGTCATTATAGAGTTTTTTTGATGTTATTTCAAGTCATTTTGCGTATTTGTTTCACACTTTTTATGGGAAAACAGCTATTTTTCTTCCGTAAATACGTTATAAAAGTTTTTTTGTATATTTATGCATTCGTCAGTCTCTGAAACGGACTATTTTCTACTCCTACTCCTCCACTTCTACCGTCCGTTTTCCCTTCCCGTCCTGCGCGTGAAAGAAATCGTAAACCTGCTGTGCGCTTCTGGCGTTCATGGATTCTGCGCCGGCGAGCTGCTCCAGGGAGGCATCGCGGATCGCCTCCAGAGATTTAAAGGTGCGCATCAGTGCCTTGCGGCGCATCGGGCCGATGCCTTCGATATCATCCAGGATCGAGTGTACCTGGCCTTTGCTGCGCAGGCTGCGGTGGTACTCGATCGCAAAGCGGTGCGCCTCGTCCTGAATGCGCGTGATCAGCTTGAAGCCTTCGGAGTGCGTGTCGATCGGGACTTCCACGTTGTTGTAGTAGAGGCCGCGTGTGCGGTGGAAATCATCCTTTACCATACCGCAGACCGGAATGTCGATGCCGAGCTTCTCCAGCACCCCAAGCGCGATGTTGACCTGGCCGCGGCCGCCGTCCATCAGGATCAGATCCGGGAAACGGCTGAAGCTGCCCATCTCGTAGCCCGTTTTTTTCGCATCGAGCTCTTTTCGTTCCTCCAGTCCGTGTGTGAAACGGCGTGTCAGCACCTCTTCCATGCTGGCGTAATCGTTCGGCCCCTGGACGGATTTGATCTTAAATTTCCGGTAATCACTTCGCTTTGGCTTTCCTTTTTCGTAGACAATCATCGATCCGACGGACTCAAAGCCGCTGATATTGGAGATATCATACGCTTCCATGCGCACGGTGCGCTCGATCCCGATCAGTTTTTCGATCTCGTGCACGGCGCCGATCGTCCGGCCTTCTTCGCGCCTGATGCGGTCGCGGTCCTGACGCAGCACGATCTCCGCATTTTCCCGCGCCATCTCGACGAGTTTTTCTTTTGTGCCTTTTTTCGGTACGCGGATCGTGACTTTCTGTCCGCGTTTCTGTGTCAGCCACGTCTCGACGAGCTCATGATCCTCGATCTCTGTCTCGATCATCAGCTCACGCGGCACGAACGGTGTGCCCGCATAATACTGCTTGATGAAGCTGTTCAGGATGATGGCCTTCGTATCCTGCGGTGCAACGCGCAGATAAAAATGCTCCCGGCCGATCATTTTGCCGCCGCGGATAAAGAAGACCTGTACGACTGCATCTGCCGCAGATACGGTATCGTCCGCATCCTCAAGCGCCAGTGCCAGCACGTCCTTATCCTCGCCGTCTCCGCTCGTGATCTTCTGGCGCTGTGAGACCTGTCTGATGCTGCGCATCAGGTCGCGGTACTCGATCGCTTTTTCAAATTCCATGTCTTCCGATGCCTGATTCATCTTTTCTTCCAGTTCCCGGAGCACTGAGCCGTGGTTTCCATTCAGAAAATCGACCGCATCGGCCACACTTTTCCGGTATTCTTCTTTTGTGAAGATTCCCTGACAGGGCGCATTGCACTGCCCGATCTGGTAATACAGACACGGCCGCTCTTTTCCGATGTCGCGCGGCAGATTTTTGCTGCAGCTGCGGATCTTATACAGCTTCTTTACGAGATCGATCGTATCTTTTACCGCCGTGGCACTTGTGTACGGACCGAAATAGCGTGATTTATCTTTTTTCATCGTCCGTGAAAACAGCACCCTCGGATATTCCTCACCGAGCGTCACCTTGATAAACGGGTATGTCTTGTCATCTTTGAGCATCGTATTGTATTTTGGGCGGTGCTCCTTGATCAGGTTGCACTCCAGCACGAGTGCCTCCAGTTCGGAATCGGTGACGATATACTCAAATCTCCGGATGCGCTCCACCATCTGCAAAATCTTCGCGCTCTTGCCGCGGCTGCTCTGAAAGTACTGGCGCACGCGGTTTTTCAGGCTGATCGCCTTTCCGACGTAGATGATGTCATCATGCGCGTCATGCATAATGTAAACACCGGGGCGGCCCGGCAGCTTTTTCAGTTCTTCTTCTATATTAAAAGCAGGATAGCCGGACGGTGTCTCGCCCGGCTGGTTCTCATGCGTCTCTTCTTTTTTCATGAACTGCAAATCCCTTTCTGCAGATAAATGCTCTGCTGACTGCTCTGACTTTATGCGGTTTTTCTTTGATGGTCAGGATCTTTTTATATTTACTTCAGATATCTTTCATATTTTGAACACTAAATGGACACAACTTGCCGTTATACTTTCAGTATCAAATAAATGAAGTCAACCAGTACACGGCGCGTCTGTATTGGTACTGGCTTCGCCAAAAAATTATCTTAACCTTCGTACATAACCATAACAATGACAGTTATCTTATATTCGGTTAAGTTTTCATACATTTTTCTCTTCTTGAAGGGTATCGCTTGCGGTACCCTTCCTCCTTTTTATTCCCGTAAAAATCTTTACCTCTCTGATCTCTTTTTTCAGAACTTCCTAATCTCGTCCTCATCCTCGCTTGCAGCTGCGCTGATCGAGCGGATCTCCACATGGTAGCCAAACTGTTCGTTTACCTTGATGTAAACGCGGTCGCCGACCTTATGGCCCAACAGTGCTTTGCCAAGCGGTGACTCGATGCTGATCAATCCGTTCATGGAGTTGCCGCGGACGCTCGTGACTATTTTGTATGTCTCAAGCTCATCGTCATCCTCACAGTAGACTTCCACGGTCTTGTCAAGGCCTACCTCATCGTCTGCGGAACGGTCTGAAATCACGCTGGCTGTCTTCAGCATGCGCTCCAGATAACGGATCCGGCTCTCGTTCGCATTTTTGTCCTTCTTGGCCGCATAATACTCGAAATTCTCACTCAAATCTCCGTGCGAACGCGCTTCCTTGACTGCTTCGATCGCATCCTTTCGCACAACCAGCTTCCGGTATTCGATCTCTTCTTCAATTTTCTTTACGTCGCCCTCTGTCAACTGTTCCCGCATGTTTTATTACCTTCCTTACTCATTTTTATACGGGGCAGAAAATCCTTCTGCCCCGATGCTTCTTTCTGACTATAGCAAAATTTGTAACTGTTCAGAGCCAACCTCCAAAATGCTGCGCATTTCGTCGGTGTGGCGTATCCGCCAAATAAAATTTCAAAAACAGGCTTAAAAATGCAAGCATTTTCCGCCTGTTTTATGAAATTTTGCCTGGCTCTGAACAGTTACCAAATTTTTAAACGGATGCCACAAACCGCTCAAATGCCGCTCTTCCTTCCGGTGTGCGCTTGTAAACGCCGGCATGCTCCAGTACCTTCATAAATACGATGCCGACCTCATCCTCGATGATCTTATCAATATTTTCTGATGTAAAGCTGTCGTATTTCTGCTTCAGCTCGTCTACCCAGTCTGCGTGTTTGTCCAGCTCTTCGTCGCCGCGGATATCGCGTCCCTCTACCATTGCGGTCTTCAGGTGCTCCAGCTCATCCTTCAGTCTTGCCGGAAGCACTGCCAGACCCATGACCTCGATCAGTCCGATATTTTCTTTTTTGATATGATGCAGCTCTGCATGCGGATGGTATACGCCAAGCGGATGCTCCTCTGTCGTGATGTTGTTGCGCAGTACAAGATCCAGCTCGTATTTGCCGCCGCGTTTTCTTGCGATCGGTGTGATCGTGTTGTGCGGCTCGCTGTCTGTCTCTGCAAAGATAAAGGCTGCCTCATCTGTATAGCCTCTCCACGCCTTCAGGATGTGGTCTGCCAGGTCCACAAGGCGCTTCGGATCCTCATGGCTGATGCGGATCACGGACATCGGCCATTTTACAATGCCTGCCTGCACATCCTCATAGCCTGCAAATGTGATTTCTTTTTCGACCGGAGCCTTTGCCATGGCAAATTCGTAGTGTCCGCCCTGGAAATGATCGTGGCTCAGGATCGAACCGCCGACGATCGGCAGGTCTGCGTTTGATCCCACAAAGTAATGCGGGAACTGGGAAACAAAGTCAAGCAGCTTTGCGAAGGTCGCGCGCTCGATCTTCATCGGTACATGCTTTGAATTGAACACGATGCAGTGCTCATTATAATATACGTACGGAGAATACTGGAAAAACCACTGGCTGTCGTTGATCGTCACAGGAATGATGCGGTGGTTGCCGCGTGCCGGGTGATTCAGTCTTCCTGCGTAGCCCTCATTCTCGCAGCAAAGCAGGCATTTCGGATAGGAGGTCTGCTTTGCAAGCTTTGCAGCTGCGATTGCCTTCGGATCCTTCTCCGGCTTGGAAAGGTTGATCGTGATATCCAGATCACCGTATTCGGTCGGCGCGATCCATTTGCGGTCCTTCGCGATGCGGTAGCGGCGGATGTAATCGGTATCCTGGCTCATTTTGTAGTAGAAATCGGTTGCCTTTTTCGGGCTTTCCTCATAAAGTGCCTGGAATTTCCGGATGATATTGGACGGACGGTCTACGAGAAGCGCCATCACCTTCGTATCAAACAGGTCGCGGTAGCCAACGGTATTTTCTTCCAGAATGCCGTTTTCGTAAGCGTAGTCACAGATTTCTCCAAGAATACACTCCAGCTCCCCGACTACCTCGCTGCTGCCCGGCACATAGTCAGCCATTGCCTGCTCTGCATCCGCATCAAGGGAATCTATTTTCAAAAGCTCCAGCACCTTGTTTGCTGCATAGCGGGTATCCTCTTTTTCGATCAGGCCGGTCTCCAGACCGTACTGGATCAGTTTTGTAATGCTGTTCTGAATCATCTGTCCATCCTCCCATATATTGTTTCTCTGCTTTCATCCACAGTCTCCATAACGCTGTGTGAAACCGTTACCTTATCATAACATACCTCCCTGTTTTTGCAAGCAACAGTTCAGTGCAGCAGCAAAATGTGAAGACAAGAGTTACTGTAAACAACGGGTCTGTGGCCTGCGCACTGAACGTGCGGCAGCAAAATGTGAAGGCAGGTCACAGCAAATTTATCGTAGACTTTTCTGTTTTTTTCTGCTATTCTGATAAATAACCATTCTGGAACTGCAGAACAGGGAGCAACGCTCCTTCTGATCGGCTGCGATGAAATTACTCAGACATACCAGATGCGTATATCTGACTGACAAAGGGGGATTACAGATGAGCGATGTGAAGCTGTACCGTAAACGGATCATCCCACAGGAATGCATTCTTCTTGAGGATGATGAAATTCTTTATCTCGATCAGGAAGTGATCATTACTAAATGGAATACGATTCATCCGAAAAAAACGCTCCACCATGGCTATTCCTGTTATTTTATGGAGCGCGGTTTTAAGGTCAGCAAATTTTATGATCATGATAATAAGCTGATCAGCTGGTACTGCGATATCATCTCCCACACCTTTGACAAAGCGACTAATACGTATGTCTTCACCGACCTGCTCGCTGATGTCATTCTTTATCCGGATGGCTTTGTGCGTGTCGTCGATCTCGATGAGCTGGCGGATGCGCTGCGTGACGGTCTCATTACTTCCGAGCAGATGCAGATGGCGCTGCGGCGGCTGGACAAGCTGCTTTCACTGATTTATAAGGGAGGATTTCCGCGGCTGCAGAAATATATTGAGGATTACGAATACAATCAGAATGATTGAAATGATTGATAAGAAAGAGAGGACTTTAAAATGGCACAGAATCCTGTTGTTACCATTACAATGGAAAATGGAGATGTTATGAAGGCAGAGCTTTATCCGGAGATCGCTCCGAACTCTGTCAACAACTTTATCAGCCTTGTTAAAAAGGGCTTCTATGACGGACTGATCTTCCACAGAGTCATCCGCGGATTTATGATCCAGGGCGGCTGCCCGGACGGAACCGGCATGGGCGGCCCGGGATACACGATCCGCGGTGAGTTTGCACATAACGGCTTCAAAAATGACCTGAAGCATACGCCGGGCGTACTTTCCATGGCACGCGCAATGCATCCGGACTCTGCCGGCTCTCAGTTCTTCATTATGCATGCAGCCTCCCCGCATCTTGACGGTGAGTACGCTGCATTCGGAAAGGTGATCGAAGGACTTGATATCGTCAATAAGATCGCTGAGACTCCGACCGACTACCGCGACCGCCCGATGCAGGATCAGAAGATCAAATCGATGACAGTCGATACATTCGGAGTGGATTATCCGGAGCCGGAGAGAGCGTAAAGCTTAAACCCATTAGAAAAAGACCGCTGCATAGCGGCGGTGACTTAGGAAAACATTGAAGCAAGGAACGGTATAGCTGAACGGCTATGCCGTTCTTTGCTCTTTTTTACTTGTGTTGCGGGCATTTTCAATTGCCCGTGTGAAGTCAAATGCACCGATGAAGTTATAGACGATGGTGATCTCCCGCGTTCTGGATTTCTTATTAACATGGGAAACTTCGATTCTATCAATGAAAGCGCGGAGAACAGCCGCGTCAAGCTCCTGCAAATCCGTGTACTTCTTCACGGCAGCAATAAACTCCTTGACATTGGTTTTCTGCCGCCCCTACTGCTTCAGTCTTTGCGTAAAACTTCTGCCATTGATTTCAGGTTGCTTTGTTCCAGCTCGTAGTCGTGGGACATTTTGATAGAATGGGTTGTGCAGAGACCCTTACCCTTACGATAGGTAGAGCAGATGAAATATTTCTGGTTCTCTGCAAAGTTGGTAGCGCGGCATTGATACATTTTGCCGCCGCATTCCGCGCAATACAGAAGCCCGGAGAACATCCCCATTTCACCCATCGTTGACTGCGATAAAGTGAACGCCGAACTCCGGGAAAACAACATCGGTATACATTCCCACTTGGAGATAATCACGTCCGAAGCGGCTCATGTCTTTTACAATGACACGCTTGATCCGTCCTGCCTTGATGTCTGCAAGCATACGCTAGAAGCCCGGACGGTTGAAGTTTGTGCCGGAATAACCGTCGTCCTCGTCATAACGGCGGAACGCCGCCTGTCTGATCTGGCGTTGCTGATAAAGCATACTGTCGCCTACAAGGAACTAAAGCCGCTGTATAGCGAATACAAAAAGTCCCGTAACAAGGAAAAGTATCTGCGTGGACATGAGCGTGAAATCATTCTCTTTGAAGCGTCGGCGCGAGCACTGAAAGCAGCGGGCGTCGGTGATAAGCTCCCCGACCTCGCCAAGCTGCGTGAGGAATATTCCAGACTGTCCGAAGAAAAGGACCGGCTGTACGCTGAGTACGGAAGCCTGAAAAAACATATGCGAGAATACGATGCCGTCAAGCAGAACATCGACAGCATCCTGCCCCCCAATCGTGGGCAGGAACAGGACAAAGCCTTATAGCTTTTCTGACATTCGCACATTAGTTTCAAGGAATTTAATGTGTGTTCGTTGATTTGCTGTTGACAGACGCACATTATTTTTCTATAATATAATGTGTGATTGTCAAAGCGAGGTGAGCAATATGAACGCCAAGGAGCGAATCGAAAAACTACTGGAAGCATCGGAGAACGGCACGATCACCGCAGCGCAGGTGACGGAAGCCGGACTGCACCGCAGCGTTTTACAGGAATTCGTCAAGAGCGGCAAGATGTACCGCTTTGGGCGCGGTCTGTATGTGCGTAGCAACGCATGGGAGGACGATTTCTACCTCTTGCAGCGCAAGTATGGGCGCGGGATCTATTCGCACGATACCGCTCTGTATTTGCTGGGCTATTCAGACCGTACCCCGGCGAAATATACGATGACCTTTCCAAAGGGCTACAATGCCCCATCCTTGAAGCAGGAAAATTTAATTGTCAAGCGCGTTGTGCCGGAGAACTACGAGTTTGGCAGAATTGAAATTGAATCCCCCTCCGGCAATCCGATTCGTGTTTACGATTTGGAACGGACGCTGTGTGACATCCTGCGCGGCAGCGGCAGCGATGTTCAGATCGTCGGAGAAGCTATGAAACGCTATGCAGCGTCCAAGGACAAGAACATTCACAAACTGATGCAGTACGCAGACCAACTTCGCGTAAAGCCCAAGGTACTGCGCTACATGGAGGTTTTGCTATGATTACAAAAAATCCAATGCAACTGAAAGCCTTTATCAAAAACAAAGCGGCGGAGAAGCATATTTCGGCACAGCTCATCATGCAGAACTATATGTTGGAACGACTGCTGGAACGAATTTCACTCTCGCCCTATAAGAACAATTTCATTCTCAAAGGCGGATTTCTGATTTCCGCCATTGTGGGACTGGACACGCGGGCGACAATGGATCTGGACACGACGATCAAGGGCTTCACCCTGACGCATGAAGCAATCCGCAAAATCTTTACAGAGA
>ERZ824473.426-NODE-426-length-77466-cov-7.082947_pt1 | contig 77466 bp, 60 predicted proteins | sample MGYA00519874_ERZ824473 | MGnify/ENA primary metagenome ERZ824473 (study PRJEB31778, sample SAMEA3449151) | human gut metagenome | biome: human gut; feature: human-associated habitat; material: faeces | place: United Kingdom | collected 2010/2012 ... | reverse complement strand
ATTCGCATGCAGCAGGGGCTCTCAATGTTTTCATGTCCTGCTCATATCGTCTCGTTGCGATGCGCGGAATAGAAACCGCCGCGATACTCACGAATCGAAGCACTTGCGGCCCATAGGGGAAGCCATCGGAAGTCTGCAATATCTCCGTTGCGTTGCCCTTATACCACAGCCAGCTTCTCGATGCGCTTTTTCGACTGGCATGCAATCGCCCGCGCGATTTCACTATCGGCGCTGTCGGCAGCTTGCGCTTCAAACGCCGCGACAACGCGATCACGCAACATATCGATGTGCGTTTCAGCCGCCCTGCGACTCAATCCCATGGAATGTCCCAATTCAACAAAATCTGCCCGTTCGACGGCCTCGAGTCGCTTCTTTTCGCCAACATACAAGCCCATGGCAGTAGTCAGCTCGGGATAAGCCGCCGTCGAATTCGACCCCGATGCCCAACCTCATTTCGCGCCACCCCTCGCGTCGGCGCGAACGTCAACGCCGATCGTCGCAAGAACAGCGAGCGCCTTGCCCAGCTCGGCCGTTTCCTTTCCGCGCTCGAGGTTCGAGACGAACATAAGGCTGCACCCCGACAGGTCGGCAATTTGCTGCTGCGTGTAGCCTTTCGCTTTGCGGAACGTCCTTACCGCACGCCCAAAATCGGCCGCATCGTAAATTTTCATATTATCACGTCCGTAATAATTCATGGTTTTACGGGATGAATTATAGCGAACATGATAATTATGGGCAATGAAACAGCATTATCACGAACGTAATAATTATTGCGTCGAAATTCTGACTTGTTACAACACGATTCGAGCATCCACCTCGCGCACGACGGGCATACCCGAGTCGTCCAGCTCAACAACATTCAGGCTCTCGATGAAATCGACGGCCGGAAACGCTTTTCGCGCGTCAGGCAGCCATGCGCAAGGAAACGCCGCCACCTGCGCAGACTCGTCGTAATCAACAAAGCGCACAGCCATCGAGGGCGCTTCATTCACCGTAGCCTGCTCGACCGCTGCGTTTCGTTCGTTTTCCACAGCCTGCTCGACCGTTACAACCCGCTCGCTCTCCATATCGGGCTCGGCCGCCACACTCTGTTCATTGGCCGCACTCCGCCCACCAGCCGCGACCTGCTCGCTCATCGCGTCTCGTTCCGCCACGACAAGATCCTCCCCCAAAGCCCAAGCGAGAACCGAGCCCGCATCATTGCCAACGACCTTCACGCACTTCAGGAAATAATCTTCTTCGTCAAAATAGAGCCAGCCATGCGCCGCCGCGAACGCCTTATCGAGCAGGAATCCCTTGTTTTGCTGGTAAATCTGTCCTGTATTCTTATTATCGAGCGAGCAATAGTGCACTCCCAGGCGCAGACCGCGCTCTGCCGCAAACCGCATAAGCTCCAGGCATTCCGCCTCGCTGCCCGCGATGGGCAGCCCGCCCGCATACCAATAGTTGTACAGAATGGGATACGGGTTCTGACGAAGCTCCAAGCCGCGCTCGGCAAACGCCTCGGCATTGCACAGCGGAAAGCCGAATTCCAGCAAGTTCACGCCGCGAACGCCTATCGCGTCAATGCGCGCCAGAAGCTCTTTCATCGCCAGCCCATCATGCGGACCAACAGGCATTTCGACCATAACATCGGGAATGAAGGCAACCGCCCGCTCAATCGCATCGAGTGTGCGCGCATGCTCGGGCGCAAGAGCCTCATCGCCATCGAGCTTCACGCTAAAGCGAATCTCGTCCAGGCCGCGATTGCGCAGCTCTGCCAAACACGCATCGTCAAGAAAATCGCCGCACGTATACAGGCGCACGTGCGCCTGCGGGTACAGCTCGCGCGCCGCATCGAGAAACGCGTACACATCGCTTTTGAACAGCAGCGGCTCGCCACCGGTAATCGCCAAGCAATCGAAACCGGCACCCGCGGCATGCGCCTCGCGCAGCTCACCCGCAATGTCGCGCTTATGCGAAAGCCAATACTCGTAGTCTTCCTGGTTGGGATTGAAGCAGAAATAGCAATGCCTCGAGCACTTGAGCGAGGTGAAGAACGTCGCCGTTCGCTCGCCTGTGCGGCATGCAACGCACGCAGGCGAAATCCAGTTCCGCCACAAGCTCGCATTCCCGTTTTCGCAATGGCAGCCGCATTGCTCCGCCACGCACACGCGCGTCTCACGAAGCTGCGTCTCCTTCGCCTCAAACGGCAAACCGAATTCCGCGACCGATTTCTCGAAATCGGCTTTCACCTCGTCAAATGCGGCAATGTACTCCTTCGCACCCACAGCGTTAGCCCTCCAGCTCGCCCGAAGCAACCAACTCGCCTACGAAATCGACGTCGCACGCGACAAACGCGCGCAGCGATTCGGCAATCTGGAAGAACACGCCCGATTCGTCTTTGCGATAGAGTTCCTCGTTGAACGCTTCGAGCCATTCGCCCACATGCGCCAACAAAAACACCTGCTGGGCGCCGAGCAATTCGCGCACGCGGGCGTCATCCCCATCGGCAAACGCCTCGTACGACCCGTCGGCCAAGCACGCAAGAAACTGCATCATCATGGCAATGTGATCTTCGGGGAAATGGCCCTTCATTTCGGCCTCAAAGCCGTATTTCGCGTAGCGCTCGCGCACATCGAGCGTGCTTTCCTTGAAAAGCGTCGCGTCTTTACCCAAATAGGGCGACTCCCACGGGTATACGTACGAACCGCCAGGCACCATAAACAGCTTGTTGAACGCGACTTTCATCGCGTCAGCGTATGCAGGGTCATTCGCCTGGCGCTCGCCTAAAACGGCGCACAATTCCACCATGCGCGTAAGGGCATCCGAACACGTCGAATCGACTTTGAGCCCTTCATCCCAGGTCGCAAGGCGCTTCGCATTCGCCACGTCAGACCCCGCCAGGCGGTCAAACACCGCGCGCGTTTGCTCGCTCGCAAGAACATCCAGCTCTTCCGCGTTCGGTTCCGCGCCAAGCGCAACGTGGAACAATCGATAGGCGTACGCCCTGTCGGCAAGCGCCATGCCGATGCGCTCGATCGTGTTCTCGTTCATAGGTTCCCTCCTTGCGAAGCCGGTTCATTCTCCCCGCTCGGCGTTCATTTTCTCAATCTCGACCATTTTATAGCCCATGCAGCCCTGGCAGCACAACCACGTGCGGCGCAAATGGCAATTCTCGCATTCGGGCATCGCCTTGATGCGGTACGCGGGCCGATCGATTCGCCTCATGAAATGCGCCGCGAGGTCGTTGGCGTCGGCGTAGTCGCGAATGCCGACCTTCTCGAACGCCGACATGCCGAAGCATCGAACCGCGCGCAAATCGGGCAGCACGTCTATGACCGGGCGGCAGAACGACTCGGTATCGACGAGCGTGCACTCATCGGCCCCATGGCGGGCCGTCAAATCGCGAAGCCACCGCTTTTCCTCGTCGGACCATATGCACCACGGGGGACGGTTGCAGTCGTAATGGGGCAATACGCCAATCGCATCCATATCGGCAAACATCTTCAGCAGGAACGGCTTGCATGCGCGGAAACGCTCGATGGCGTTTTGACCACAGCCCTCGGGAAACTCCGGCACCGTAAGCGAAATGCGCACCTTGTCGAACCCGTAGCGCTTCAGCAAATCGAGCATGTAGCCGTATTCCATTGTTTCGCCGTGCAAATTAAGCCCCAAATTAATTCGACGGCCCATACCGCGATTAAAAACCAGCTCGTCGACCCCGCACATAATGCGCTCGAAAGCGCCTTCGCGCAATTCGCTCGGCGCGTTCCAATTCACAAGAAGCGTGACTTTGGGAAGGCTCAGCACATCGGCATGCTTTTCGATGAGCAAACCGTTCGTGTATACCGTGAGCATGGCAACGTTTTCGCAGGCCACAGCCCTGCGAACAATCTCGTCAAAATGAGGATGCAACGTAGGCTCGCCGCCGATGAGCCCTATGTTCACAGGGCCCGTGCGCGTCAAAAATTCAAGGGCGGCATCGAAGTTTTCGAGCGTGATGTCGCCCGACCCCGCGCCCATGGTTTCGTGCGCAAAGCAATACGGGCAATGCAGGTTGCATCGCGAGCTCAGGCTAATGTTGGGCACCGTTTCCCTCCCCTATGCGAAAAAAGCCCGGGAAGACAAGCCTCCCGGGCTCCAGACACGTCTTGTTTTACCAATCAACCTCGGTGAAGCCGGTTTCGGTCGCCGCTTCCTTCGCGTTGATGTACACATTGGGCTTGGTCTTGTCAGACGAAGGAAGAACCGCGATATCGCTCACCAGAGCATCGCCGTACTTCTTCTTGAGCTCTTCGACTTCGCCAAAATCGAGTGCGCGGTTCGGGCATGCCGCAACACATGCGGGAGTGCCGCCAGCCTCGCGAATAAGGTAGCAGCTGTCGCACTTGCCAGCCTTGCCGTCTTCCCACAGCTTCGGAACGCCATAGGGGCAAGCCTCAACGCACGCGCCATCGCCCTTGCACACTTCGCGGTCGAGAATAACCGCACCGTCTTCGCGCTTGTCGATTGCGCCCGTGGGGCATGCGGCCATGCATGCGGGCGACTCGCAGTGGTTGCAGCTCGCCGAGTAGCTGTAGCACTTCACCTCGGGGAACGACCCAACCGAGAACGTGTGCGCGTTGCGGTAGATAGTGCCAACCTCAAGACGATTCTTGTCTTTGCAAGCGACCTGGCATGCACGGCAACCAGTGCACCTGCTCATATCAAAGTAAAATCCAATGGACATGGTATCCCCCTTGCGCCGTTAGGCGTTCACGATGCGCTGCGGCCACTCGCAGTCGGGCTCAAGCGCGTCACCGGTGTACTTCTCAATGTTGCAAATCTGGTTGTTGTAGCCAGAAACGCCAAAACCGCCGTACTCCGCACCAATCAGGTAGTTGTCGGAACCGGCGCGGTCGATGCCGGTTTTCTCGTCGACGTCGACCCAAGCGCCATGGGGCACGCCCACAACACCAGGCAGCAAAATGTCGAGAACCGCAGCGCGGCGCAGGCCCTTTCCGGCAGGCGTACTAATGAGCACGGTGTCGCCGTCGGAAATGCCCTTGGCCTTCGCATCTTCGCGGCTGACGAAAACGGGGTTCGCCCACGTCTCACGCAGCCACGGGCAGTTGTCGAATACCGAATGGGAACGACGCAGGTAGTGGGGGTTGTACATGATGAAGGGGTAATCGCCCTTCTCGCCACCGATTTTGCCGTCCTTGAACGTGGATTCGTAGCCAACGCACGGGGTGACATACGTCGGATACGGCTTGTACTGCTCGACGCCCGGATACCCGTAGGAAGCCATGAGGTCGTAGCGCTGCTGGCAGTAGATTTCGATCTTGCCGGAGTTGCTCTTGAGCGGCTTGCCCGCGGGGTCGTCCACGAAGCTCTTCCAACCAATGAAGCCGTGGCCGTCATCGGGAGTGCGCTCGTACTGGTAACCGCCGTTGGTGATGAACTCGTCCATGGAAATGACGCCCTCTTGGGCCTCGCCTTCCACGCCCATCTTCTGAATGTCGTCGGCGGTGATGGTAACGAGGGGCTTCATTTCGCCATCGTCGCCAAGCACCTGGCAGCCGGCAATCTGCTCGAAGAACTGCTGGGTTTCCGACTTATCGTAGGCAAGCGCAGGATCCATGCCCATGCCCTGGAGCAGCAGCGTGCCAATTTCCTGGTCGGTCTTAGCTTCGCCGATAGGCTCGGTGACCTGGGAGTAGCAGTACACGAATTCGCGGTTCGAAGAAGTCACGCCGCCAACGCGCTCCCACTCAGTGGTGACCGGCAGAATAATGTCGGAATAGCGGGCGTTCGTGGTCATGAACTGCGCGCGAGTAAGCACGAAGTCGACCGCGCGATGGGCCTCGATGCCTTCCTTCTGATTGAGCGACGTCTGAAGCGTTGCGTCGGTGGAGTGGAAGATGCCCTTGATGGGACCAAGCGTGGTAGGAATACCCTCGTGGAAGCTGCCATATGCGTTGGAGACGTCGAGCACGTCGCCGCCGCCGTTCTTGATGAGTTCGTAGAGCTGCGGCTGGCGCACGCCCGTCGAGCAGGGGTTCTTCGTCTTGGGCATGGTTGCGCTGCCTGCCTTCACGAGCACCGGGCCCGCGTTGCCGCAGTTCGCATGGTAGGCGGAGCCAGTTGCGTGACCCGACTTGCCCATGTGGCCGCCCATGGCGCCCAAAGCGACAATCATCTGAGGGATCATTTCGGCGCCGTTGCAACGGGCCATGCCGTAGTTGTGCAGCAGCATGGTCTTGTTGTTCTTGCCCATGATGCGCGCGAACGCGGTAATCTTCTCGGGCTCTATGCCGCAAATGGGATATGCCCATTCGGGAGTCTTTGGCGTGCCGTCGTAGGTGCCCAAGATGTAATCTTTCAGATTCTCGTTCACCTTAGCGTCGGAAGGCATGCTCTCGGCGTCGAAGCCAACCGTGTAGGTATGCAGGAAGTCCCAGTCGACGATATCGCCTTCGGCCTCGTCGAGGCGAAGCATCTCGTAGGCCGTGGCCAACAGGAAGGCCATGTCGGTGCCGTTGCGAACGGGCAGCCAGTCGGCGTCGAGCATTTGAGCGGAAGCGTTGTACAGCGGGTCAACGCAGATGAACTTCGCGCCAGCCTCGTGGGCCTGGATGTAGTAGTACGTCGGAGTGCCGGCGGCAGACCACGTCGGGTTCGAAGCGTACATAATGATGTATTCGGCATTCTTCATGTCGAAACGGTCGTTGGCGTTGCCAAGGCCGCAGCTCGGCAGGCCGATCATTTCCGCACCAAGCGTGTAGGTGCCGTGCGAGGTGGTATCCCAGCCGCGCACGCAGCCGCACATTACGTTAATGCTGGGGTCGGGAGATTTGCAATAGAAGCCCGTGGGGCCGTATTCGTCGGAGATGCGCTTGATTTCCTGGCACGCAAGGTCGATTGCCTCGTCCCAACTAATGACTTCCCACTCGTCTTTGCCGCGGTTCTCACCATTGGAGTTGCTGCCGCCGCCAGGCTGCCAACCCTTGCGCTTGAGCGGGTGCATAATGCGGTCGGCGCCGAAGCACTGCTGCTGCTGTGCCTTGCCGCGCACACAGCCACGCTGCTGCGGGTAGTCAGGGCTATCTTCGTGGCTGTCGTCGGTCTTTTGGCGAACGACAGCGCCGTCTTTCACCATGACCTTGTTCACGCAACGGCCGCCGCAATTGTGCCAGCAAGCTGCGTTAACCCACGTTCCGCCTTCTTCCGGGTTCACTGCCTCGGTCTTATCGGTTTTCTTGACCTCGGCATTTGGGGCACAGCCAAACGCAGAAAGCGCAGCGGCGCCGGCGGCAACCGCCATGCTCCCCTGCATAAACTTACGGCGGCTGATGCCGGTATCGGTGATACCCATCTCTCCCCCTTTATTCAATTGGAACTCTTCCCCCTGAAGAGTTCTCCCTCGATAGAAATTTTCTTTCTTAACAAAAACAGGGGCAATCCATTTTTTGTTAAGAATAATTCTTTGATGAGAATAAGCAGAGGTCAGAGACGGGTTTAGCGCAGAGAGGGGTGGGCAATAATTGTTATTTGTACCGAAAATAATTCACTCCTCAACGATGATTAATAATTCGGAAAGATTTCGGTAAGAAACACTCAATAAAGGCTGCATTGTCATTAATCGACGCGATTCCTAATCTGACATTAGGCTGAAAGGCCAAGAAGGCGAGCGCGAAGCGCTCGAGGGGGAATTAAAGAAGGGGGAAGCAATGAGCTATCTCGATCGCGTGCAGCAAGCAACGCAGATGAGCCGCCGCGGCTTCGTGGCGACAACCGCCGCTGCAACGGCTGCGTTGGCGGCAACGAGCTTGGCGGGATGTTCCACCAACAAGGTCGAAAAGACCGAAGAAGCGGCGGTAACGACAGGCTCCGACGGCCGCGATATCATCAGCGGCGAATGGAAGGCGGCGGCGTGCTGGCACAACTGCGGCGGCCGCTGCGTTAACAAAGTACTGGTAAAAGATGGCGTCGTTGTTCGCCAAAAAACCGACGACAGCCACGAGGACAGCGCCGACTATCCGCAGCAGCGCTCATGCCTGCGCGGACACGCCCAACGCAAACAGGTTTTCGCGGCAGATCGCCTGAAATACCCCATGAAGCGCAAGAATTGGTCGCCCGACAATCCGAACGGCGATTTACGCGGCATCGACGAGTGGGAGCGCATCAGCTGGGATGAAGCTTACAAATACATCGCCGATGGGCTGCAGAAGGCCAAAGAGCAATACGGCAACCGCTCCATCCTGCTGCTCAAGGGCTGGAATTCAGAGCTCACCCGTACGCTCGGCCTGTTCGGTGGTTTCACTAACTTCTGGGACACCAATTCTTACGGCTCATGGGACAAATGTCCCAACATTATTGGCTTCAATGTAAACAAAACGCCCGACCAAACCATTAACGACCGCTACGATTTGCGCAATTGCGAAACCATCGTGATGATGGCAATGAATCCCGCATGGTCGGCCGCGGGCAGCCAGATGCTCAACTATTTTGAAGCCAAAAAGGCTGGCGCAAAATTCATCTACATCGACCCGATGTATTGCGAAAGCGCCGCAGCGCTCGACGCGGAATGGCTGCCTATTCGCCCCGCAACCGACATGCCCTTCATGTTCGGCTTGGCATATGCGATGCTCGAGCAAGACGACAAGGAAGGCATCATCGATTGGGACTTCCTGAATAAGTGCACAGTCGGTTTCGACGCCGACCACATGCCGGCCGACGCCAAGGATAATAAAAACTTCAAAGACTACGTCATGGGCACCTATGACGGCACGCCGAAAACGCCCGAATGGGCAAGCGAGATTTGCGGCATCGAAGCCGATGCGATTCGCAAACTCGCAGTTACCATGGGTAAGAAGAACAAGGTCGCCTTCTTGAGCTCCGCAGCGAATGCCCGCGTGAACAACGTGGACAGCCTGCCGCAACTCGTAATGACGATTGGCGCCATGGGCGGCCATATGGGCAAATCGGGCCACATGACTGGCACGACCATGCACTGCACGTCGGGCAATGGCGGCTATGCGTTGGTCACGAACGGCAAAGACGGCCTTCCCAAAATTGAGAACCCCGTTGACGACGCCATCAACGGCAACGAGATTTGGGATGCGATCCTGAACGGCCACTACAAGTTCACCGGCACGGGCCACTACGACCCCGCTGAGCAGCGCGACATCGACATTCACGTCATTTACAGCAACGGCGGCAACAAGCTGCAGACCAATGTTGGCATGGCGAAGGGCATCGAGGCCTTCCGCAAGGTCGACATGGTAGTAAGCCACGCGCAGTTCTACACGACGTCGGCCCGCTACTCCGACATCGTGCTCCCCATTTCCACGGAATGGGAGCGCGCCCATGGTCTTATCGGCGGCAACCTCGTCCACAAGAGCAATCGCGAAATGGTACAGGCATACGAGCGCATCATCGATCCGATGTTCGAGAGCAAATCTGACCAGGATATCGCCTGCGAGCTCGGCGAGAAGCTCGGTTTAAAGAAGGAAGACATCTATCCGTTCGACGCTGAGCAGCAGTTCTTCAACGTGCTCACCTCGATGAAGGTCATCGACGCCGACGGAAAAACCGAGAAGAACGCCGTGAAAGTCACCGACGATGACATCAAGGCGCTCGGCGTTGACGGATCTGCACAAGATGGCGAGCTCGAATACACCGAGCTCATGAAGCGCGGCGTATACCAGGTGGAACGCCACGTGGGCGACAACTACGGCTACATTGCCCTCGAGGATTTCTGCAAAGACCCCGAGAAGAATCCCGTCGACACCCCGTCCGGCAAGCTCGAAATCTACAGCCAATCGTGGGCCGACATGGTCAACGCCATTGGCTGGAGCACCATTGAGCCGATTCCTACCTATATCCCCGTTGCAAACGGCTACGAAAGCAGCTTCGCCGATTGGGGCAGCAAGACCCCCGGCGAATATCCGCTGCAGGTAATCAATCCGCATTACCTGCGCCGCGCACACACCGCATTCGACAACGTATCGTGGCTGCGCGAAGCATGGACCAATCCGGTTTTCATTTCTCGCGAAGACGCAGCAGCGGCCGGCATTGCCGATGGAGATACGGTGCTCCTTACGAGCCCGGTAGGCAAATGCGTGCGCCCTGCAACCGTTACCGCACGCGTGCGCCCAGGCGTTGTCGCCCTGCCTCATGGCGCGTGGGTGCAGGTCGACGAAGAAACAGGCATCGACCAGGCCGGTGCGGACAACTACCTCATCGCGCAAACCCCGACAGGCGCTGCGGTATCTGGCTACAACTCCGCCCTTTGCAAGATTGAAAAATACACGGGCACCGCTTTGGGAGCCGACGCCGACCTGCCCGCTCGCATGCCCCTGAAAGATGGTGAATAATCATGGCAACTGAAGAAACCAAGCGAATGGGCTTCTATTTCGATCAAAATTCTTGCGTTGGCTGCAAGACCTGCCAAGTCGCCTGCAAAGATAAAAACGATCTCGAAGTTGGTACCCTGTTCCGCCACGTGGTCGACTTCGAGGTTGGCGAGTTCCCCTCGGTGAAGTCGTACCATTACGCAGCGACGTGCAACCATTGCGAGAACCCCGCATGCGTCGAGGCTTGCCCGACCGAGGCCATGTACATCGACGAGGCCGACGGCACCGTGCAGCACGACGACGAGAAGTGCATCGGCTGCCAATATTGTGTGCAGTCGTGCCCCTACAGCGTACCTCAGTACCTCGAGGAGCAGAAGATGGTGCACAAGTGCGACGCGTGCTACGTGCTGCGCCAGAATGGCGAGCAGCCTGCTTGCGTAGCCGCATGCCCCATGCGCGCACTCGAATTCGGCGTCTACGATGATCTGGTCGCAGCGCATCCCGATGCCGTCGACCGAATTGCGATCCTGCCCGATTCTTCCCAAACGGGCCCGCATACCCTCATCGACGCTCGCCCGGCGGCGCTCGAGAATGATTTCCGCAAGGTAATCCTGTAAAAGCACACGCCCTCCAGCAAGCCGCGCCAGTATCCCTCCCAGCTGGCGCGGCTTTCGCGTATCATAGTTCGAAGGGAAGGAACCGCTATGGAAGCAAACGAGATCATTGCGAACGCATGCGCAAACCGCGCGTTCATCTATCAATATTTATGGCGTGTGTTTAGCGATGTGCCTGATGAGACGCTCATCGAGACCACGCTCCGCACAGCGCGCGAACAGTTCGAACTGTTCTTTGGCGCCGACTCGCCAGAAATGGAAGAGTTCACGGCGCTCTGCGTCGAACTTCAGGCGGCATTGGCGCTCGATGCAAACGCTTCGAGCCTGGCAAACGAATATACGCGCCTGTTTATCGGCCCGGGGAAACTTCCTGCATCGCCTTGGGAATCGGTATATGCATGTGGCGAAGAACTGGTATTTCAGCAAAGCACGCTCAACGTTCGCGCCGCATACCACGCCGCCGGATTCGCCGCGGCAGGCTACCCGCACGTCCCCGATGACCATATTGCAACCGAGCTCGCGTTCATGGCGGCGTTGTGCAGCGAAGCAGAGACACGCGCCTCTTCGGGCGATATGCCTGGCGCAAAGGTCGCGCTCGGCCGTCAGGCGATGTTTCTAGCCGAGCATCTAGGTTGTTGGGTGGGCGAATTTGCCCAACGTCTGACTAGCCACTTGCCGAAAAGTGCCAGCAGCTTCTACGTTCACGCCGCAAATCTGGCCGCTGCCTTGTGCAAGGCCGATGCAACCGCAACAGCGGAGCTTTTGGAGGCATGCCCGAAATAGCACGGGCAACAGCTCGCCTTAGGGGGAAGGCGCGATGGGGAAACTGAAATCAAACGTTCGAAAAGTGAAACTGCGCACAAAGTTCGCCGTGCTCATGGTGACGCTGTTCGCCGTCGCCTTGGCGGTAAACGTCGTGTGGACGACAGAAGCCCAGCGTCAACAAACCGAGAATGAACTGCAGGAAAAGGGTTTGGTGCTCTCGCAGCAAATGACCGCCATGTGGGATTTCATGTCGGCGAACCAAGAGAAGCTCGAAGCTGCCGCATATGGCAGCACGGGCAGCTATCAGGGCCTGCATTGCGCCGTCGTCGGCCGAAGCATAGGCCGGCTGTTCTCCATCGAGTCGGGCTACACCACGCGCTTCGTGAACTTCAATCCGCGCAATTCCGAAGACGAGCCCGACGAATTCGAAGCAGCGGGTCTCGATGCGCTCTATGCCGACCCAACGCTTGCGTACTATGCGAGCATCACGCAATACGATGGGTCGCAGGTATACCGATACATGGCGCCCATGGAAATCAAGAAGAGCTGTCTGGAATGTCATGGCGAGCCAGCGGGCGAACTCGACGTTACAGGCCACGCGAAGGAAGGCTGGAGCGTGGGCGACGTAGGCGGAGCCATCTCCATCGTGATTCCCATGGATATCTACATCCAAGCCGAACGCGACAACGTTGCGCACAATATGGAATTCTTCGTCGCAGTACTCGTTGCATGTCTGCTTATCGTATACGCCGCACTATCGTACCTGGTCACGCGACCACTTGCACGCATCCGCGGCGGCGTTGAGAAAATTCAGGCGGGCGAACTCGACGCGAAACTCGAACGGGTCGAATCGTCGCCCGAATTGAATTCGCTGGTCGACGAGTTCAATAAAATGACGCGCGAGCTTTCCGATCTCTATGACAGTCTCGAATCCCAAGTCGCCGATCGCACGGCGCAGCTCGCCCAAGCCAACGCTGTGCTCGAGCGACAACGTGCCCAGCTGGAAGAAGCCAACGAACGCTTGGCCCAAGACAACCAGTACAAATCGGACTTCTTATCGATGATGAGCCATGAGCTTCGCACGCCGCTCACCTCGATTTTGGCATTTTCCGAAATACTCAACAGTGAAGGAGCGCCCCGCGATGCGCGCGAAGCCCAGGTGCGTCAGGAAATCGAAACGAATTCGCGCGTACTCCTGCTCATGATTAACGACATCTTGGAAATGAGCCGCCTCGACGCAGGCAAGACCGAGCTTTCATGCGAGCCAGTAGAACTCGGCGACGTAGTGGGCATGGTGGAATCGGTCATGCGTCCTCTTGCCGAACGCAACGGCATCGACTTCTCGTGCTCCATCGATGCCGACGTGCCGCTCATCGAGGCCGATTTCGAGAAAATTCGCCATGTGGTTGAAAACCTCGTCGGCAATGCGATGAAATTCACGCCCGAAGGCGGAAAGGTGCGCGTAACGGTGAGTTATCATCCCGAGTGCGAACAGACATGGATTTGCGTGTCGGATACGGGCATCGGCGTGGCGAAAGCCGATCGGGAGCGCATATTCGAGCGATTCGCGCAGGCCGATTCATCGGTATCCCGCAAATATCGGGGAACGGGCCTGGGCCTTGCTTTGGCGAAAGAATACGTCGAAATGCACGGCGGAGACATAACGCTCGAAAGCGAACTGGGGCACGGGTCGGCGTTTACGGTGCGTCTGCCGATTCGCCAAGCGGTAAAGGAGGAATAGCGACATGGCCGAACCGTATAAAGTGATGCTCATCGATGACGATTGCGGCGTGCACACGCTCATTAAACGCATTTTGGAAGATGCGGGGTATTCATATTGCGGCGCATACGGCGGCGAAGAAGGATTGGAAATGCTGTCGACCGAGCACCCCGACCTGTTGCTGCTCGACGTGATGATGCCTGGCATGAACGGCTTTGACGTGTGCAAGTCCATTCGCGAAAAGGGACGCCGAATCCCCGTCGTGTTCCTTTCCGCAAAAGGCGACATCGTCGACAAGTCGATTGGCTTCAAAGCCGGCGGCGACGATTACGTGGTGAAGCCGTTCTCTTCCGAAGAGCTGTTATTGCGCATCGAGGCGCATCTACGTCGCCACAAAGCTAATTTGGCGTACGCGAAGGCAACGCAGCGCGAGGGATCGAGCAAAACGGGTAACCTTGAGATTTTCTTCAATCGCTATGAGGTGTATTTGCGCGGCAAGAAAATCGACCTCACCGCAAAGGAATTCGAGATCCTGGCGTTGCTCGCGTCGAACCCCGGCCAGGCGTTCGCACGCGGTCAAATCTACGAGCACATTTGGGGCCGCGACAGCAACGTGGACGAAAGCAGCATCACCGTATTCATGCGCAAAATTCGCGAGAAGATCGAAGACAATCCCTCGCAGCCGAAATACCTGCTCACGGTATGGCGCGTGGGATACAAGTTCGCCGAACGAGTATAGACACAACCTCGAGAAGCCAGAGCGTGAATCCCTACCTTCACGGCGAAACACGGCTTTAAGTCTTGAGGCGACAACACCGTTCGCCCCTAAGCGGCATACGCACCAGCAGACGGCTAGGAGCTGGGCCAAAAGTGGAATCAAGTTGCCCGGCGACCAAGCCGCCCTGAACTAATCGCGCTCAAGCACGCGCATAAGGTCGCTTCTGCTGTGCACATCGCATTTCTCGTAAATATGACGCACGTGCGTCTTAACCGTCGAGCGCGATATGACGAGCTCATCTTGGATATATTGGGCATCGTGTCCCGTAACCCACAGCTCAAACACCTCGCGCTCTCGAGCCGAAAAACTATAACGAGAAGCAACAGAATCGATGCGGTCTTCGAGGCTCCGTTTGAGCATATCTCCAACCCGAGCATCGAAATCTCCACCAGTCTCAGCAATGGCATCGCTCACGCAAACCTTCAGGGTCGTTTCCTCCCTAGAAGACTCGCCGTCGGACACTGAACGTTTCCGCGCGATGCGCCGCAACTCATCTTCAGTGGGGCTCGCGAAGAAGAACGTCGTATCGGCATCGCGAAAAAGAAAACCTGCGGCCACAATGAGCGCGACAACAGCGCACACCAAGAATTCCAGGGAGCTCACGCCGAATACGAGCGCGGATCCCTCGCCCAAGGAAATGCCAACATGGACGGCAAACCTGCCCGCAGAAAACACCGCAAGGGCAGACATGCTGCCCGTTCGAACTGTTTCAGCGAGTAGCACCCACGTCAGCATTTCAAAGAGCATCATGCCGCAACGCACAAGTGCCTCAAGAGGGATGGCCGCAACTTCCTCGCCAACCGCCGCAAGCATAAGCACGGCAGCGAACGCAATGAGTGCGACTCTGTAAAGAACGCCCAAATTCAAACTCGTTCGCGGAATGAGCAGCGTATACAACAACATAATGGCCGACGCAGCAACAACGGAAACGAAAAGCACACTCGGGCCAGAGAATTCAGCGCTCGCATGCACCGAATACACGCGAAGGCCACCATACACGAGCGTCACCACCGCAAGCCCAACCAGGGCTCCGATGGGGACGGGCGAATGAGAAGGAGGCTCTTGGGGAATGCCGCCTTCCCAACCGACAGCGCGATTCGAGCCTCTGGAAAAGCACGCGCATGCGCTAAGTCCGGTAGCGAGGGGCAACGCCGTCGCAACAAAAGCGGCGACGGACCACGGCATAAACGATGTGGCGAAATAAATAAGCCCTGCAAACGCGAACGAAAGAGCGGTGCAGATAACCGCATTCTTGGCATCGAGCGACCCATACACAACGCCCCATGCCAGCATGGGGCCAACAACAAACAAGCCCGCCGAAGCCGCCGCGGCCGCATGCATAATCGGCTGCGCGAAAAACGCCTGCATGCATGCTGTCGAAACCGACGCGAGCGCCGACGAAGAAACAACGAGCGCGAAAAGCGCACGATGCGGAAGAGCCTCGATTTTGCCACGCAAAAGGAACGCCGCGAGCAGCGGCAAGATCGCAGCGACAGAAGAAGCAAGGTGAGACGATGTCAAAGCGTCAATCGAAAGATTCTGACCGAGCGAGCCCACGGAATTAAAGGACACGAAAATCCATGCCCAATAGAATCCGAAGCCCATATACGCCACAATATTGCGAAACGCGCGCATTCATTCCTCCCCTGTTTTTTGCTTTTGGCATTGTAGCGCACGCCCAGATTCATTTCGCGAAGCACCGCTCTCAACTGGAAATTACCGAGAAATCGTCCCAGAAGGTTGATGGGGCGTACGGGGTTCAACCCAGAAGAATGACGCGGCCGATACCGCCGGAACATATCTTTCAACCATCGTATGGCGCAGCGATGCGCCGCAAGCATTCGACGCTACGGCGTCACAAATACAGGAGGAAAAATGAAAGCAATCAATGGCGTTTCTCGCCGCGCGTTCCTTGGCCTTGGCGCCACCGCCGCCGCAGGCGCTGCCGCAATGGGACTTATAGGATGCAGCCCCAAAGCCGACAGCAAATCAAGCACGACAGACTCAGCTTCGGGCAACACGAGCGATTCCACCCCGTCGTTCCTGCAGAAGCCTGAGACTATTCCCGCGAGCGACATCAAGGAAACCGTCGACGTCGATATCGTGATAATCGGCGCGGGCATGTCGGGAATGTCGGCAACGCGTTCCGCAATCGAAAGCGGCGTCGCTGGAGAGAAAATCGCCGTCATCGAAAAGGGTGAATCGTTCCAGGTTCGCTCAAACCAAATCGCCTCGTGCGGCGGACAAATCCAGGAAGCGCTCGGCATCAAAGTAGATAAAGCTGCCGTAACGGGATCGATTATGAAGGAATGCGGCTATCGTCCCAAGATGCCCATCATCAAGCTTTGGGCCGACAACTCCGCCGAAGCTTTGGATTGGTACCTCAGCGCGTCTGAAGGACAGTACAGCACTGGCACCGAAGGCGACCCCTACGATGGCACGTCCATGAGTGTTCGCAAAATGCACTGGCCGCACCCCGCCGATGCAAACATCGAAAACGACTGGTACGACCTCTACGACGTATGCCAGATTTGCCTGCCCACCCATGCGCCCTACATGAAAAACGTTTACGACATTTGCGTTGCTGGCGGCGTGAACTTCATGTTCAGCACTTGGGCGCGCCAGCTGATTCGCGAAGACGGCGGCCGAGTAACGGGAGTCATCGTCGAAGATGCCGACGGAAACTATAAGCAAATCAATGCCGCGAAAGCCGTCCTGCTCGCAACTGGCGACTATGCCAGCAATCGTGAAATGCTCGAGTACTACCAACCGTGGGCAACGCGCTACAACAGCATTTTTCCGAACACCGACGCAAAGGGCGAAAAAACGAATACGGGCGACGGCCAGCAAATGGGCATGTGGATTGGCGCGAAAATGGAAGATGGCCCGCACGCCCCCATGGTTCACAACATGTTCGGCCCGCTCGGCTGCGATGCATTCCTTCTCGTCGACATCGAAGGTGACCGCGTTATGAACGAAGACGTGGGCGGAACCTATATCCAGGCGCAAATTGCCCGAGCCCGCGAAAACATGCTGTGGCGCGTTTGGGACTCGAAATGGCCCGAGCAGATCGGCCACATGGACACCGGTCACGGCAATGTAAACTGGCTTGTGGACAGCGGCTCTGAAGTTCCCAACGGTTCCTATGGCCGCAGCGCCTATATCGCCCTCGACGAATCGAGCGAAGACGGCAACACCGCTAGCTACAATAGCTATTTCGCCGAAGGCACGCCCACTCCGAATAAGCAGGGCGTGAAATGCGACACCTTGGAAGAGCTCGCCGAGAAGATGGGCGTTGACGCCGACAAGTTCGCAGCAACTATTGCTCGATACAACGAACTCGCCCACAACGGAAAAGACGAGGATTTCGGTAAGCGCGCCGACCGACTCTTCCCGATCGAGGAGGGTCCGTTCTTCGCATTCCCCATTACAAACTGCAACATCCTGGTGACCCTAGGCGGCCTTGAAACCACCGTTGATTTTGAAGTGCTCGACACCGAGGACAAGGTCATCGATGGCTTGTATGCGGTTGGCAATACCCAGGGCGGCCGCTTCCTCGTCGACTACCCTCTGCCTGCACCTGGCGCGAGCCACGGCTTCGCCCTCACCCATGGCATGCTCGTGGGCCGCATTTTGGCAAAACTGTAACAACTCGCTGCCTAGCAAATCCTCCCTCCCGCTAGGCAAGAAGAGACCCGCTTCGTTTTTGAGCTGCCTCCCATTTCTCGGACACGAGAAATGGGAGGTTTTCTTATGCGCATCGATCCCAGAGTGAAGCACGACCGTTTCAAGTGCCGAAACTTCAACAATGAACCTCATATCCATATTTCATGTGGGAAGAAAAAACGAAAAGCCCCCTGTTTCCTATGAAGAAAAAAACGAAAAGTCCCTGTTTCCTGTGAAGACAAATGCTCAACCCTGCAGCACAATTCTCAAACAACCCGGGTAGCTCATAAACACAAAAACAAGGAATGGGTGGCATGGAAACGAATATCTCCCGCAGAAATCTCATTAAAGGCGGTGCGGCATTTGCCGCGGCCGCAACTCTGCTCGGCGCTTCGGCTTGTTCACCGCGAAAAGATGCGGAAAACGCCCCAGCGGCAAAATCTGATCTCCCCGCTGACCTACGCGCGTCAGATTTTAAATACAGCGTGGTGGAAACCGACCCTATAACCAGCTTCGCCTCCGAAGAAACCTACGACATCGTGGTGGTCGGAGCCGGATGCGCCGGCGTTCCCGCAGTGCTTACCGCCGTTGAAGAGGGCGCGACCGTCGCATGCCTCCAGAAAGAGGCCACTGTTGCCGCCAACGGAAACGGCTGCTCTTTCGTAGTTAAAGAAGCTTCCAACTTGTCGGGCATTGCACGCTGGCGCAGCGACTGGGCAAAACTCAGTGATTGGCGAATCAATCCTGCCCTGTTCCAGTATTACGTGGACTATGCCGAAGAAGCGGTACCGTGGGTTATATCTCGCGGTATCGAAGAGGGCATTACCCCTATCGAGTTCTTAACCGACAGCTCAATCCACTATGACGACGGAAGCCTTGTCGCCGTATGCGACGCAACCCAAGAATCCAATCAGAGTCTCATGGTTGCCCTCGCAAATCGCGCTGAACAAAACGGCGCCAAATTTTACTACGAAACGCCCTGCGTTCAGCTTGTGCAGTCTGAAGACGGTACCGTAACCGGAGCAATTGGCAAAACCAAAGACGGAAAGTACATCAAACTCAACGCCTCAAAAGCGGTCATCTTGGCGGCGGGCGACTACATGAACAACGACTCAATGGTCGACCGCAATCTGCATGATTCGTTTATGTATCCAAGGGTACTGGAAAACCACACTGGCGACGGCCACATCCTTGGCATTCTTGCCGGTGGACGCATTGCCCCGCTTGGACATGCGCGTCAAATCCATTCCAACTACATCGGCCCCTTCATGTTCTTCCCCTTCCTCGCACTGAGCCTCGAAGGCAAACGCTTCTGCAATGAGACAGTGGGTATGAGTAGCCTCAACATCCCCATGTCTTACACCACCAAGCCAGAAGACGCAGGAAGGCATTTCAGGCTGTTTGATTCCAAAACCGAAGGATTTTATCCGAGCAGCCTGGGCATTCCTCCCGTGGCCCTAGTTGGCGAAGGGTCCGCCTGGATGGATCCCGAAATTGTGGTATCGGGAAACACCCTCGAGGAGCTGTGCGAAAATGCAGGCATTCCCGTTGATGAAGGCGTTGCAAGCATCAAGCGCTATAACGAAATGTGCGCACAAGGGCGAGATGACGACTTCGGTGTGCCCGGCAGTCATCTGGTGGCAATGGACACTCCGCCGTATTACTGCATCAAGGGCGATGTGGGTATGTCGGCAATTAACGCTGGCGTCATGGTGGACGACCGCTATCGCGTTATCGATGAAGACAGCAATCCCATTCCGGGACTATACGCTGCCGGCGTTGATGCAGGCAACCCATGCGGCGGCATCAACTGGAGCATGCCCGGAGGCTTTTCGAATTCCCATATCTTCACCGCAGGGCGTTATACGGTGATTCACGCGCTAACCGGCGACATGAAACCTAAAAATCCCAGTGGATTTGATGACTTGAAAGAATATTTCGCAGGCGAAGACGGGTCATATATGTGGGAAAGCCCTGATTGCGCCACGGCCATCAGCGTTTGGTAGACGCCTCTACTCTTACGTTCCTGCAGGGGGCCAAGAGCTACTCTTGGCCCCCTGGCACATACCAAACAGAACACTTTTGCACTTGTCTATTCGTTTTCTTTCGCATCGCACACAAGGTCAATCAGGTCTTGTCGCGAATGTACGCCCATCTTTCGATAGAGGCTTTTCGCATACGTCTGGACGCTGTTAATCGACAGGCCCAAATCCTGAGCAATGCGTTTTTGCGTATGACCCTTTGAAAGCAAACGCATTACGTCGCATTCGCGCTGCGTTAAGTCATATTGCGAGGAAAGCCGACGGACAGCTTCCTCTTGCTCGTCGCTTGCCCCTTCGATGCCACGTTGCGGATTAATTCCGTCAACGCCCAAGATCATCCACAAGAAGAAGAAAAACGCCATAAGAAACGCCATGGCTAACGCGACGGCGTTCACGGTATTTGCCATAAAACCGCTGTCGCCAAAAGGCATCGTCCCAAATGCGTCTGCCACCACGTTCATACCAACAATGCACAATGGAATCGCGACCGTAATATATTGCGCTATCTTTCGATCAGACCGTCTTGCCCATTCGAAGCCCAAAAGCCAAAGAAGCACCATGGCAAGCGGCAGACTTGGCAACACTATTTCAGCGCACAACCCAACATGGACAGGGTTAAGCAGTGCTATGCAATAGAGGAATATAGTAAGCAGCAGCATAAATGATCCCCAAAAGAAAGAACTTGCTCCACTTGCGCTGCGTGATAAAGAGGAACGTTCCTTGCGGTATTCAACAAATATGCCAATAGAGCAAACGGCATAGAGCGCAAACCCTATGATCAGATGCAATGCGTCACCGGTAAACCAAACCCCGCTGGACGTAGAAACATACGAACCCATAAACATGTCACTCACGAACAGATAGCACACAAACATGAGTACGAGCAGTATATTCCGAGCGAAAGCACGCTTCGTATACGATTGCAAGCCCACATTGAACATCTTCGCATCTGATTTAGGCAAAATCTGAGCAAAGCCCCCCGCGGCAAGAAGCATCGGATAATTCGCACCAGCATAAGGAAGCCCGCACACTTGAAGCACAGAAGGAATTATCGCGCCAACAACGAACGATACGAGCAGTGACGCCAGCACAATTGCCGCATGAAGCCGCTCTTCGCAACATGCAAGTGCAAACATCATGCGAACGCCGAGAAACACACCATACAACCCGACGACAACAGGATAGAGCCAGAATAAAATCAAAGGAGGGTTAGCACCCACCTTCTGAAACACCAGGAGCAAAACCACAAATGCGAGCAAAATAAGCGCGAGCATGCACAACGCCACCTGTGCACTCCTAGAAAAAGATATGAGCCCATTGGGGCGTCTAGCCAGCACCAACGATCCAGAGAGCATTACAAGAAATAAGAGAAGAGAATACGTAAAATTCGATGAGGCGTATGGGAGTTGAGGAAAAAATTCTCCCGGGAAAAGAGGCAGCATAAATAGCGGCCAATAGAGCGCAAGGGCAAACAGGGTCATCAGAGGAGTCTTCCAAGAGCCTTCGCTTTGCGAAATGCTATGCTGCATCAAGCCCATGCTAGACATTTGTAGAAATCCCCTCTGTTCACATGATTGTTCATGCCCACGTACTTCATCTCGCACATCTCGATTGCCGCAAGAGGAGCCGAAATGAAAGCCAGGACCCGAGTCTGGTTAGCCTAATATCTTACCACAGAGCAGATTTTCACATTAGGATACGCCTAGCAGCTTCATGCTCGGATTTTCCGATAACGACGACAAAAGTTTTAAGCAAACGGCAGTATCGCGAACGCCCATGCATGCAGACGCTCTACCAACACCCCTGTTCAGCATCAAAAGAAAGGGCCAGCATAGGACCAGAACCTTTTAGACAAATCCCGTGCGGAACATGGCGGGCCGCCAAATCGCGAAGCCACCGCTTTTCCTCGTCGGACCATATGCGCCACGGGGGATGGTTGCAGTCGTAATGGGGGCATTGACGAGGAATAGGACAGCGAGACGCACTCGCTGGAACATTGCGCCCTCGTGGCCTGCTAAACGCTCGCAGCATTGAGCAGGTGTCTTCTTCACTTCGAGCGCACCACCCCGCCGCGCGTCCACGGATTGGATTGCATGGCGCACCAGTATCGTTTGATGCACGACTGCACCTGCAAAATGCTCGCAGCATTTTGCAGGTTGCCAAACCGCTGAACGCACGTTGCACCATCGAAAACCTGCTAAACGCTACGAGCATTTTGCAGGTTCTGACAAGTTCGGCTTTCGCTCGCGCCGCAGCCACCCCACGCACGCCTTCCGCAAACGCCACCCGCTCGGCCGCATTTCTGGGCCACGCGGCTCATGATTCATCGGAAATTAAGCCTTAGGGCGGTATGAGCGGGGCATTCTCTCTTGTATAATGACACGTAATCGCAAAGCTATCGAAAAATGGCACCGCGTCGAAAGCCGCGACACGAACGACCTCAGGCAAGCCGCTACGCCGAGCCTTTGAGGAGCAACGAAGCCCGTAGCATCAACGCATCGCGGCACTCGCTGCGTACCACCCGTCGGCATTTCAGGCTTCGCCAGAACACGCCAACCGCCGTTTATACCCCTTTGCGAACCCGCCAAAACGAGAGGAACGTCATGAGCAAGACACGGAAACTAATGGGCCTTGCCGCAGCGCTCGCCTTCGCCATGGTGATGCTGCCGGCATCGGCATTCGCCGATACGACGCAGTACGACCTATTCGTCAACGGTGAGCAGTTCACCAGCGAAAAGCTCACCATCGAATGCGGCGAGGGCACGGCGACGTACGACCCCGCTACGCACACCCTTACACTTAATAACGCGTCTATCGCGAATACAGCTGGCTATGGAGGCATCGCCTCGAATCTGACGGGCGATTTGACCATCGCGCTTCAAGGCAACAATTCCATCGCCCTTGACGACAACATGGGCATTATGGCCGCAGGAAACATCGAGATCACGGGGGGGCAGGCAACCTCGCAATTAACGTCGACGGAGAAACCAAGGACGGCTTAAGCGTTGCCGGCAACGTCTCGGTACGCGAGACGAGCCTCGCCGTCAACGCCCCTGGTGGCATTGGCATCGCTAGCGACGGCACGGTTTCGTTCGACAACGCGCAAGTCAAATCTGCCGCGTTGTATGCGGGCATCGACGCCATCAACCTCTTTATCGAAAATGGAAGCGTGGTCGATATCTCTGCGACGGAAGATCGCTGCAACGCCGCGTTCATCAGTTCCCGCGGCGGCGCAACGGGCGGCAACATTCGCATTTCGAGCTCCAACGTTATGGCGAAGAGCGTCTTCCCCGGCTTGTTCGCCGGCGACAATTTGACGATTAGCGGCGCCTCCGTCCAATCGACCTCTATCGCCGCTGCCGCCTTATGGGCGCGCGGCGACTTGATCATTAGCGGAAATGCGCACGTCACGCTCGACGGCAAAGACCCCTCTGGTTGCAAAGGCAACTTCACGGTCTACGCAGCTGAAATCGACGCCAAGAATACTAACGATGACAATATTCCGGCGCTCTTTGACAACCTCGCCATTGGCAACGATTACGACCTGACGTCCGCCGTCGCCGTCGATAGCGAGGGTGCGACCATCGACCTCATCGAGCACGACGGCGCCGAGCAGGCCAAAGACTTCCTGCATCTCTACAAGAACATCCACTTCGTTACCAGCGAGAAATCTGCCACCTATTCCTTCCCCTTCACAAAGGTCGTTAAGAAGGGCGGCGACATCGCACCTAAGCCTCAGGAATTCGAGCTCGAAATCTTCAACGTCGGCGTTGGCCAAATCGAGGATTACACCGACGTAACCGTGACGGCAACCGTCGCTACGAATGGCGCAGGCGAATACGAGGGCCTTCTCACCATCAAGGGCCCGAAGAGCCAGGTTCGCGACATAACCTGCCAGGGCTTCTGCGTGCGCGAGAAGAACACGGGCGTGGCGAACTGGGCTTATTCCGACGCCGTTTACCAAATCTTCTGCCATGAATACGAGATTACGACCGACGGCCAGTCCGCCACCCAGTTTAGCTACGATATTTTCCCCGTTAAACTCGTAGAAACCGACAACGGCGCGTTCTACGAGAAAACGCAAGATACGCCCGTAGCGAGCATGACGTTTGAAAATGTCTACACGGAAAAGGCAGCTCCCGCCGCGAACGACAAGCCCGCGACCGACAACAAACCGGCCGCCAGCACCAAGCCCGCAGCGAATAACAAGCCCGCCGCAGGAAATATTCCCCAGACGGGCGACAGCAGCGCTCTGGCCATTGAATTTGCTGTGCTGCTGATGGCCGCAGGCGCCCTGACCGTCGCGATCGCGGCCAAGAAGATGCGCAAAGGACACGACGTCCGCTAGGGTAATGGACGCGGCGCTCACCAGAGTATGACGCGTCGCGACCAACAAGATGTCTCGCAACCGGCATAACGCACCGCGACCAGCGAAACGCGTCGTAGCCGGCAAAATAAGGGGCAACCGCTTGGGCGATATCTAACCGGTCGCCCTGAACAAAACACGCATTGCATCAAGAAGCCCGCTCAGTGTTTCCATCACCGAGCGGGCTTCATTGCCTTCAATAAACACAACGGCCACTTCACCAGGCGTTATACACTTTCATGAGCGAGTTTTCGACACAAGGCTACACTTTTATGAGCGACTTTTCAGAGATTTTCGCACTTTCATGAGCGAGTTTGAAACGAAGCGCCCACGTTTGACCATCGCACCTGTTAATGCTCGTAGCGTTTAACAGGTGCCGAGAACGGAATCCCCATCACCGGCCGGCGCGAAGGAACGCGGCTTTGCCGGTGCGGGGCGCAAACACAAGATCCGCCGGCCCGAAGGCTCGGAGCGCTGCTTCAAGCATGGGTGCCAGGCCCTAAATTACCAATGGCGGCGGTTTTGACCACAATCAGCGTCGAGATGGTCAAAACGCCCGTCATTCGCAAATCCCATTCCAGCGAAACCCCTTCGAAGCCCTCCTAGACACTTCGAAGGATGGCTCGCTTCCGCAAAACCCCAGATGGGCAAGGTTTCAAAAGCAAGAGTTGCGGATCGGGCGAGCTTGGCGAAGATGGACCTAACATTGGAGCGTGCGAAAATTTGCGAATGGCGGCGGTCTTGACCACCTCTTCGCATATCCTGGTCAAAACCGCCGCCATTTGCAAACGCCGCCTTCTCAAAACCTGTTAAACGCTACGAGCATTTAACAGGTGCACCCCACAATGCAAGGAGGCCGCCCCGCGGGGCGGCCTCCTTCGATTCGTGGTTCTGTTAGAGCGAGCGCTTGGTACTTTGCGCTTTAGAGTTTATGAACGTCGCTGGCCTGCAGCTTGCCGTTCTGACCCGTGGTAACCTCAAAGGACACACGCTGGCCTTCGTCGAGGGTCTTATAACCGTCCATCTTGATCTCGGAGAAGTGAACGAAGAGATCTTCGCCATCGGCCTGGGAGATAAATCCGTAGCCCTTCTCGGGGTTGAACCATTTGACAGTTCCTTCAGCCATTTTCGGCCTCTTTCTCTCCCCGAATTACCGGGGATGTAATCTGCCCAGATTGCTCTGGGTCCACCAAAACCTGCCCCACCGTTTACGATGGAACAAAACGCTTCCATCGTCCACGACGGCACGGGTGCCATTCGGTCTTACTTCGGCGATTGTTATCATTTTAGTGAGATTGCGCGGCATTTCTTTATGAATTTTGAAAACTTGCAATTCGCCGACGAACTGTTGACATGCGGTTAAAAAGCATCGGGCTCACGTGAGGTCTCGACCGCCGCAAGCAATCATTGACAACCGCCCTTCACCCGCCAACGACAACCACCATCAACAGCGCCTCAATCGAACCGCCGTGCGCAACGGCGCGATGGCGTACCAATCAGCCAGAAGAAGCCCGACGAAAGCTACTCCTCACCCGCAATGCCGTCAGCCTCGAGCATCTCGTCGAAATCGTTCATCACGGGAATCTCACCCGCCGCAGGCGCTTCGATGCCATATGCTGCCGCGAGCGCACAAGCCTGATCGAATCGCAGCTGAGCCGCCTGTTGCTTGCCGGCCTGTTCAAGATAATACGACTCAAGGGCCATGCCGCGCACCAAATACTCGACCACATGCGGATCGGTTCCCGATACGCTCAGAATGCCCGCGAAGCTTTCGGGCGCCAGCCCCAGTACCACGCTCGCATCCATTTCGAGCGCATTCGCGATGGCATCTTCCACCGACGCGGCTTTCGCATCGGGGTCGTCGTCTTTCTCAACCGTGCGACGCATCGCCTCGACGAATTGCCAGATCAAACGCATCAAATAATCTTGCTGAAACATGTTAGGAACCTCGTTCTGTCGAACGGGGTTTCCGCTCGACGCTGCGCGGGAATCTGGCGGACGATTTCGCTTTCATTCGTCGCTCGCATAGCGCTGCTACGCTTCGCTTCTCTTTCAAGCGAACTTGCCTCGCCAGATCCTCGCTCGCTGACTTTTGGCGTATGCCCAAAACTCGCCACGAGCTTGTTCGGGCTCGCTTACGCTTCTGTCCCAGGCATCTTCAGGCCCAGATGGTCAAACGCCCTGGCAGTTGCTTGGCGACCCTTCGGTGTGCGCATAATGAGCCCTTGCTGAATAAGGAATGGCTCATACACGTCTTCCACCGTGCCCGGATCTTCAGAAAGCGCCGATGCAAGCGTGGTAAGTCCCACAGGACGCCCCGCAAACGAGTCGCATAAAAGCTCAAGGATCTTGTTGTCAAGGCCATCGAGCCCCAGCGAATCGACCTCGAAAAAGCTCAATGCCGCTGCCGCGGTATCTTCGTCGATATCGCCGTTGCCGCGCACCTGCGCCCAGTCGCGCACGCGCTTGAGCAGACGGTTCGCCAAGCGAGGCGTTCCGCGGCTTCGACGCGCGATTTCAATGGCGCCTTCCTCATCGACCGCCACATCCAAAATGCCTGCCGAGCGCTTCACGATGTCAGCAAGCTCTTCAGGGGTGTAATAATCCAAGCGGAACACGATACCGAATCGATCGCGCAAAGGCCCGGTAAGCAAACCCGTGCGCGTGGTCGCGCCGATAAGCGTGAAGTGCGGCAAATCGAGGCGAATGCTGCGCGCCGCCGGCCCCTTGCCCACCACAATATCGAGCACGCAATCTTCCAGCGCGGGATACAGCACCTCTTCCACCTGGCGATTCAAGCGATGAATCTCGTCGATGAACAGCACGTCGCCTTCTTCGAGATTCGTCAAAATAGCCGCCAAATCGCCTGGACGTGCAATAGCCGGGCCGCTCGTGGTGCGAATGTTCGCGCCCAACTCGTTGGCGACAACGGTGGCGAGCGTGGTTTTGCCCAAACCCGGAGGCCCGCTGAACAGCACGTGGTCCATGCATTCGCCGCGCTGCTTGGCCGCCTGAATAAGAATGGACAAGCTGTCTTTCACGCGCGTTTGGCCCAGATAATCGTCCAGGTATTTCGGGCGAAGCGAGCGATCGAGCGCCAAATCGTCTTCGGTGAGGTCGCTCGAAACCACACGCTCGCGCGGCGTTTGCTGCGCGAAGCCCGCGCCTCCCGACGCCGAACCGCCCGAAGGTGCCTCGAACACCATTCCTTCTATTTGAATGCCTTCAGCCACGAATTACTTCCTTTACCCCACCGAGCCAAGTCGCTTTAAAGCATACTGCAACAGCGCGCCCTCGGTATTCAATTCCTCGGGAGCACCCTTCAGCGCCAAATCGGCCTCGGCCAGCGTGAAGCCCATAGCAAGCAGGCCGTCGCGCGCGCCCTGCAAGCGTTCGGTGGCGGCTGCCGTCGCGGCGCTGAACAGGTCTTGTTCGCCCGCCTGCGCCAAATTACCCTTCAATTCCAGAATAAGGCGCTGCGCGGTTTTCTTGCCCACGCCCGGAATGGTGGACACCGCCTTCACGTCTTCTGATTGAATAGCGGAAATAAGTTCGGCCGGCTTGAACGTGGAAAGCGCCGCCAGCGCCGCCTTCGGGCCAATGCCCGACACACCAATAAGACGCAGGAACAACGCATGTTCTTCCTGAGACAAAAAGCCATACAGCGTCATAGCATCTTCGCGCACAGCAAGATGCGTGAACAGCGCCACATCGGCGCCCGCCTCGGGAAGCTTCACAATGTCGGTCGCAGGCATGTACACGGCAAAGCCGACGCCGTTCACGTCGACGAAGGCTGTATCAGCGCTTCGGCCGGCCATTGTGCCTTTCAGGAATGCAATCATCGGCAACCTCTCACAAGCGACAAGCGGCGAAAACCGCGCATGCCACGAATCAATCTACAAACGTCTGTTCGTAAATATACCATAGCGGCACAAACGAAAACATGCAGCCGCCGCTCTTTTTGCGACAACTGCACGTTTTGCCCTTAAGACGAAAAGCGTCAGCGAAGAAAGCGACGCGTAACGTTTCTCCTATTGCACGGCGCGGGCCTCGCCGTCGACACCGAGCTGGGCCTCGAGGCGCTCGCCCTTGTCTTCGACCACGACCGATTCGACGCTCGAAACGTCGCCGCCAGCCACACGATATTCGGTAAGGCACAAGTCCATGGTCTCCATGTCGCTCTTCGGTTTCTTCAAGCGCACAACCAACGTTGAGCCCTCCTGGGCTATGGCTTCAATTTCCTTGCCAGGAATCGAGCCGCCCGAAAGCTGCAGCTGAATCCACTCGTCTTGCGGCTTCCAGCCATTGCCCGGCATGGCAACGATTGCACCGCCAGAGATCTCCATGCACAACACGGGCAAGTCGGCGTCTTCTTCCCACGTCCACGCAGAGTCGTCTGCATTCTGTTTTGCGCAACCAAGCATCGTCGCAGTCACAGGGCCGCACGCCGTCGTGGCTACGGCTCCACATGCCGCCGCCACGAACGTCCGCCTCGTCATATGCTTCGCCACGGTCGCCTCCGTTTCGCCCGAATTTCCACTGAGCTCTTCGTTGCCTTCATTGTCCCATACGTGCGCCCCGTGCGTCGAGAAACGAAGCGGGAACGCATGCGACAGGCAAGAAGCGAAAAAAACGGGTGCAAACAGGCACAAAGAAGAGCTTCCACACCCGTGGCAACCACAAATCAACACCGTAAATATCAATAAGATGCCTGATGAAAAGCACGCCATTTTCGCCAAGAAATTCACGGGCGAAACGAGAAAAGCCTCGAGCCGGACGACGTTTCGCACTCCATGCGTCACATTCCCCCTGCACCTTGCACCCTCCACATTAAGCTCTCGTGCAGAAACCACGAACCCGATTTCCCAGTGCTACCATAGAGGGGTTTTGCAAACGCTTCACGGGGGACCTTCATGCGCGGAAATATCGAATCGAACACGCAAAGCGGCGTTGGCGCCATTTTCGCCATATATCTTTTGGGCCTTTTGCTCGGCGGGCTATACGTGGGCATGATTTCACCCGTACGTCTCGTGATCCAGCAAGATTTCGGCCTAGGCGACACCGCGGGCATTTGGATGGTGAACATCTACACGCTGTTCTACGCCGCATGTATCCCCGTTATCGGCAAGCTCGCCGACATCCGCGGCCGCAAGCCGGTCTTCATCGGTTGCTTGCTCGTGTTCATGGCAGGCTCGCTTATTTGCGGCCTGTCGCAAATGCTTGATAGCTTCCCCGTCCTGCTCGCCGGCCGCTTGGTGCAAGCCGTTGGCGCCTGCGGCATTATTCCCGTAGCGAACGCCGAAATAGGGGCGACGTTCCCTCAAGAAAAGAAAGGCATGGCGCTCGGCATAGCCGCCGCTGTTGCTGGCATCGCAAACGTCATTGGTGCCGCCGTGGGCAGCCTGGTCGTGGCCATCGTAGGAAACGATCACTGGTCAGCGCTGTTCTTCTTCGCCATTCCCGTATGCTTGGCGCTCATTGTCGCGAGCCTGCGCGTTCTTCCGAACCACAACGTCGAAGACTCGACGCCACTCGACATCCCCGGCTCAGTACTGCTCGTCGTCACGGTGCTGCTGTTCCTGTTCGCAGTTCAGCACATCGATGTGCGGCACGTCGGCCAATCGCTCGCATCTGCAGAAGTACTCGCTCCTGCCTTGGGCTTCGTCGCGTCACTCGCTGCGTTTGTGCTGACGGAACGCCGCGCGGAAAGCCCTGTGTTCCATTTGGAATATCTCGGCAATAAGCCCATCGTCATCACCATGGTGGTGAGTTTCTTTGTGGGCTGCATCATTATCACCATGACAATCATCCCCGAAGTCGCCGAGTTCATCATGAGTGCGCCGGTCGGCTCGGGCGGCTTGTATATTTTGCCCGTAGGCATCGTGAGCATGTTCGGCCCGCCGATTGGCGGCAAGCTTATCGATAAATTCGGTCCTAAACCCGTTATGATGGGCGGCCTCTCCGTGGCGGCCGCGGGCTTTTTATTCCTCGCGTTCGTAAGCCTGAACAGCGCAAACGCAATTCTGCTCATCGTCGGTTTATCTATTATGGGCTTGGGTATGGGTTTTGCGATGGGCGCGCCCACCAACTACATGGTGCTCGAAAACACGAGCCCCACAGAAAGCGGAGCCGCAATCGCAACCATTGCGCTGGTTCGTCAAGTGGGCACCACCGTGGCACCAGCGCTGCTGCTCGGTTTTGTTTCTGCCACGCCGGGCGCACAGGGCTTCTTCCACATGCTGCTGTGTGCGGCGGCGTTCTGCATTATTTCGCTCGTGTGCATGGCGTTTTACCGCAAGAAATAAGGAGGAAGCCACCAGCGCCGGGGCCAGCCCAAAACGTCGCCGGCTAGTGTGCTTCCCAATATCGCTTGCACGCTTCGGCGAATATGCCCTCACCCGGGAACGGCACCGCGTGCGCTTCAAGCGTTTCGGCGGCATCATCTGCCCCATTCGATGCGCCCAGGCCGCGCAGTTCGCCGGAAGCGCCCGAGTCACACGAGCCGCACAACCCGGTTGACCCATCCATTGCACCTGGCTCGTCAACAAGCAGCATCGACCCATCGCCGATGGGCGCACCATAGCTCATGAGCGACATAGTATCGCATGCCCACAGGGGGTCGCGACCTGCCGCCATCCAACCGCCAGCATAGTTCTCCACGCGCTCGACCGGCGAATGACCCACAATTTGCGGCACGCCGGGCAACGCATCGTCGAGCATATCGCGCAAGTCGGCCCACAAAGGCCCCGGCAGCGACCAGCCCCCACGCGACGGCGGACAGCTGTCCAAATCGCCCCAATGCGACGAATCGGCGAGCATCTCATTCAAGCGCTGGGCAATCGCTACCGCATCAGCAGGCACGTCGGCCAAAAACCGCTTCGCCCACACTCCCGTCACACCCGCATGCGAGCACAAATACGGCCCAACTGCACAGGCGACCTTTGCCTGCAGGGCATCTTCCAGAATCGTTCGCAGATTACGCATGATGGACATGATCGAGCCCGGACCACGCTTGCCACGCACGTAGCAAAAATCGTGGTTGCCCAGCAGCACGTCGATTCGCATGCCGCGCCCGCGATGCTCGCGAACCCATTTCGCATAAAACTCCATAGCGTTTAGCTCATCGGCTTCGTTCGCGCCCCAGTCATCGCACGCGTCGCCCAAAAATACGACACGCCCAATTTCCGCATCACCAGCCAGCATCCCATCGATACGGGGCAGCACAAATTGCTGCTTCAAATGCAAATCGCCCACAACCAGCGTTTTCATGAGCCCACCTCATATTCCAAGCGCAATTCGCGCGCCCACGTCAGCAGAACCTCGAGTTCAAAAAGCATCGACAGCGACAAGCCTGGCCGTACTCTACTCAATTTCGGCCATAGCGCGTCCAACGAGGCAATGCCTATGCAAATAGCAGGACCCAGCAATCGCGCGAATCCCCTGCACATTGTTTTGCCAACATGCCTGCGCCCATTCAGAACGACCATTCGAAACCGCCCTGCTACACAGGCGGCTGCGCAAGCGATTGAGCTCGCCAGGCTTTTACTCTTATCTGAAAGACGCGGTCCAATTTCACGTGTCGGCAACATCAAGCCTCGTGTGGGCATGAGTATACTCCTTGCGAGCATACAAATAACGATTCCACGAGCGCATCGCCGCCGATTATCGAGCGTCCTTAAAACCCCTTCGAGAAGGCGCAGATCACCGGGATATTTTAGCTATCAAACGAACGGCCTTCCCCACTTGACACATGGGGCCCGGACCCACATCGTCGCCACCCAGCAGAAAACAACGCGGAAGAAACGCCCCGCAAAGAAATCAAAACCGGCAGAAAATGCCACAATGGGGCCTCCCTGCAGAGAAATCGTTCTGAATTGTCAGAAAACGCCGCAAGGGGGCCTCTTTTTAGGCTCCCCATGACGAGCAATCCGATACTGCGACCGCAAAACCGCAGGTCGCAAATATCTTCAACGCCGAATTCCCCATTTCGTCCGAACAACATGCCTGCAATGAGGCCCCTTTGTGGCATTTCCTGGCAGAAACGACCCAACAAGACGCAACGCAAGGTTTGAACGGGAAGCCGACAATCCATTTACCAGGCCACAGACGGCACGCGCATCATTTCCCCCGCCAGACCGCAACCAGAGCCGACCCGCGCACCAAATCGCAAGCGGCACGAGCTACGTTTCCGCGCACCCAAGCCCTAAGCATTTCACCCGCCAGGCCGCGCCAGCACAGCCAGCATTTCGAACACCAGGCATTTTCCACATCGCCCACCAGACCGCAAGCGGCACGCCGACGCCACGCCCGCCAAGCCGCTAGCCGCATACCCAACTCCATGTCCGCCAAACCTCCAACTCCATGTCCGCCAAACCTCCAATGCCCCTCCCACCAGGCCTTTCGCATTTTCCAGAAAAAGCAGCCGCACTTTTCCATGTAGAGGGCAAGACGCGCGAACGGCGGCGCGTCCGAAACGCATCCCCCGCCGGAAAAGGAGCCCGCCATGGTCGAGCAAACATTTGAATGCAGCAACTGCTACGAGGTTTTCAACAAGGAACACACCACCGAGGTGCTGTGGACCCAATGCCCCCACTGCGGAGGCAGAGCGTATCCGTACTAGGCCGTCCCACCTGCCCCACGCCGCCTCGCCGGAATAGAGCGCGAAGCACGGCCCCGCGACAACGCAACCGTGCTTTACCCGCCGGCCAAGGCGGCGTTGGTTTTCCAGAAAGACCAGCCGCCGTTTTCCATGTAGAAGGCGAAATGCGAAAGCGGCTCACCCAACAAGCACCCGCCGGAAAGGAGCGCACCATGAGCAAAGTCAAAAAGCCAACGTCAATCACGACAATCAAGGAGTGCGAAGAGGCCCTGGAGTGGATTGACCTCGAGCTCGACAAGCTCGACCGCAACATACGCATCACAAGCAGGGCGATTTTCTCGCCGAAGAAGTGGACCACCGCCATTAGCGGCATCCTGTGGTCGAAACAGGTTAAGCAGAAAACCTCCGACCACATTTGCAACTCGCCCTTCCTCTCGAAGCTCGAGGGCTCCGCGCGCAGCGACCAGAGCCTCCAGGAAATCCAGCTGAGCCGCGTCATGAACACGGCGAAAGAGGTTCAAGCCGTGTGCGAGGAAACCTGCAGCCGCCTCAGCGGCGCGGTCAATGAAGCCCGAGCCGCGGTTGACCAGCCCGTCCATGTGGACGACCGCAACATCTCGGCGCTACCCGAGGCCGACCGCGAGGCCATCAAACAGCACGACAAGGCCGTTCAGGTGGCAAAACGCGAAGCGGCCGCGCGCCAGGTCGAAAGCGAACTTTCCGCCTGGACCGCCATGCAGACACGCGCGAACCGCATGGTGAACCGCACATCGGAAGCGCTCGAAGCGCGCCACGCCTTCACCGCCTGCAACTACGAAGTGCTCAGCGACACGCACCTCAAATGGGCCGCGCGCCGCGGAAACGTGCAACCGCCCTACAACCTCGTCGGCGTGTTGGGCACGCGCAATGTTGACGTCATCGAAAAGGAGGGCTAGGAAATGAGCCTGTTCCGCAAGAAGATCACCCTGCCTGAAGGCCCTGCCCGCATGTCGGTTTCGCCTTCCGCCTCGAAGAAGGAAATCGGCAACCCGGCCGCGAGCATCGGCCTCGTCATTCCCGAAGCGCCCAACTATGACGAGGAACGCGGCCGCCAGCTCGCGCGTTCCGACAGCTACGCAACGTTCTTCAAAACCGGCGTGGGCCTGTTCTACCACGAAACCGCCTGCACGGCCGAAAAGCACCTCGCGGAAATCGAGGAGGCGCTCACCCGCTACACCGAAACGATGGAATCCACCTATCGCGCAGCCGTTCGCAGCCAAATCATCCAGGCCGAACAGCGCTTGGAGCGCATCACCCCGAAACGCGCAGCCCGCCAAGCCCGTCAAGCTCGTCAAGCTCGCCAGGCCAGCCAGCCGCGCACGCCTCGCGCAACCCTCGAGACGAAGGAGTAGACCATGAACAAAGTCACGAGCACCGCACTGCTTGGTATGTTGGCGCTGGCCAACGCAGGCCTCGACTATTCAGCCGTGTGCGTCTTCCTCGACGTTGACCCGTTCGGCACCTTCAGTCCGAACAACTTCTTCGCCGGGCTCGTCGCCATCGCCCAAAGCCTTTTGCTCATCATTCTGCCTTGGGTCGCGTCGGAGAAAATCGCCGCTGGCGAGAAGGGCCCCGCCGCATGCGCCATCGTCGGATCGCTTTTCGTGGCCATGGCCGGCGCCTTCCTGCGTGCGACCACCGAAGCGGCCTCGACCACGACGAGCGTCTCGGGCGAGGTCGTTTCCGGCCTCTCGATCGACGGCATGGCGTTTGTCCTGATTATGGCGGGCATCGCGCTTGGTGAAGCCACCGCCGCCTTCCTTATCAAGAGCCTCGACATTCGCGCAGAAGCCGAAGCCCTGCAGGCCGAAATCGAGCGCATGCGCATCATCGAGAACCACATCGACGAAGACATCGCCACCGCCGCCCGCGTCGCGCTCGCCGCCGGACGCCAGAGCATCGCTGCAGCGAAGGGTTCGTGCGAGCAGGTGTTCCAGCAGCTCGTCGCGAAATCGGACGACAGCCACAACTGCTTCATCGGATTCGTGGACGAAATCGAAGCCCAACGCAAGGCGGAACGCGAGCAATTCGCCAAGCTTTCCGCGGAATTCGACGCGCGCATCGCAAAGAAATACCCCAACGCGATTGCCGCCGAGCAGAAAGCCCCCGCAGCCGAAGCCGCAGCAACGAATGAGGCAGCGGCCAACAGCCCTGGCAAGGGCGGCGACGCAGCGGCCGACGTTAACGCTGCAGCCGCCAACCCGACCGGCACCGCTGCCGACGCCGAAACCGCAGTCGACGCCAGCGAGACTGTAGGCGACCCGACCGCAGGCGCAACTTCCAACGACATCGTCAACACTGAAAACTCCGCCTCTGATCAGGCAAAAGCAGCGTAAAGGAGACCGATTGCCATGAGCTTCAAGAACAACACCGCCCTTCGCACGGCAACCATCGCAGCATCGTTTCTGCTCACGCTTCTCATCGCGGCATTCGCCACGGGTTGCGCGGCCGAGGGTTCCAGCGGCGCGCAAAGCGCCGCGCCCGGAAGCTACGCCATCGACCCCGCAGCGGTCGATTCGTCCACCATTACCGAGCCGGTGAGCTGCATGGTCGTGACTTCCGCTAGCCAGAACAGCGCGTTCCGCATTCCCACAACATGTCTCGCCTACCCAAAAGCGGCCATTGAACAGGGCAATTACGCGGGTTACCTCACCTGCGACGCAAATTCGACCCCGCACGGGAAAACCTTCGCCACCACGAAGAACTCGCAGGCCGGCCAAGAAAAAGAAATCGATTCCTTCCTCGCCGACTACTTTACGAGCGTGTGCGGTGCCCGCGCCCAAACCGGCGAGATCGATACCCTTTCCGCCCTCAACAACGCCGCCAACGAGCTGCGCGCCCACGACAACGGCTCGAAAATGGTGATCAACGTGATTAGCTCGGGGCTGAACCCCACGGGGCTTTTGGCCGGATCGAGCGACCTTCTGAACGCCGATGCGAACGACATCGCGAACCAGCTGGCAAGCATGGGCGCTCTCGCGAATTTCTCGGGCATCGAAGTGCACTTCTACGGCCTCGGCCAGGCGAGCGGCGAGCAGGTGATCCCAAACTCCATCGCGACAAAGCTCCAAAGCCTCTATCCCACCCTCGTTGAAGCGACCGGCGGCGTGGCGATTGTCGAGCCCGACGTGCTCACGCGCCTTGGCTGCGACGCCGACCTGCCAACCGTTTCGACCATCGATTTCGAACAGGATTCGCTCAGCTTCCCCCACCTTGAACACGGCCAGAGCGCCCAGGTTGTTCTGAATGAAACGGTGCTCGCCTTCGTGGGTGACTCCGCCGAATTCATCGACCCCACCCAGGCCAAAACGACGCTCGCCGAGCTCGCAGGCACCATTACGAGCAACAGCGGCGCCACCGTAATCGTCGAAGGTTACACCGCCGCCTCCCCCGCATTCTCGCGCAGCGACCTGGTCGACTTGAGCCAGCGCCGCGCGGAAGCCGTGCGCGACGCCCTAATCGCAGCGGGCGTCAACCCCGGCTCTATCGAGGCGATCGGCCGCGGCGATGAAGGCGCAACTTCCATGAACACCGGAACGTTCGACGAAACAGCAGCTAAAAGCGACCGCCGCGTGGTGATTACGCTATCCTTAGCGTAACCACAAAGCCGCATCGCACGCAAAAGCCCAAACGCAAAGGGGGTCGGCATGAGCCAAGAACTTCTCACGGGAACGGGGTCGTCGACCTCGACAGCGATGCCGGAAGCCGTGGCGGCAACCCCGCCATCGGCAACATTCATGTTGGCAGATGCATCAGTGCCTACGCTGGCAGATTCGGCCGTCATGCCGGCACCGAGCACCCCTTTCTCGCGCGAGCTGCTTTTCACCCCTGCCACACCCGAGCACAGCGACATTCGTCAAACACCGCAAAATCTCGCATTCGAGAAAGCAGTAAGCCACGGTGGGCAAGCGACCATTTTCAAAGCGCACACGCCCAGCGGCACACCCATCGCAGTGAAAGTGTTCGAAAACGGCGAAGAAAGCCTGCTTGAATGGCGCTCGCTGAAGAGATTCTCGAACTTCCGCGTGCTGCCCAACGCCCTCGCGCATGGCACCGTGTGCATGCCGCACGCAGTCGGCGTCCAAGAAAAAAGCTGTATCGTCGAGGAGTGGCTCGATGGCGACACCCTTGCGAAGCACCTTCGCCGCACGGGAAGAGGCATGACGGTCGAAGAGGCGCTTTCGACCATGTCGCCCGTCATCGCCTTCCTCGCCACGGCGGAAACGGAACTTCGCGTAGGCGTGATCCACCACGACGTGAAGCCCAGCAACATCTTGCTCGATTCAACGGGATGCGTGCGCCTCATCGACTTCGGCATCGCGCAAACCTCGCGCGACCAGGCTCGACTCGCCTGGGGGACGCAGGGCTTCTCGTCTCCAGAAAGCTGCTTTCCTTCAAGTGGCGAAACTGACCTGCGCAAAGGCAGCGACGCGTATTCTCTCGCGGCAACGATGCTCGCGCTGCTCGCAGGCGAAAACAAGCCGCCCGCGTATGGCGTGGTCGCCCAAAGCAGCGACGGCAGCCTTCGATACGACCCCGCTTGGACCGACGAGCGCGAACGCCTCGCGCACGAACGCTCGATCGCGCCGTTTCCCGGGTTTATCGAGCACGGACGAGAAAAAGGCATCTATCTCGAGGAAGCCGCGCTCAACGATTTCACGCACGACGCCGAGACGCTCGATTTCCTGAAGGAAGATATCGCCGAAACCCTGCGATCGACGTATGGCATCGAAGAATCCGCCGCTGCCGTCGAGAAGGCGGCGCACGCCGCGGTCGACGCATTCGATGCGAAGCTTCGCGCGACGCTCGGAGCATGCCTGGCCGTCAACGCCGCCCAGCGTCCGACTACGACGCAGCTGAAAAACGCCCTGCCACGCGACGAGGCATCGTATCGCCACGAGCTCCACCTGCTTGGCCTGAACGCCGCCCTTGGCGGTGGACGGATTTTGGCGCAAGACGCGCCTTCGTTCGAGGCGGGCACGCTCGCGCAAGCGCTTGACGAGTTCAACTCGGGACACTATGCGCAGGCAGTAGGCGTGTTCGAGCGGCTCGCACGCCAAGGCTGCGTGAGCGCCCTGTACTACCTCGCCATTTGCGCCCGCGACAACCTCGGGGGAACCTCGATCAAGTATTCAGAAGCCGACGTCATGCTGTTTATGGGCGAGGCGGCGGCGAAGGGAGCCGTGGTGGCGCAGTTCTTCCTGGGATGCGCCCTGTATTCAGGGTCCTACATCGCGCAGGGCGCGGTTCACCACGTCGAGGAAAATCGCGAGCTCGGGCTTTCCTATATTAGAAAGTCGGCCGCGCACGACGAGGCGCACCAAAAGGAAGGCTTCCCACCCGCGAAAGCGTGGCTTAGGGAAAACGGCCTCGCGGAACACGCAGAGTAGGGCCGCACATGGGCTAAAGCAGAATCACGCACAACGAGCGGGGACCGGAGAACACGCTGCGCGTTGAAGTCGCCCGAAGCAATCGGGAGAGTTGACGCGCACGACGCCGACGCGGGCTGAAACCTGTTAAATGCTCGTAGCGTTTAACAGGTTTCAGCAAGGTCGAAGGGCGAAGCCGCGCGGAGAGTCGCACGAAAATGGCTGACGAGCACGACCGACGCCAACGCAGCGCCGCCCGACCGCGATGCAAGCATTGCCCAACCGCAAGCGGGCACAGACTTCGCCATAATGCGTGCGCAGCTCGGCTGCAATCCAAATACGGCCCAACCGCAACGCGGGCGTAGTTCGGCCGCTGCGACCGCGCACATAGTCTCAGGTCAAACAACTTCAGCAACGAAAGCGCAGGAAGCAACTATGGAATACGCCACCGATACGCCTTATGCAGGCAATGCCACCGCATGCTCCCGCTGCATCATTTTCTACACCTGCTCCGTCGCGACGCGCATCGATGCCGACCAGGCGCGCGAGTACCCGCGCACGATTGGCGGGCTTGCCGTGCATCCCGACGAAAGCGACCAAGGCCGCTGGATCGCGACCAACACAAGCGAGCGCCCGCTTTATGTGCAGCAACCGAGCTTTTCAACCACGAACGTGCTCGAACTGCGCCCCGGTATAAGCTGCGCTCTTGTCGAGGGAAGCCGCATCACATCTTCGCAGCATTCGGGCTGGGTGAACGTTTCGGTTCGCTAGATTGAATAGCCCATGCGCGCACGGCCAAACGCGCACGCTAAGCCTCGCGCACGCGCAGGCACAACGCACCGTTTCGCGCGCCGAACGAAACCACGCCGTTGGCATCTTCCATCACGGCAAAGCCGAATACGAGCGTGTCACCAGGCATAATGCACGCTCCGCGCATCTGAACCGCCGCACCCGCACGCCTGGCAACCTCGCGCAGAAGCAGCTCATCGCCCGCGCACGCAGGCCCAAACGACAGCGCCCTCGCATCGGCGTAATTGTTCGCACCAAAGCCGGCAATCACATTCGACATGCTTCCATCAGCATTCGAACGCACGATAAGCGTGCCATTCGTGGACGCCAAATCGAAGACAAGCCACCCCTTTTCCTTGCCCTGCGGTTCGCTTCCCGCATACAGCAGCAAAGCATGCTCTCTGGAAACCGGGTCTTGCGCACGACCATTTGCGCCAAGAGCCAAACATTCCTGCTGCCCCGGAAGATTCATGGCACCCCATGCCTTTTCGCCTGAGAATTCCGCGCGGCGGCACCCAAGCTGGCGGCATTCGTCTTTCTCGAACGTATGCCCAATGCCCACGCGCGGACGCAACCACGGGTGAACGCGCAGCTCACGACCCTCTTCGAGATCGATACGCGCAGGGCCGTCAACGATATACGCGTCAAACGAAAGCACGCGGCCCGCCTTCGGCTTCTTGCGAGAAGGCGCCACGCCGCCGCCCGTAAGCAGGCCGTCGTTCGCAAGCGCCACCGATTCGTCGTCGGCGCATTCAACGTCAAACATCCAGCACAGCATTAAGCCGAGCGCATGCTCAAGCGCGCGATCCCAGTCGTCGCCGCGCACCGCTGCCGACGTGAGCAGCCTTTTCACCACATAGGCGCGCGCCGTCGATGCGACGTACTCGCTCGACCCCGTAACCGCCGCATCGTGGATGAGCGCATCTTTGAGCGCCGCGACGAATTCCTCGATTTCTGTGTCGGTCGCTTCATCGAAAAAGAAATGCCACAGAAGCACGTGCCACGGGTCCTCTTCAGAGAAAGCCTCGCCCGGCACCCTCGCGAGCATCTTGCCCCGCACAACGGCGAGCGGATTTTCGAGATATTCCTCATACGCCTGAAAACAGCCTTCTTTTTCGGCCGCATCCTCGGACAGCTTCTTGTTTTCCCACAGCGCCTTCGCGTATCCGTTTCCGTTCTTCCCCGATAAATCGTCCGTTTTGACAGCCATCGGAAGCAGCATGCTGTAGCAATCGTCGCGCGTAACACCCACGGTTTGCGGGCGAGCCGCCGACCCATCGTTGGCTTTTTCTTCGGCCGTGGATTTGGTCTTGGCCCTCGAAGGCGCCGATTGCTTCGGAAACATCTCGGCCAGGCGCAACGCCAACAGGTCCAAGAGCCAGTAATCGCTGTGGAGGCGCGAGCGCTCCTGACGCAGCCAGGTCGAAGTTTCGGCGCCCGAATACACGCCGAGCTCACCACCGAGCACGAAGCGCTCTCGCAGGCGCAGCTCAATGCGTCGCACGCGGTCGGCCTGCATCATCGGCAGCCCGCACGAAGCACGAATTCCCTCGGCCGTCTTCGCGAGCGTTTGCAAGCGCGCGTCGGCGTCGATAACGGGGGCGATACGAGCCTTGTACACTGCGCGTTCGAGCGGAGTCATATCTTGTTCGATGCCGTTTCGAAAGATGAGCGCATCGGAATCATGAACGACCGGCTCGCCGCCCATCGATGCGGAGCCCGCGGCACCTTCGGAACCCGCAACGCATCCCTCCACAGCGGCGGTTTCGGCGCCCGAGGCCCGCCGCGCACGCTCGGCGTCCGCAAAGCCCTCGGCGTCCGCATCTTCCGCACCATTGATGGTGTCCACAACGCTCACGGCATCCATTGCGCCAGCCGCAAGCTTCGCAGCAGGAACCACGCTCGCGCGTGCGGCAGCAGGCGCAGCTCCTCGACCGCACGGCGATGCGGCGGAGAATGTCACCCTGTGCACGCCATCGGACCCACGATCAAGAATGTCGAGCATGGCTTCCCGGCTCAACCCACGCGTTGCCGTGTGCTCCGCGAGGGCTTCAAGCAACTCGTCCTCGGTCGGCCTGCGTGCGCCTTGCAATGAATCTTCAAGCTTTCGATACGCCTTGATAATCGCAAAATATTTCCGCGCCTCGTGCTCGCTGCGAAGCGCGGTTTTCTGCGCATAGCACTCGCACAGGCGACGCTCCACGGGTTTCTTGTTTGTCGAAACCCAACTGTTCAGCACGTGGCCTTCCGACAAATTGAACTTGTCTATCGAATCTTCCACCGCAAAGCGCACGGCGCGGTGGTATTCGGCGCCCAGGTCGTGCGCCTCGAAAAGCCGCTTGTACCCCTTCGTGGCCGCATAGACGGCATCGAGGTGCGCCTCAATGAGGCACTCCCGCGCGAGGCGGCCCGCCTTCGCAAGCAGCGCGAGGTTCACTTCCGCGTTGTTGTCGAGCCAATCTTCCGCAGTGCGCGGCGCGCCGCTGATTCGCTTCTCGGCGATAACGCGCGCATGCTCGAGGCCCTCCTGCAGCAGCGCGTCCGAATACGGCAGGCCACCCCACTCGGAGCCCTGCTGCCCAAAAGCGCCCCGCTGCCTGCGCTGTGCGCGAATGGCCGCCCGATGGGCGCGGCGGCGGGCCTTGGCGTCTTCGGCAGCGGCGGCGCTTTCGTTGGCGCCTGCACCGGCGTTGGCACCCGCGACCGCATCATCGGCAGCGGCGGCATCGGACGCGGCTTCCCCAGCGGCAGTGGCGACGTCGGACGCGGCTTCCCCAGCGGCAGCTCCATCCTCGTTGGCATCGCGGCATTCGCCTTCGCCATGGCTTTCGTTGGCGCCATGCTCGTATTCGGCAAACTCGTCCTTTGACACGACAGCACCTTCCCGCGAAGCCTTTTATCTTTGCTGTCTATTGTAATTTGCGCCGCAAGCCAAACGCTGCACGAAAACCTGTTAAATGCTCGTAGCGTTTAACAGATGAGAGAACAACTGCGAGAAAAACGAGCGCTAGGTTTTTGAAAAACGGCGCCATTCCAATTCTTACTCCACCCTTCTCGCACTTCCCTCAACAGAAAACGCCACAGCAACCTTCGATTCGCACCCCGCCTTTCCTGGCTTTCGCACTTTTCACGCCCCGCTCTCTCTACCTTTGCACCGCACCTTCCACGCCTTCCCGCCTTCCTCGATTCGCCCTCAGTTCCCTTCGATTCGCGCCCAACTTTTCCGACTTCCGACCTTCACGCCCCTCGTCTTTCGCGTCCTTCGCGCTTTCCCCTGGCAGAAAACGCCAATAGGAGGCCCGATTGCAAAGAAAATGCCCTCGTTTGGCAGAAAACGCCGCTAGGGGGCCTCATTCGACAGGAAATGCGGAGGCCGCTCGACCATATCGGGAAAGGCTCTCTTCTGCCAAGAAGAAAAACCGCAGGTCAGAGAATCGTCCATCACGAATTGCCCCAAGACTCCCAAAATCCGAACCTCGCAACGAGGCCCCCTAGCGGCGTTTTCTGCCAAATGAGCCCCGCGAGCTCGCAATGCCCTCTCGGTAGCCCGTCCAAACAATCCGATTGGTGAGCTTTCCGAGCGATCTGCCCGGCGAGTTTACCCAAGCCGTTCTACATGCTTCTCATGGGCACCGACAAGCCAAAAGGCCGCGTGCAGGCGGCGAATTCGGCAACGCATATCACAGTGGTTCCATGATGCTTGCGCACACCAGTCCGCCGACGAGCCACCATCAGCCACGCCGACGACCCTTCCCCTTTTCCAGAAAACTTCGCGCCCGTTTTCCACGTGGTTGGCAAAAGCCAACGCACGAAAGGAACGGCCATGAACGATTTCTCGAGCAAGCTCGGCGGCAAACGAGGAAGCGGCCCCCTCAACCCTCTCCCACTTCGATAGCCACGCGCAAGGAGGAACCATGGGCAAGAAATACTACGGAGGAATCGGAACCGACAAAGGGTTCGTGATGCACTCCCCCGAAAACAAATATCACTACAGCCGCGACGACGAATTTCATAAGGAAGGCGACAGGAGAGACGTCGGCAGCACCAGCAACACTGGCGGCGGCAACAGCAGCAATGACAGCACCAGCAACGAAAGCTTCGACGAAAGCACCGGCAGCGTCCAGAGCAACTTCGACGCACTTTACGACGACGATCGCAACAACCGCGACGACGAGTTGGACGACTTCTTCGGGGACCTCTTATCCATTAAAGCCTGCATCGCGCTCGCAATCGAAGGCCTGTTCAAGGCGTTCATGTCACGCTCGATGAAACGTATCGATTTCGTAGCGGTCACGCTCATGCTGCTCGTCTGCATGCGCGTGATTGGCGCGGTGTTCATCGACTCGAGCTCTTTGAGCGAACTCAACGCCTTTGCCTTCGTGGTGGCGCTGAGCGCACTCGGCATGTGCACGATTTCCGATAAATGCCCGGCCAACGCGCTTACGACACTCGTAATTGCGTGCTTGCCGGCCCTCATCGAGGTCGTCACCGCATGCGCAGTGAACGGCTCGGACGCCGACGTGTTCAACCGCATCACGAACTGGGCGCTGGTTGGCTGTCTGGGCAGCGCAGCTCTGCTGATTGTGGAAACCCTAATTGATCCGTTTAGCGACGAAGAAGAGGGCGAAGGCGAGGACGAAGGCATGGATGGAGGCAGAGGCACGAACGCGAACGAAGGCGAAGGCGCGAGCATGCACGAAAAAGCAAGCCGAAGCGAAGTCGAGAATGAGGACGGAAGCACCGGCGCATGCGAAGACGAAACCACAACCACCTGCGAAGACGCAGCGTGCGAGCGCGTTTTCTTCATCCCTTTCTGGGGAGCGGCCATTGGCGCCACCGCAGCTCTTATTTGGGAACTCGCGCCCTATATCGCACGCGAAATCGCCTACGGCGCAGCGCCGCTGTATCTGAGCTACATGGGATGGATTGCCTAACCCCTTACGCACGACGAGCTCGCAACGCCAACGCATGAAAGGGAAAACCGTGAGAATCGACAAAACCGCGCGACAGAAAGGCGCCCCAAGCTGGCTCAAGGAGTTGCTCTACGTAGACGATGCCAAAAACGCTGCAAAACCGACCGACAACTGAGTGAAGGGCCGGTGTTCGCACTCCTCGGTGGACTGGTCGGCCATGATGGTCATGACCACCTGAACATGCGCGTATCTTCTTCAGGTAGTTCTTTCTAGGAAATAAACGCATACCGGCTCCAATCTTCGTTGGAGCCGGTATATCAAATCAGAGGTTTATTGGGGTATCCATTATCGTTTAAATGATTCATACCCCCATAACTAGGGAATCTCTATTCCCGCTCAGTGACTAATCCAGTCCGAGTGTTGTCGATACGTGCCGCGTCATGCCGCCGAGGGGTTGATTTGTGCGCAATTTGAGCGAATCAGGCCCCTGATTCTCGATTTAGGGAATGACTCAATTGATTCGCGAAATCGCAGGTCGCTCCTTCAATCACTCCCTGGTTTCCACCGGGGTTCGTAGCGGGCGGCGTGAAAAGGGGCGATTCAAAGGGTCGGAGAGATGCGTCTTTGCCAAGAAAATAAGGTTAGCCTTATCTTACTGCATGATTCGTGTGTTATAGTTAGATGGCTCTAACTTCTTGGGGGGGGGCGATAGCCATGCACGAACGCGAGGGCTTCTGGGACAAGAATGCCGGTCGGTACGATCGTTTCATGCGAAACGACCGGGCGGCGTATGAGAAGATGTATGAGCTGATCAGGCCGGTGGTGAAAGCAAAAACCGTGCTGGAGGTTGCCACCGGCACGGGGCTTATCGCAAAGAGCATCGTGAATGCGGCGGCGCACATCGAGGCTACGGACGCTTCTGCAAAGATGATCCTTGAAGCGAAACGGGGCAATCAATCCGCAAAGCTGCACTTTTCCGTACAAGATATGTTCCGCCTGCCCTATGCACAGAAGTCCTTCGAAGTGGTGATCGCGTCCAACGCGCTTCACATAGTGCCGCATCCGGAAAAGGCCCTGCAAGAAATCAGGCGGGTGCTGAAGGACGACGGCGTGCTCATCGCGCCAACCTTCACCCACGCGGGGAACTCGATTTCCGGCAAGGTGAAAGCCTTTTTCATGAGCATGGCGGGATTCCCCCTCCACAGCAGGTGGACAAGCGAGGAATACCTGCGTTTCCTGCGTCAAAACGGCTGGGCGGTGCAGAAAAGCGCGGTGCTGAAGGCCTCGTTCCCGTTGACCTATGCGGAATGCACGAAATCGGAGGGGCCGGATGTCGTTCTTTGAAAACACCCGCATGCCCGTGGGCCTCGGCGGAAAACTTATGGTTGCCATGATGAATCTGGGCCACAGCCCTGTAGCGCGGTGGGGACTTCGATTTCTACGACTTGCGCCAAACGCCAAGGTGCTGGATTGCGGCTGCGGCGGCGGGGCGAACATAAAACGGCTGCTGGAAAAATGCCCGCATGGCGTCGTCAAGGGCATCGACTATTCGCCCGTCAGCGTGGAGAAGGCCAGGAAGCTCAACCGAACTGCAATTCGGGAGGGGCGTTGCGCCGTTCTGCAAGGCAGTGTGGCGGATATGGCGTTTGAGGACGTCATGCGGGCATTTTCGCATCCATCCCGCACATGGCGATAGGCATGACGGCCATAGCGGCTGTGCTGGCGGCAATTATGACAGTTTTTATTCGCTGAGGAAGGAACCTATGAAATGTAAAATCGAGAAAAACACCGTGCAGGAGACGCTGATCCTCCCGCTGTATTCCCGGAAGCTGTGTACGGAGCTGTACCCGAACCTTTACAGGGATGAAACAGCGGTTCGTCTGCTCGACCAGATCGACTACGACTTTTCAGAGGCAGAGAAAAACTCCCGCAGCCTGATGCAGCGCTTCGGTGCGCTGGAGGTGGCCATGCGGCAGGGCGATCTTGCTTTCGAGGTGCGGGATTATCTGAAAGGCCACCCCGATGCGGCGGTGGTCAATTTGGGCTGCGGGCTGGACAACACCGGCAGAACCTGCGACAACGGTAGATGCAAGATCTACAATCTGGACTTCCCGGATGTGATTGCCTTGCGGCAGCAGCTACTGTCCGCCGGGGATCGGGAGCAAAATATCCCCTGCGACCTAAAAGACACCGCATGGTTTGGCAAAATCGATGCCTCCGGCGGGGCGGTGTTCTTTGCCTCCGGGGTGTTCTATTACTTTCTGACCCAGCAGGTCCGGGAACTGGTGCGGGGGATGGCGGACGCTTTCCCCGGCAGTGTGCTGGTCTTTGATGCTGCCAATCGGACGGCAGTGAAGATGATCGCAAAAACATGGCTTAAGACTGCAAAAATCAAGGATGTGGGGGCATATTTTGCGGTTTCGGATGCCGCCAAGGAAATCGGCACGTGGGACAGCCGTCTGCAGGTCACGAGTCGCGGCTATATGCTGGGCTACAACGATTTGAGAGACCCTTCTGTCAGCGGCTTTTTCCGGTTTCTCGCAAGGGTCGGTGACAACGGGATGAAAATGCAAATCGTGAAAATAAGATTTTGAGAGGCGAAAACGAAGCGCATTCACCTTGACGTTGAAGAAAACGGCTTTTACGGCGCATATTGGGCGTGCAAGGACACACATACAGCAGCGGGCACGGATTCGATTGAAACCGCGCCCGCTATCTGATACTATATTATTTTATCGAACGTCTGTTCTATTCCCACTCAGTGACTAATCCGGTACGGGTGCTGCCGATATGTGCCGCACCATACCGCCTTAGGGCTGATTCGTGCGCAATTTGGGCGAATCAGGCCCTTGATTCGCGATTTCGGGAATGGCTCAAATGATTCGCGAAATCGCAGGTCGCTCCTTTAATCACTCCCTGGTTTCCGCCAGGATTCGTAGCGGGCGGCTTAAAACGGGTGATTCGATGCGGGCGGACTCGGCAGGCAGATCTGCTATAGCCTCACATCTATCGGCGATGGGTGGTCATCGAGGAATCTCTCGAGCGTCGTCTTGCTCTTGTTGCCGTAAAGGACTTCATAAGCTTCTGGCGATAAAGCACGGAACAAAACAAGCATCTCCGCGTCGACCCTTGCGGGCGAACACCCATCGGGCCCTGGATTGAACAGGCGCTCGCTGTGTGCAACGCGGTTGCGTAGCTTGTTGATCGCTTCGAGCTGCAGGTTGAGCTTCGCCCTGTCGGTTCCGGCTGGCCATGCAGCGTGAAGATACGGGATCCAAAGGTCTCGTTCACGGCTTCGGTCGGTCATATGCGCCCAGAAGCCGAGCATAAGACCTGCAATCACCTGATTGGGGTTTGCAGGGTCGTGCGCCCGCCCGCGGGCGTCGTCAATGGCTCGGCGGTTCACCATATTCACGTCGCGCAGTTTTTTCGCCTTGCTCTTTCGCATGATGGGGCGCGTCACGGGTGAGCTCGCGTCAAAGAGCCAGTGCTCGTCACCCTCGAAGCGCTCGGTGAGGGCCCTATCGTACGCATTGCGTAGTGCGAGCTCGAAGTGCGCAATGTCGCCCATGAGGGCGCGCCCGAGCATGAGGTTCCATTCGTGCAGCTCGAGCGCGCGTTCGACGTCACCGCCACAAAGGTTCAGGTAAGAGGAAAGCCTTGATGGCGAAAGCCAGCGCTCCGCCCACTCGAGCCGCACTTCGGTTTCGGGGTGCTCGCATGCGTCTGCCATAAGGTATCTCCTGTAAAACAAATTTAGGCCCGGTGACTTGAATCAGCGGTCATCCCGGGCCCATCAATGCGTATTATATACGGCCTTGTTGGATTTGGCAATCTCGTGCTAAGTACCGCAACGCTATAGGATTAGCTGGTCAAGCAGAAAGCCGTAACGCCCGATGCTCCCGTTTTTGGTGAATTCGATAAGGTTCGCAGCAGAAAAATCAACATCGTCCGGGATCTCGTTTTCGACAATTATGACCTGGCAGTTTCCGCATTGGTCGAGCATGTACGAAAGCATCGAGCTCTTCATTCCTTCGGCAACGCCTTCCTGCTTGCTTTCTTTCAGGGAGAGAATCGGCGAGTCAAGGATGAGCATTCGCGGCGCATGTCTACCGCGTTCGTCTAGGTATTTCATTAACACGAATGCGAATATCGAATTCAAGAAACCCCTGTAGCCTTTCCCTTCAGACTTCTTGTCCTTTCCGTTCACGGTCACGTCGAAAGTCGTGCGATTGAGACCGGCAAACCGGAAATCGGGGTAACCGCATCGTTCCACAGCCGACGAGACGCGATTGCTCAGATCATCGAAAACGTCGTCACGGAACAGTTTCTTTGCGTCATATTTAGGAGCATCGACTTCTCGTTGCATTTCGAGATAAATGTCCCGCCCGTACTCTTCATCGAGGGATTCAAGGATTTCGATTTCAGCCTGGAGAGAACTTGCTGTTTTATACGCTTCCAGTATTTCGCTCAAATTCCGTGCTTACCGGCCGTTCCTCATGATTCGCTAGTTGGCCGCGAACGGCACAGGGCTTAGCTCTCCAGTCCTTTCAGCGACCTTGCACACAGCTGCGCGATCGGTTCCTCCATGCGCCCCCTGAGCTCCCTGGCGGCGTCGGTCGACCCCGTTTTCTCCAAAGCGTCGAACTCCTGGGCCAGCTTGCCGGGGATCTCTTTGGCGTAGAGCGCCAGCAAGTCGCGGCAGCCCTCGGCGGTTATGCCGAATCGCTCGAGGCCGCACTGCTCGACCAGCTTGGCGAGGTCGTTTGCCGAAACATGGCCTGCGCGGTTCTCGCCGCCGATGGACATGGCGAGCTTGGGCGGCTTGACCTTCATCTTCGCCCCCTCGACGTAGGGGGCGATGGATGCCACGTCGTACATGGGCGCCAGCCTGTGCGACCCGTCGGCGGCAAGCATGATGGAGTAGTTCTTGGCGTGCGCGTCCGTCGCCGCGAGCAGGTAGTTGAGGAAGAGCATCTGCAGGAAACCCGCGGCGTTTGCCTGGGCAGTGGGCCCGGTCGAGGTGAGAAGCCCCAGCACTTCGGCGCAGTTCGGCCCACCGTACATGGTGTACTTGTTGTCGGGAAGGCATCCCAGAGCCTGGCAGAGATCCTCCTGATGGAGCCTCATCACGTTGCCCCCCTCGACCAAGCGGTCGTAGCGCTCGATGACGATGGCGGGCTCCACGCCGCTCTCGCCCTCGAATTCCAGATACTCGACACTTGCCGCAGGCACGTCTAGGCTTGCCGCAAGCCGCATGCAGACGTACTCGTTGAGCGCCTGATGGGCCAGTCCGCGCACGCCGCTCTTCAGGATGTGGGTGGTTGCCGCAGAGCCCTCGCAGGAGTACCACCTGCCATCCATGCGCCGTAAGGCGAACTTACTCTGCTGGCCGCCGAGGCTCCAATGCTCGTTGCTGGCGATCCAGCCGGCGCCATCCTGGCGACCTGTGGCCAGCCTCCGGGCAATTTCGGCGTCGCTCACGGCGACAAGGCGCTCATCGCGGTAGGCGTCGGAACCCTGGGGGACGAACTGCACCGCGCCGGGGCAGTCCAGGCCGATGACGCCGAGAAGCGCGAAGGGGTTGTTGGGAGAGATGCCGGCGTCGGCGGCGACATGCCTTCTCACGGCCGGGTCCTCCGGCAAAAGCCCCCAGAGGTAGGGCAGCACGACCTTGTCACGGTAGGGCCTGGTGGAAAGCGGCATGGACGACGACAGCGGAACGCCGCGGTAGCCTCTCTCGTAGGCGAAGGAAAGCGAGCCGGCCCCGTCCTGGGAAAGGGTTCCTGCGAGCTTGCCGGCGATGAGCACATCGAGGACGCCGGCAGTCATCGCGCACCTCCCGTCAGGATGGAGAGAGCGCCCGCGGAGGCATCGTCGGGAGCCGCAGGCCCTCCGATACCCAACTGCTCAGCCTGCGGCTCATCTGAGGGGTTCCCGACGGTCAGCTCCAGCCCCAGCCCCAGGGCCCCGAGCACGGCGGTGAGCTTGTCCAGCTGCACACCGGGGTTTTGTCCCAGCTCCAGCGACCAAAGGCAGCGCTTCGACACGCCCGCGGCCTCTGCCAACTGAGCCTGGGTCATCCCCAATTCAGCGCGCCTGTCCTTTATGGCGTAGCCTATCTCCAGCGCGTCGACCATGGATATCCTCCCATCTCAGGTGAATTATTCTTTCGCATCATTTTGCGATTATGATAGTTCGCAATATTATGCGAGTCAATATTCTCGCAACATTATGCGTTTTCACGTTTCGGCCAAAACGCCCTGGTTCTATCAGTTATCCAAATGCTGATACGCTAACTGATACACTTATGTATCAATGAAATATCCTGTCGGGAATCGCCGAAAACCATATTTGGTATTACAAGTCAGGAGGACGGATGAAGATCGGAGAGAAGATCCATCGCATCAGAAAGGAGCGCGGCTACACCGCCGAGCAGTTCGCCGAGATGCTCGGCATCTCAACCGTGTCATTGCGCAAGTACGAGTACGGAAAGCGAACGCCGAAGGAGCCTATGATTACCGAGATTGCCAGCTGCCTCGAGGTGAACCCTTCATCTCTCAAGTCTGATTGGGGAAACGACGCGGACGATGCGGTTCATATGCTGTTCGAGCTGGAAGAGGCGTTTTGCCTAGAGCCAATCAAAGTTGGGGACACTGTCGTCTTGACTCTTCCGGAAGACTTGGGCAGCGAGGACCAGGAAGCACTGGCAAAGGCGTTTCGCCAGTGGTATAGGAGCAATAGGGATCTGAAGGATAATGAGCTAACGAGGGACGAGTATGTTGCCTGGAAGGACTCCTTCAAGGCCTAGATTCCCTAATAGAACCACAAACGGCCTCGTCAGAGGCCTTTTTTATGCCGTGACCCGTTCGTGACCCAAACTGGAAAAATCTTCTTTGAAATTCCTGATACAATATCGTATCAGTTTGGTAGTTGCAGGTGGTTAGCGGGTCTGCATCGTATTAAATGGCGTTTTACCGCAGGTAATGATACGAATTCGTATCAGCCATTACTCTTAGTGGGTTTTCCCGATTCCGTAAAAACTGCAGGTGGATAAGGATAATTTCATCTGTTAGCCGCTTGCAAAGTGACTTCAACATGACCTAGCTATCATAGGTCACGCTGAATCGATTTTGTATTCGGACTTGCGTAATCTGAATACAAAAACACCCCTTGAGCAGGTCATTCTCAAGGGGTGTTGTAGGTCACATATTGATACGATATTGTATCAGCCTTTATTCCCACTCAGCGACTAATCAAGTATGGGTGTTACCAATCCGTGTCGCATCATGCCGCCGAGGGGTTGATTCATACGCAATTTGGGCGAATCAGGCCCTTGCTTCGCGATTTCGGGAATGACTCAATTGATTCGCGAAATCGCAGGTCGCCTCTTTAATCATTCCCGGAGTTCCGCCAGGATTCGTAGCGGGCGGCTTAAAACGGGTGATTCGGAGACCAACCCGCGCATATCGTTATCGCTTCATCTTCTTCAAGTTAGCGAGCTTCCAAGCCGCTTCCGGGCTCGCGGCAGCGGCTTGGGCAATGGCGCACTCGCCGAAGAGGAGCTCGGGGCGGTATTCCCCTTTGGCGAACAAGTCCAAATAGAGTCTCTCGCCGTCTATAGCAGCCATTTTCCGACTTCTTCCTCCTCTTCGGGGAGGCACAGCCTCCATCGTCGCGACCAGCCGCACGACCTAGTCGAATCCTTGTCAAGCTTGAAGGGACCGCCCTTCGCCATCTCCTCGAACGCGTCAAGCACATCAGAGGGGATGCGCCATTTTTCTGCCTTTCGTTCGAGCAGCCAGCCCGTCCTCGCTGCGAGCGACGCGGATTTTTCGGAGACGAGCTTCCTCAGTGCTTCTGCGTCTATGTAGGGGAACAGCGAGATCGACATCAGAGCCTCTTCGATGCCGCCGCAACGATCGGGGTAACTGAGACAGTCGACTACAGTCCGCTCGCGCGTCGTCACCACGGTTCGCAGGCCGTTTCTGCCGCGCACTGATTGGGCTGGAAGGTCGCTTGCGAGAGGGAACGGGACGTATGAGATGCCAGAGTACTCGAACGCACTTTTAATGGACGCTGACCTGAACTGGCAGACACTCCCAACGTTGTGGGCGACACCGTGAGCTTCAAGCGCAGAATGGAACGAGATGACAGCTTTGGGGTCAATCGAAGACACCAATTCGAACGAATCGACTTCCGTTGCGGCGAACCGCCCCGATTTGGAAACGTAGGCCCCGCGCCTTGCCCTCTCGATCTGCCCGGCGGCGACGGCGCGCCTGAGCGTCGTCTTCGCCGACGAGTCGGACAACCCGCAGCTCGCGACAAGCTGGGAAACGGTGAACACGTGGGTTCGGTCTATGTACTCTTTGAACTTCATACTGAGCGATTCTAATGGAAAGGTGTACATTTTGTCCACCTTTCCATCGATTTTCATCAGCAAACATAATTACCGCGCTTAACCATGAGGTGGTTGCTTGATTGGCGGGTGCGTCGATCATATGGCTAATGCATTATATGCTCGCCGCGAAGGGAAAGAAGATGCTGCTTTCTCGTGATGCTTCGACCAAGCATGGCGGGTCCTTGTTGGCAGGTGCTTCGATATTGGATGCGCTAGTTGTTGTGTGCCGATAGGTTGTTTACGCCGACGATGCGCGACATGGGCGGCAGGCCCCCGCACGCGCTGTGCGGACGCTCCCAATTATAGTGTTCGATGAAGGCGGGCAGGGCGGAAGCCCGGGCCGTTGCCGATCCAACTTTTTGTCCGCACCCCAATCAAGAAAGCGGCCCAAAGCCGCTTTCTTGATTGGCAGGATTCATAGAGAATCATGCCTTTGAGATTGTATGCGCCGTTAACGGATGCAAAGCCTACTTATTGCGAGAGCTGCCTTTACGACGATTCCTTCTGAACGCAAGCCCCACAGAAGAGACCAGCACAGCAAGGATGCCAAGACCCGCTAGAAGCGGATACGAAACCTGTCCTGTTTCTGGCATGACGAGCTTCCATAGGTTCGTGAAGGTATTGCCGTCATCATCACCCGTGCCGTAGGTAGGCGTAACTGTCATGGTGCCGTCACCGTTGTCGTTGACCGCCACATTCACTTTCGCCGTATGACGGTCGTAGACGTAGTTGTCCTGATTATCGTTCACTTCAACGATGGAGTACTCAAAGGTCTTTCCATGGTCTTCGGCAGTGTACTGAATAGGCTGGAATACAATCTTGCCATCGCTGTCGTTGGAAGCGGTCTGCAGCACATTTCCTTCGCTATCGAGCAGCTTGAAGGTAAACTGGCCATTTGCCAACTCGGAGCCCTTAAGGACCTTGGTTGCATCGGGCGTCCACGAACCAGAGGTGGCATACGCATTTACAACCGAAGCCCTCGCAGTTTTGTTGGCTCCAACAACACCTTGGATGGCATTGGCGCTTTGCTGAACAAAGCCTGCGGGAACCTGTTCGACGAATTCGTAGGTGGCTCCTGCAGGGATGTCCTTAATCGTAACCGTTTGGTCAGCTGCCACTTCAATGATGTCGCCATTTTTAATCGTACCCGTTTCAGTAGAACCAGATAGCGGCTCGCCCTTAGCGTCCTTCAAAATAAGCTTGAATGGGAACTTCTTGCCCGCAACTGCTTCAGTACCACCCGTAACGCTCTTGGTGAGCTGGATAGAACCAAGCTTCACGCTGTTTTCGAATACAGCGCCATCCTGATCTACGGTGCCATCCTGATCATAATAGGTGGCTACAGCGGAAAGGGTGCCATTACCGTTGTCGTTGACCGCCACCTTAACTTTCGCCGTATGAGGGTCGTAGACGTAGTTGTCCTGCTTATCGTTCACTTCAACGATGGAGTACTCAAAGGTCTTTCCATGGTCTTCGGCAGTGTACTGAATAGGCTGGAATACAATCTTGCCATCCGCATCGTTTGTCACGGTCTGCAGCACATTTTTTTCGCTATCGCGCAGCTCAAAGGAGAACTGACCCGACTCAAGCGTGCCGCCAGTAAGCTTCTTGGTAGCTTTCAACGCAACAGAGCCCTTTGCCGAATAGGCATTCGTAAACGTCGCATTCTGGGTTTCGCCAGCCACAATAGTTCCAGCAGCACCAGAAGAACCCTCCAACGTGTATCCCGCCGGAATATCGGTTTCAGCAATAGAGTACGTTGTTCCCTCGGGGAATTCACCCACATCAAGAGTCTGGCCCGCACCTACCTCTACCTGCTTAGTAGTGCGCACGCCATCCTTGATGGTTGTCACGTCAAAGGTGAATTCCTTCGATGCATCGACAGCACCCTCAACGGACTTCGTGATGCTCAGGCTGCCCGTCGTGGGCGTTGCGTCATGGTTGTCGAACGCCACGCCATCACTATCGTACTGAACGCTCGAGGACAAATTACCCGCGCCGTCATCGGATACCGTGACAGTCACCGTCTCCTCATGGGTATCGTATTGGATGTTGCCCTGATCCTGCGGGACGACTTCCTTCACCTTATAGGTCCACGTGCCCGCCGCATCATAAGTAATGGGCGAAAACGCGATGGAGCCGCCCGCGCCGCACGACACGGTTTTGGGCTGCATGCCGCCGCCCAAGTCGCTCAGCTCGAACGAGTAGTCACCCGCATTTACCTTGCTTGCCTTGCCGTTAACGGTCTTTGTACCAACGATAGTCGCCTGGGTTTTGCCCGGCTGATACTCATTCACAAACGTTGCTTGAGCATTATTCAGCGGTTCAATGACACCCGATTCGCCGCTCTGCTTCACGAGCACCCAACCCGACGGCGTTTGCTCGTACACCTGGTATTGCGTACCCGCCGGCACGTTCAGAATGGTCAGGCTTTCGTTGCCATGCATCGTTACTTCCATCTGGCCGTTGGTCAGCGTACCTGACAAATCATCTTTCCACTGCGCGTAAAGCGTCACTTTTTCATCCGCTTTAGCAAGGTTCACCGTATCCCCGTCCGCATACGATTTACCGGTTCCGTCAGCCTTTGTATTCCAGCCAACAAATTTCTTTGCAAAGAGGTAGAAGCTATTGGCGGGCAGCTGGTACTCGGTGTTAACCTTGTACGACCGTTGGGCCATAGCGCCAGATCCGCCATTCGCATCGAACGTCACGGTATAGGTGGCTGGCTTCTCCTCCCACACCCACGTGCCTGCGGGAGCCTTATCGGAAGGATGCGAATCCGAAAGAGTCTCCGCATCAAGCGCGATGGACGGATCTTCTTCACAAACCCACTTGAACTGGCTTCCAGAAGGAGAAGAGGGACTCGGCAAATCAGCTTTGGAACCATACGCTCCCTTGAGGAAGGGTTTCTCTCCTAGCACTATCTTTGAAAGAGATGTGCAACCACTAAGCATGCCTCCGATGTATGCATGAGATGTATCGAATTTGCTTACATCCAACGATTTCAAATGAGAGCATTCGTAGAACATGTTGTGCGTGTCAGTAATATTAGGAGTTTCAAAATCAGAAAGATCAAGTGACGTGAGAGACGAGCAGCCTTGGAACATAGCGTACGTGTTTTTGACCTGAGATGTATCGAAACCCTTAAGGTTGAGTGACGTGAGAGACGAGCAGTGCCAGAACATGTTCTGCATGTTAGTAACATGAGATGTATCGAAACCAGAAAGATCGAGTGACTTGAGATTGTTGCAATCAGCGAACATATTGTACATGCTCGTCACCTTGGAGGTGTCAAGTCCTCGAAGATCCATCGATTCGACGTTGTTGAAGCCGTCGAAGAGCTGCTGAGCAGACTTCCCGGCATGAATAGTTCCTTCGATTTTGATCTCCGTGATGCCCGACTTATCCTCGAAGAGCCAAGGAATATAGCTATCATCAAGCGTGCCTTCTTCTGCCCCGTCGGCAGGTCTGATGGTGAATACCCCGTCATCTCCGAATCTCCATTTGTACGAGCCATCGGTTTTCCATTTGCCCGAGCCACTGGTGCCGCTGTAGGTAGCAGCTAAAGGAGCAGCATCGTCGCTCAAGTTAGCATCCATCGGCTCGCCATCGGCATTAACGCCGCTCGATTCAACTTCAGATTCAACTTCAGATTCAAGTTCAGCAGTCTGGGGAATATCCTGTTTGCGCTCGAAATCGTAGTCCCCATCAAGGGATTCGCCTGTGGGGCTCGTAAGTTTTACCAGGAACTTGAATTCCTGCCCAGGGTTTCCAGGTTTTTCAGGGTTTCCGTTCTTAATACCCTTTGAAATAGTCAAACCACCCGGCTTAAGCGTGTTAGCGATAACGGGCAGCTTGCCCTCTTCCCCATCGGGAGAGATCGTTGTCTGGTCGAACGACAAAGTGCCATCACCGTTGTCGTGCACGCTTACGCTATATTTCCATTCCGTCTTATCGTAAACAACCGTTTCGTCATAACCCGCATCGCCTTCATTGGGAATGATTTCCTTAGCCACATACGTATATGTGTGGTCGACATTATTTTGATCATAGGAAATTGAAGGGAACGTCACTGTGCCATCGGCTGCATTTTTCGCGGTGATGGCCTTGCCATCCTTATCGAGCACAGCATTGCCCTGCTCATCGAACAGGCCAAACGTGAACTCGCCATCTTTCAGGTCGCGCGCGGCGAGCGTTTTCCACAAATTGAGCGTCACGCTGCCCGTAGCGTTATAAGCATTTTCGATCTGAGGCACATCGCCACCTTCGTACGTCGGCGTTGCCTTCATGGTGCCATCGCCGTTATCGGCAACTGCAACAGTTACTTTATGCTTACTTGAGTCGTACGCGTATCCCTTCTTCGAGAAGCCGCCGGCAGCCTTCTCGTCATCGCTTGCTTTCTCCCACGTGTCGCCTTTCGCGTTCACGGCATCGGCGGGAACCTTTTCTTGGATGTAATACGTATACGTCTTGCCATCGTCGGAAGTGTTGTACTTAATCAAGCCAAATGCAACAGAACCATCAGCTTTGCACGATGCAGTGCGCAGCACATTGCCGTGCTCGTCGAGAACCTGGAAGCTGAACTGCTTGTTGGCAAGCGTACGACCCGTCAAAACCTTGTTCGCCTTTAGCTGAACAGAGCCAGTTGATTCATAGGTATTTGTTATCGAGGCATTTGCAGTCTGACCCGCATGGATGGTTCCCGACGTATTCGAAGCATCCGCAATAGTGTAGCCATCAGTTTCAACTTCCGAAATAGTATACGAGTCCTCTGACGGTAAGTTCTTAATAGTTGCCGTTTGTCCGTCCTTGAGAGTCAACGTACCACCTGCGGCGATGGTCCCACTGCGCCCATCGCTCGTTGTGTATGCATAATCCCCCGTATCGACTTCATTGTTCTCTTTGGCAAGAGACAGCTTGAAAGTGAATTCCTTACCGGCCGCAGCAGGGGTAGCGCCCTCGATCGTCTTAGCAATTGTCAAATTGCCATAAGGATCGTACTTGTTGGTAATTTCACCATTGTTGCCATAAGCAGCAACGTATCCAGGCACGTAATCTTCCTGAACGGAATAATTAATCTCGGCGCCGTTCTTATATTTATCTAAGCCGTCAAACGAATAAGACCAATTTCCAGAAGCATCCGACTTGACCTGCTGAGTACGAAGCAGGTCGCCACCACGATATAGCTTCAGGGTGATGCTGTCTGGACGAGTATTGGCAGCATTTTCGTTGTCATCCCACGTTTTGCTGACCGAAATAGAAACCTTTTCAGGCGTATGCCTGTTCGTTAAAACAAACTTGAATACACCGTTGTCAACGCTTTTGCTGGCCGACAATGTGTAACCAGGCACTTTGTCTTCAACAAACGTATAATTTATCGGCGTACCTTCGCTATCGACAGGCCAGATATCATGAGACTCGGCAGTCCAGTTGTAGAACCATTTGTTTTCGGCCGAAAGCACTGCGCTTTTACCAGTATCTTTTCCGTTTGCGTACAAATGAACCTTAACGCTATCGGGACGTTTGCCATCTTGGTTGTCGTTGTCCGACCAGGTCTTTGTGGTTTCGAGGCCAAAAGGAAGCAAGCCAACCTTTGTATAATCGTCGTGAATGAGCTGATTGGACGATTCGCTGCCCATCACCGAAACAGTCGTAGCAAGCATGGTTACATTGTTATAAGCGTGTGCGCCGCCTGTAAGGCCCGCCTCCGCTTGACCGTTTTCCAACTTCGAGTCATACCACTGGTTTTCCTCGCCTGGCTTCGCAAGATCACGAACCTTAGGTGCCACCATGTGTATGTAAGAAACGATAGATTCTCCCTTGCCCAGAACAAAATCATTGCCCTGCGTATCTTTGGACGCATCGATAGCGATTGCCGTAATTTCCGACTTTTTGTCGGGGCAAACCGTAGTCCACGTACTCGAATCCCTCAAATTCATATCAGGGTTATTCGTATCATCCAGATTCAAACCGCTCTTAGTTGAATAATAAACAACCGGCTCGATGCCTTTTTGCCGAAGCTGAGACACGTCAACGCGGCTCAACGTTCCTCGCCACTGCGTATCCTGATAGTCGCCCGTACCGGCAGCGGGAACGTAATTCTCCAAATTGTCATACATCACGATACCGCGTGATGAAGTGGCCTCCGTATTCTGCATACGCAGACGATAGGTATACCTACCGTTCTCATAAACATTACGAGGGTAGTCATTATTCATGCCATTATCGAAATAGCCGTCACCATTAACCGAAACGTGCCCCTTAAAACCAGTGACAGCGCTCGTGTCTACAGCAAGATCCGTCTCGCAGTTCGCATACGTAAAGCTGTTCGTATCGCGATTTGGATCGAGATCGGTCATTAGCTCTTCAACACCCGATGTTGCTTTTTCCGAACCGCTGTAGTTCCCCACCGTAGGGTTATCGGGTTCGCCCGAATAGCCCTTGATAGTTCCCAGCTGATCATTGCCGGATTCAAAGGAAATCACGTTGTTAATCGTCTTGCCGTAATCGGTAAGTGAGGTCCAAGCGTACTTGGCATCAAAAGACATAGTGATTACATCGCAATAGCCGGAAAGGTCACCGGTATCATTGAATCGATAACTAAGGGATGGTGAAAGCTTCGCCTTTACCACGAGTAGCGTGCGGCCACTGTTCTTATAATTCTCAATTGTTTGAATGCCTGTAATGGTATCGCTATCACGAACTTTTACGGAATCAGTTATGGGCTCAACTCCCATAGGAAGAAGATCGTAGAACGTTCCTTCGTGTTCGGCTTGAATTGCTCCTGCGCTAACAGCCTGGTTGTAGGAAGTCATATCGGTCAAGTTCGACTGCTCATACACCGTCGTCTGGTAATGAATGTTTACACACGCCTCGCCCTTATCGGACTCGTAGCTCGCCTGATTAGTCTGGCGCACCGCAAGCGACGGCAACGTACCATCCAATCTATCGCGACCAACAGAAGACGCCTGTCCATATTCAGTGCCGTCTTCGCCAGAAGCAGTAAGCGTTACTTTATTAGAGGTTTTTGTTGTAGGTTGATTGCTCTTAGCATAAAGCTCTTCAACCTGAGCCTTAACAGCTTTAGTGGCCTTAAGCGTCATGGTAGGTTGAGCTGAAAGGAAAATGCCATCACGATTCGTGGAAAGCTCAATCTTGTAATCCACGATGCCTTCGGGGAAATTCACCGTTGAAGACGACACCGAAGCGCCGTTTTCTGCAACAGCATTTAAACTGCCGCTGGTCCAATCCAGGGATGCATAACGCACCCAATCTCCGGTTTCGTTTTTCCCGTAGACATAAAGAACGGGAATGCTAGCGGGATCATTATCGTTGACATAGGCATAGGTGCCCGCCTGGATGGAGCTCAAGCTAGACGATTCACCCGTATAGCCAGAACCAGATTGAGAAAACTTCTTATAAACAAGCATGGAAGGCTTGTCCACTTGAACGGATTTGAACTGAAAATCAGCTGCAGACAAACACTTGTCAGCAAAATTAAAATACGTCTCGTCGTCAACAAGTTTTAGGTTTACCGTTTTCTTGTTATAGGAATCGGGATCGTTTTCATTCCCAGCCGGGTCCTTCGTGTTGGGCGCGGTAAAAGAATGGGAAGAAATATTGTAGGAGAGATCGACATTTTCATCTTTACGAAGTTGGTTTAGAGCGTAGCCATAAATGCCCTCTACATCGCCATCGACGAATTTAGTGGAGCTACCATCGCCTCTTTTTTCGATTCCATAAGAGCCTTTAGGAGCCTGAAAAGCCACAGGCGAATAAGTGGTCTCGCCCGTTGCAGAAGCCTCCGTAACAGTACCGTCATCGGCGGAAGTAAGGGCGTACTTCACGTTGTTATCAAGCTCGTACTCATTGTTCACCTGGAAATTAGCCTTCGGGTATGCAACGTAAGCATGGCCGCCGAACGCAGATCCGGGACTAACGTACGTGCCCGTTTGAAGCGTTTGCTCGATGTGATCGGAGCCACCAGCACCATACAGCTTCCCCGAGCTGGAATCGCGATACCCAAGAAGAACTGCTCCTGGAGATTTATCGGTAGAAGCATTTTCCTCGACCTTCATATCAAAGGCCTGATTGCCGGAAATCTGCGCGCTCGTATACCAGTCAACATAGATATAGTCTTTGTCGTTTTCGGGCTTGAGCTCAGCGGGCCACGAGCTAGGCCATTCCTCGCTCAGCATCGTTGCCCACGTGCTCGCGCTTTTTACTTCTTCCTTTGTATCAATGGTGCAGTCAATCTGATTGCTCGATTTAGAGATAGTGTTACCCAAATGAGTGGTTACTTGCACCGTACCCTCAAATGGAGCTGTCTTAACGCCATCAACAATGGTGTGGGGAACAAGGTCTTTCAAAGTGAACTCAAACATAGCCATAGTTGCCGCAGACAGCTTGCGTGTATTGGTCAAAAGATAGCAATCACCCATATCGGTGTAATTGAACAGAGCTCGGGAGTCGGGCGCTTCAGGCACAGAAAGCGACAGCGTGCCCGTTGCCTTGCCATCACGTGTCTCGAATATGGATTTAGGAACCGTTACCTGGATGTCCCCCGCCTCGTAATCATGCTCACCAGAAAGCGCCATATTCAAACGCATACGAACAGAGAACTCATCATCATTGTTAGGGACAAGTGAAAGTTGGCTCTTATTGCCATTGTCGGAAGTGATCCACTCAACGCTAATCCCCTCGATCTTGGAGCCATCAAGTTCACTCGGGATTGCAGCAGCTGCGTCCTTTTCGGAAAGAAGAGACCGAGGAGCGTCGGCAGGGGCGGACGACAGCATATTAGTAAGATCTTCGCGAGAAACGGGATCGACTTCAACTAAATCGAGCTTGGTTAAGTCGGAAAGCAACTGCTCCTCAGACGCAGCACCGCTTCCCTCGGAAGAGGCTGAAGCATTTCCCGGCGAAGCGCTAGAAGACGCCTCCTGCGAACCCTCGGTCTGAACACTGCTCGAAGAAGCACTGGATTGAGTATTTTCGGAAGACGAAGGAGCATCGCCCTGAGCAGCATCGCCAGAGCCAGACGTTGCAGCGTCAGAAGATTCGAGGTGGATTTCGTTGTCAGCAGCAGATGAGTCCGTAGAAGACGGTATATCACGCTGACCCCCCCCGAAAACTCAGCAATTGCCGATGCAGGGGTCAATGAAAGAACAAGACTTGCCGTTACCGCGACGGCAAGAGCCTTATTCAATAGTTTTCCGTTGTTGCGCTTCATTTCGACTCCCCCTCTTGAGAGGTATTTGCCCCTTATGCCATACAAGATACCGCTTTAAGCTGCATCCATTTTTGCTACATGGTTTTCTTCCGCCTTCGTGATCGGGCATAAATCGCCACGCCCGCGATTGCCAAAAGAAGCCCCAGAATAAACGGAAGGACGCGCATGTTCGTTGCATATGCGAGAGCCTCCTGCCCAACCGAAGATCGCTCCAGCTGTTTATCGGTGCGGTGGCCCGTTACCAACAACCGATGATCATTCACCCCGTAAGGCGTGCACGTGATCAGCGTGCATAAATCCCGACCAGGAACAATTGCCAGCGAGTCAACTTCCTCGGGCAACACTACCGAAATGCTCTCGACCTCATAAACGAGCTCCTCGTTCAGCGTATGAACCGCAAAAAGATCGCCCATCTTCATCTGCCGAAGATCATCCAGCATCCTGCTGTTGTACATTCCCGAATGACCGGTAAGCACACAATGGGTGCTTTCTCCACCAACGGGAAGAGACGTTCCTTCAAGGTGCCCAATGCCTGAAGAGAGCGTTTCTTCGGACGTGCCCCGGTAGACGGGCAGCTTGAGGTTCAAGCAAGGAATATCAAGCCATGAGATAACACCGTCTTCGCTCAACGCAAGCTGCTCATTGTACGGAAGCACTGCTTGAGCGGTTAATTCCTGAACATCGCCTGCGAGCTTCGCATTGTATGCGCGAGCCTGAGCAAGAGATTCCTGGATCTTCGCGTCATCGTGAGCATTTACCGAATCGGTCATAGTGCTGATAGCCTGATTGTTTTGCCACGTTTCCGCTAAATCAAAGACAATCGGCGTGATCAATAGGCAAAGCCCAAAGATAATTCCGATTACCTGAAGTACCGGCGGGCGCGACCTCCTTTCGGCTGACTTGGGATTATCCACGGATCATTCCTTCATCGTCCCCTCATTGCGTCGACAGCTTTTACGCGCGGAAACCACAGCGATCGTCGCACTGGCGACAACCGCAAAAGCCAGAAGCGCCAGCAATGCTTTGGCGACAACATCGCCAGTTCTAGAGAAGATCCCGGAAGAGTGCTGACTGTTTTGAACAGAGATAGACATAACTCCCTTGCCAGCATCAACCTGAGTTACTTTTGCGTAATCGGAGGTGGTGAAAACAGACAAGGTGAGCGTGTCTGGGTCTACCGTAATTTCAACCGTAATAGGTCGGTTCAAGCAAGAATATCCTGAAGGAGCAGCCGTTTCGGTGAGTTGGTATTTACCAGGAGCAACTCCAGCAATCCTTAGATATCCCGCATCATCGGTAACACCCGAAACGCAATTTCCCTGAGCATCTTTCAGCTCAAAAGAAGCACCTGGGAGAAGTTTCTGCTCGTCTTGAGCATCGACCTTCGTCAAAGCCAAAACGAGCGAATAAGCCTTCGTAGAGCTGGGCTTAGAAGTTCCCTTTTCGTTGTACGAAGGCGATTGAGAATACTCGATGTGTGCCGAATTGGAGTTCCCCTGCTCGAATCCATAAGAAGCGTTATCGAGATCAAGAGCAGCGCTATATGACAGCACGATCTTACTTCCGCAGCCAGCGTTCGGGACACTCTGCTTCAAGTTATCGAAAGCAACCCGAAGAACACCTTGGTCAAAAGAAACCGTGTATCCACCGGAAAGAATTTGTTCTGACCCCTGGTCGTCAATCAGCGAGACAACCACACTTGCGGAATCGATAACGATACCCTTACTGGGAGTATCAACGAATGCATAGTAATAGGATTCGAAAGCCTCATAGTTCGAGGGGAGCGTTCCCGTTACGCGATAAGCAAGCCGTTGGGAAAAACCCGCTGTTGCCGATTGCCCGAACGAAGCAGAGGCAGCAGAGTTATCACCCCCCGCGAAGGAGGCAACTTCCTTAGACACAGAAGGAAGCGTGGACTTCTCGTTGACCTCAACCAGAGAGCTTCCAATGGTGACCAAAATAGGCTGAGCATCATGGCTCACAAGAAGATACACGCCAGTGCTTAAAGTTACTGTAGTGTCAGTATTGAATTCTTGAACTGCAGCACCGCTGCCGTGGGCCACAACCTGCCTAGACAGGGCAGCTGCGTACGAGCTTGCCTGAGGCCCGTTAACCTGACGGGAAACCTCTTCTGCCATTTCCTGAGCATTAGAAGAAGTAAATGCATCCGCATAGAAATCTGCTGGCATGCAGCCAGCCGTTGAAGCATTGGAAACAGAACCATCAGCATTAACGTCACAAGCAAACAACTTGTACGCCTGATACGAATGAGTTCCTTCCTGCGAAACAACTTTCAACGACCCTGAAGCGGCAAAGGCGGGAGCAGCGCAAACGAAGGAAAGAACAATCGCAGCCACAAACGCTGCCAAGCTCTTTAACCGGCGATATTTCATAATCATTTGAAGCACACTCGCACCACCCATCTTATTCCATGCAACGCCTTGCCTTCATAAGCGGACAAGGCGTTGGTTTAGCGCATTGCGATTTTCAGCAAAACCAGAATTAATTAACTAGTCCTCTTCTCGGCGACGTCTGCTCAAAGACATTGCAGAAACAGCAACAATCACCAGTCCAGCGCCCATGACAAGTGCAATGCCCTGCTCACCGGTCAAAGGCAACTTGATAGCCTTTTCGTTTGCAACCGTTACATTTACCATGCCATGAGCAGTGTTTACGGCAGAACCATCATCGGCATCCAACGTGTTGTTGTCGCTGGTATCAAGACCAGCAATGGCATTGGCATTACCCGCAACGGTAAGTCCCAAATTGGTAAGCGCCTGGGTGTCTGCATCGTATTCAGGGGCAATCGTAAACGTGAAGCTAGAGCTGAGCGGCTTGTACGCAGCATCAGGAGAGCCCGCTGCCGAAGGGGCAGCCACTTCCGTTACGGTATACGTGCCCGCATCAAGACCCGCTACATCAAACGCGCCATCTGCACCGGTCTTAAACTCATGGGCTTGTGGACCAAGAGTGCCATCGGCCTGGACATACCGATCATTGGATTCAGCACCATCGGCTCCGGTAGCCTGAATGGTAAACTTCGCGCCGGCAAGCTTCTGGTTGGTAGCCTTATCGGACTTAACCAAATGCAACTTAAATGCATAATCGCGTGCCGCGGATGAGGTGCTTGTGCCCTTACTATCGGTGTTTGGGTTATTGGAGTACGTAAGTGCAACAGTATTGGAGTTACCCGCACCACCAATAACTGCGGCGGAAGTAAGCTTGGCTCTGTAAGTTACGGTAACGTTGCTGTTGGCATTGATGCCGTCCTTTGCAGCAAACAAATTATCGAAGGCAACCGTCAGCTTATTGTCCGCATAGTGAATATCGGCTTTTGCGGTAACGTCAGTGTTGTCAATGGTGACCTTGACTTCTTTGGTGCTCGTCAACTCGATACCAGCAGAAAGCTCATCGGTAAACGTGTAGCTGTACGTGCTGTAGGTAGCAATGTTGCTAGCAACAGTGCCCGCGAGCTTGTACTCCACAACCTGACCAACCTGAGAATCGGCAACCTTGCCGTATTCGCCTGCCTGGTCGCTCTTGATGGTTTTGTTCACGGTAGGCGTACCGGTTTTGGGAGTGATGGTAAGCGCATTCCCGCCAACTACAGCAAAAATCGGAGAAGTACCAGCATTATCGACGGCACCCTTAGTGGAATTGGAATTCGTAACGAACAGCCAGTAACCGCTTTCGAGGGTGGTTGCCGTACCCGAACCCAACGTTTCCGTAGCAGCCTTTCCGCTCACTGCTACGGCAATCTGATTAGCGATGCTCGAAGCATCTACAATAGTGTGCTGCCGGTGCCAGTTACTTTGCTTGCAATCCATTCAGCAGCAGCCTGAGCGTTGGTGCCGCCAGCGTAAGCAGGGTCGTTTGCAGTAATGACGTCCAAAACTGCGTTCTCAATATCGTCGTTTACCCAGGTGATATTCGAAACGCTTCCATCGTCGTTGTTCGTGGCATTGAACAGCTTAAACGCGTTATAGGAAAGCGCGTTTGCGTCGGTTTCCGTAGCTGTTTTGCTGATGGTGACCTCGCCCGCATATGCCGTCGAGGCACCAACCATCATGCTACCGCCACAAAGAGAAGCCGCCAGCAATCCTGCAAGGGCAACCTTGGAAGCATTCGTTTGCAGTGAAACCATCTTGTACATCAATTCCCCCTCTTTTTCCCCTCTTTTAGGAATGGAATCGAATTGTTTCAAACTATGTTATTATAACATAAATAAAACCAAAATTGCTCATGTAATAGCAGGTCGATATCTCGCGCCAGTATGCGCCCGACGTCAAATCGAAGCTCGGTCAGCCTGATCGGATTGGAGGAAGACGACCTCGTGTTCAGCATATATGCGCAAGGGCGCGTCCGCGCGCAAGCAAGAGCCCGCTCTCAACACCGCCCGTCGAAAGGGAACGCTCCGCTCTCGGCGGGGAAGCCGCTTCTGTGGAAAAGGTGGTCCAAGGTGTAGCACACCCAGAAGTCCTTCTCGACAACGGCCGGCGCAAGCGCCATCCTCTGCGCGGCGGCCTCGAAGACCAGTCTGCGCTCGCCGGTCGAGACCCTAGCTATCCTGTCCATGCTTCGCCTCCCATATCTTCTTCGCGGCGTCGGCAACCCAGGAGGTGAGTCCCGCCGAATCTTTCAGGAACGCGCCGGCCTGCTCTTCCGTGAGGTTGCGCGCGAGCGTTCTGATTTCCTCGTCGCCCACGTTCTCGCGCCCGAGCGCCTTGAGGGCCTGCACGATGGTGCAGGTGATCTGCGAGCAGTCGAGCAGGTCGCGGTTGGCGCGGTGTCGGAGCTCGATATCGTACGGCCCGTACTCGTAGCGCTTGTACGGACCGCTGCTGACGTAGACGAGCTTTGCGGGCACCTGCGTGTCGAGGCCCAGCACATTGAGCGCCGCGTCGCCGGACGGTGCGACGATCCACTTGTTGGCACGGGCGACGGCGCGCACGACCTCGTCGGCGCTGGCCGGCACCTCGGTGCCCATGAGCGCGCTGCGCTCCGGCGCGTAGTAGACGCCGCGGATGGCGCGGGCGATCCCTCCCTTTGCATGCAAGCGCCCGAGCGCGTTGGCAGCATTGCGACGGCCTGCGACGTCTGAGAAGTCGGCGGCTGTGAAGGCCCTGCCGGCGCCGAAGCTCTCTATGCGCTTAGCGATGGCCTCTGCTTCTGTCATAGGTTCCTCCTTTTTGATGAAAATAGTAGATACCTTTTTCATCAAATTGCCTCTGATTGCCTTGGTCGCCCACGCATCGCGCCTGCAGTCCCTCGCCGCGCCGTCACGCGCGCGTGCGCCCGGAAGCGGTTGCGCCTCCCAATCGCGGCCCAGGATTATCACCGAGACATCCCGAAGAAATCGTCGCTTGGCCCTTTCTTGCGCGTTGCACGCCTTCCGGGCGGCGGGGCCTCGCTGATCAGATTGTCTGCTTGCTATCAGCCCCGTCGTCGCCAGGGGGCGCGCGGTGAATCGATGCGGCGGGCGCACAAAAGCAAATGAAGGCTAAAGACATCCATTCAAGAACAGCCGCACGCAGGCGGGTATCGAAAGGAGGCATTGCCCTCCTAGAATGTCCTCTCTTCCTGCATGAACTCGGGAATGTTGGCATGGATGATGCCATCGCGCTGCTGGATGGGGTCGCTTCGCGTCAGCAGGTACTTGGGATAGTTGTCCCTGATCTGTTGGAACGGACGGTATTCGCGCTCTTCCGTTGCCCGGTCGGCCATGATGGTCATGGCAACCTGAACGTATGCATAGCCCATCTGGGGGTTCCTGAGGATGAAGTCGCATTCCAGCTTCCCGATGCGCCCGACGCTGACTTTGCAACCCTGTGCGCGAGCGTAGCGATAGACGATGTTCTCCAGTACGGGCCCGTAGTTGATGCGGTTGTCGGTGTTGAGGGCGAAGTAGAAGCTCAGGTCCGCCAGGTAGTACTTTTGCTCGCCCCGCAGCGATTTTCGCGACTTCAGGTCGAAGCGGGCGCACTTGCTGACGATCTTCGCGTCTTCGAGGATCTGGAGGTATCGCGCGAGCGTCTCACGCTTGACCTTCACGCCCTGCTTGCTCTCGAGGTCCGATTGGATGTTCGCAAGCGACGTGGTGGCGCCGAAGTTGTTGATGATGTAATCGCGCACCTGGTTGAACACGGAGACGTTCTTGATCTTCACGCGCCTGCGGATGTCTTTCTCGAAGATCTCCTGAATTACCGCGGCGACGTAGGCGCGTTTATCGGCAAGCCGGGGGTAATCCATCGCTTTCGGGAAGCCGCCCTCGAGAATGTAGGCATCGAATTCTGCGACCGGGTTCGGATTCACAGGCAATCCCAAGAAGCGCTTCATCTGGCAATACTCGCCGAAGTCCAGCGTCTGCATCTCGAATTCGATGTAGCGCCCGGTTAGCTTCGTGGCCAGTTCGCCCGAGAGCAGGTAGGAGTTTGAGCCGGTGATGAAGATGGAGAAGCCGCCTTCGGTGCGGAACTCGTTGAGCACGTCTTCGAAGCCCTCGACGTTTTGCACCTCGTCGATAAAGAGGTACTTCGTACCCGAGATAGCGAGCAGGGGCTCGACGAGGGCCTCGAGTTGCCCCAGGGTCTTAACTGACCGATATCCGTATCGGTCTAGGTCGAAAAAGATGATGTGCTCGTCATCGACGCCTTCTGCCCTCAGCTCTTCGGCGATGCACTGCATGAGGCAGGACTTGCCGCAGCGGCGGACGCCGGTGATGACTTTGATCATCCCGTCGTCATGGTAGAAGCCGCGAATCTTCTTCAGGTAGTTCTCTCTAGGGAACAAACGCATACTGGCTCCAATCTTCATTGGAGCCAGTATATCAAATTAGAAGTTTGTTGAGGTATTCTTTATCGCATAAACGATTTATGCCCCCATAACTAAGGAATTTTCTATTCCCACTCGATGGTGTCGGTTCTGCCGTCCCGTCACTTCAGTTGCACCCAGTTTTCGGTGCCGTCCGGAGCCGAGTGCCGCCAAGTAACACCGTGTCGTGTTTCGTCGGCTTCGGGGACAAAAGTCGGGGCAACCTCAAAAACCTTTTTCAAACTCAGGGCTTTGAGTTTTTGTTTTTGTCCCAAAGAACGCAGCGGGGCACCATGGGGGCTCGATAGCGCTGAAAACGTCGCGCGACTTCGCCGAGGCACACCGCACCATCTATGTCTACACCCGCGACAAGGAAATCGAGCTCGAGGTTTTCGCCGTGGACGTGGTGGACGCGAACTCGGAGGGCAAGCGCACCGACTTCGCCGATACGGCGGAGCTCGACGCCTACCTCGGGGGCAAATTGTCCCAGACGGGCAACTCCCGCACCGTCGTCTTTGCCACATACTCAGCTGACAACTGAATCTAGGTCCATAATGCTGTACACCGACGACGCTTTTCGCGCAGATAATGACCGATGGTTAAATCACTGATAGAGACCAAATCCATCGGTGAGATAATGGCCTTTGATTGCAAATGGGAAAGGCAGGGACGATGGGCTTCTTCGATAAAGGCTTCGACCCAATAAAAGAGGCGCAGAAAGCTGCGGCCGCTGCAGGAAAAGAAATCGCAAGCGCTGTCGAGCAGGCATCGAATGCCGCTCAAAGCGCCGCCGATCAGACGGGATGGGCCATCGGGGACATTGCAGATAAGGCAAAAGGTGCCGTTCAGAGCATTGGGGATGCGATCAAGGACGGTCCAGAGCCGAAGAACTTCAAATACAACACTGAGTTTGTCGATGAGCAAGACGCTGACGCATCGACCCAATCTCAAAGTCCAGCTCCCGAACATATGGCGAAAATGCTCGGCGGTGTAGCTGAGGGAGCCGCAAATGCCGCGAGCGCTGCGGTCACCGGTGCTCAAGGCGCTGTCGCCGCCGTCGCAGGCAAAGCGGGAGAAATCGCCGACGGGATCAAGCAAGGCGTCGAGAATGCAAGGGCGAAAGAACCAGATGAGTACGAGCTCGCCGTCATCGAATACAACCAAGCCTATACAGATCTGGAGTCGGGAGGGATCGAACTCTACCAGTCCAGGCTGAGGAGCATCGACCTGCTGGACCTCATTACCGACCTGGTGAACTCAATCGCGAACACGCCGAAGTCGTTTGTGGAGGATATCGAGGAGGTGTCCCACAAGAAGCGAAGCTTCAAGGAGTCGGAGTCCTTCGCCCGCGAAGAGCTGGACTCGGCGCGGAAATCGGCGGCCAGCGCCGGCGCCGGCGTCGCAGCGGGCATGGCCGTTGCCAGCATAGCCCCATCCGCCGCCATGTGGGTTGCCACAACTTTCGGCACCGCCTCCACGGGCGCCGCGATCTCCACGCTGTCGGGCGCTGCCGCGACGAACGCGGCGATGGCCTGGCTCGGCGGAGGCGCATTAGCCGCCGGAGGAGGCGGGATGGCCGCCGGCAGCGCTTTCCTGGCAATGGCCGGCCCCATCGGATGGGGCGTCGCAGGCGCCACGTTGCTGACCTCCATCGCGCTTTTCGTGAAAAAACAGCACAAGATTGCTGGGGAAAAGCATGAGGAGCTCTTGTCGGTAAAGAGAAACACCGAGGCTCTTAGGGAGACGTCTGCAGCGATCGGGGCGCTCAGGACAAAGACCGATGCCCTTCGTGAAGAGTTGTCCGGGTCCTTCATGTCCTCATGCCGCCTGCATGGCGCCGACTACCTTTCCATCTCCGACGACGAGAAACTGGCCTTGGGCTCCTTGGTAAACAACGCGAAGTCCCTGGGCAGCCTCATCGTCGAGAGGGTGGCAACCCGGGACGGTGAATAGCCATGAAAGCAGAAAAGGTACTCAAGAGCTCCCAGGAGCAGGCCGTCGCCGCATGGATCGGCTTGATCAACCAGATGAGAATCGACGACCTAATCGAGAATCTTAACCGCCAAGACCAGAACCTCGATTCCGCAATGGAGTCCATGAACTGGGCGCTCGGGAAGATCGAGGGCCTCGTCGTTGCGAACAGAGGCGGCAACAAGGGCGTCCATGGGTTCATCGCCGAGGTGGCCGAATGCGGGCTGGAGAACGCGCAGAGCCTCGTCCATGGCGATAAACCGGCAATGGAATGGGTTAATGACAACGGACCCGCCGACCTTTTGCGCAACGGCGTCGAGATACAGGTCAAGTTCGTGAACGCCGGCGGCAAGTTCTCCCTGGACGCCGTGGCCGCCCATTTGCAGAAGTACCCCGATTTCCTCGACAAAGACGGCATCTACCAGATTCCGAAGGACCATCTCGACGCGGTGCGCTCCCTGTACGAGATGCCAAAGGAGGAAGCGGCCAAGCTGGCGTCCTCGACCGGCGGCCCGTCCTACTCAACCTGGAAGAGCATCCATGAGTTCTTCGACTCAAGCGGGTTCAGCATCGATGATCTCGAAGCCTCCAAATTCAAGTACTCGGAGGTCCAGAAGAACGCTATCGACGACAAGATGACCGAGGAGAAGAGCAGGCTCGCAGACGAGAGCGAGCGAATAAAGAGAGACATCTACGAGGAACACAAGCCCACGCCCCAAGAGGGCACGAAGGCCGCAGCGGCTGGCGCCGTTCTAGAAGCGGGAACGGCATTCGCCATTTCAATGAAGCGTCATCTCAAGAACGGAAAGCGCATCGGCGACTTGACCCAGGACGACTGGGAGGAAATCGCAAAAGATTCCGGCATGGGACTCGTCAAAGGCGGGGTTCGCGGTGGAGCTGTTTATTGGCTGAACAACTACACGGCTACGCCCTCATCTATTGCAAGCGCGCTGGTCACGGCATCATTCGGCGTCGCAGAATGCGCTTACAGGTTCCGCAGCGGCAAGCTTACGGAGATCGAGTTTATAGAAAGCTCAGAAATCGCGTGTCTCGATGCGTCTGTGAGCGCGTTCTCGAGCTTCGTGGGCCAGGCCATCATTCCAGTCCCGGTTCTGGGTACCCTCGTCGGCAACGCCGTAGGCACGACCGTGTACGAATTGGGAAAGGATTTCTATAACAAACGAGAGGCGGAGCTGCTCGCACACTATGCCCAGGAATTGAAGGTCCTCGATACTGAGCTCGATGGCGAATACGCCGCATGCATCAGCGGCCTTCGTGAGAATATGAGCGCATACATCAGCCTTCTCGAGAAGGCTTTCTCCCCGAATGTCGCAATGGCTTTTTCCGGCTCCGTTGAGTTGGCGGCAAGCCTTAACGTCCCGGACGGCGAAATCCTGCACACGCGCGAAGAAGTCGATGATTTCTTCCTGAATTAGAATCAGTCAGGTTAAAGAAACAACGGCCGAGCGAAACCCAATCGCTCGGCCGTTTGCCGTCTAGAACGGATGAATCTCCTGCACTACCATCATGCTCGCAACAGCGAATGCTTGCCTAGGCAGGCAAACGACAATCGCCTACATCACCCACTTGAACACGGCGCGGAACAGCCAGACGAAAAAGCCCAGCGTGGCCTTAAGCGCCGCCTTGAGGAACCTACCAAGCCTCTTCATCGACGTCACCCCAATCTTCCTTGACCTTGCGGGCGCCCTCGTCGGCGCCCTCTTCCTTCTCTTCCGCGAGCATCCTCGCTAGTTCGTCCGGCACGCCCGTGACCTCCGCCCCCCCCAGAGCGCGCTGCAGGTCCCTTATCTGCGATTTCAGCGATTTTGAGGGAGGGTCCACGTGCTCGCGGTAGCAAGCGCAAATTGCAGCTGCATCACATAGATAGCCCCGCACCCGGGCGAACGCCTCGTCCTCGCCGCGCCTTGGCTGAGTTGTCGGCGACGTGCACGCCCAGGGCGTCGAGGATGCCGAGGAACTCCGCCTCGTCGCGCGCCGTGGTCTTGGCGAGCGCGACGCGGGCGCGGATGTCGCCGACCCACGAGTAGCCGCCCGAGCGCATGATCTCCTTCTCGGCTCGGCCCAGGTAGACGTTCCTGCGGCTCCTGGGCCGGGCCGCGCCTGCCCGTCCACGCGCCTTCGACGGCGATTCGGGCGCCCGGTCGTTGGAAAGCCCCGACAGCCCGCGCTCGCGCGCCATGTCCTAAAGGTCGCGGTTGAGGTCCTCGGGGTGCTTGGTCTGCATGCGGTAGCCGGTGCGGAGGTTGGCGTTGTTCACGACGATGTGCGCGTGCGGTATGCCTCGGACGTTGTCGTCGTGGTACGCGATGGCGTGCTCGCGCAGCGCCGCCAGGTCGATGTCGTCGCCGGGGTCCTGCGAGAGCACGAAGTGCCTGAACGTGCGCGCGGGCTCTCCACGCCAGGAGGCGTGCTGGCCCTGAGGTCGATAAGCCAGAGGTGCGCCGAGCGCATCGGGGACGCCGCGCGAATCCTGGAGGCGCAGAACGAGGTTCTCTACGCCGAGGAGCGGGCAAACGCCAAATCTCGCGAAAACGAGCGATGAGGACCAAACGAAAGCGGCCATCCAAGCCCGATCAGGGCGTCTTTCGCCGTCCGCGCTCATATAAAGCCTGGGCATCGGCTGTCCTCGCATTCCCAGTGCCACTGCGTGCCGCCGCGTTATAATGCTGCAAACGCATTTGTATTGCATTTCGAGCGATGGGAGCGCAGATGCCCGACAGCTACAAGGAGCTCATCAAGAGCAACCCCGACGAGACCGAGATCAGGAGCTTCCTGGTGAACGGCGACCAGGTCTCCGTGACCCTGCGCATCCCCGACACCCTGCGCGATGCGGCGAAGGAGGAGGCGGCCCTGCGGGGCATGAGCTTCTCCGCCTTCGTGCGCACCTGCATGATCGAAGAGCTCGCGAAGAAGGGGGCATAAAGGCGTGAAGTCGCTAAACAACGTCGGCGCCGAGCGCCTGGGAGACGCCCTCGGCGAATCCATCGACGACGGCGCGAAACTGTCGATAATCAGCTCGTATTTCACCGTGTTCGCCTACGGGGAGCTCAAAGAGGAGCTCTCCAAGGTCGACGAGGTGCGCTTCCTGTTCAGCGAGCCCACCTTCATCAAGCGTATGGCCGACTCGAAGGAGCCGCGCGAGTTCGAGGTAGCCCGCCGCGCGCGCGAGGTCGGCGTCGGCGGCTCGGGGCTCGAGCTCACGCTGCGCAACAACCTCAACCAGCGCGCGCTCGCCCGAGAATGCGCCGAATGGATCCGCGAGAGGGGCGTCTTCAAGTCCGCCAAGACGTCCGGCGCCATCCAGCCGGGCGGCACCTACGTGGTGGAGAACCCCTCCGGCGACGATCACGCCTTCATGGGCTTCGCCGCGAACTTCACGCAGGAGGGCCTCGGCTACGAGCGCCGTCCGGGAACCGTGACCTGCGTGAGCCATTTCGAGAACGCGACCGAGGCCGTCGGCCTCAAGATGATGTTCGAGTCGGTCTGGGACAACCCTGCCATGGTCGAGGAGGTCACCGCGCAGGTGGCCGCCCAGGTCGAGACGCTCTACCGCGAGAACCCGCCCGAGTTCGTGTACTTCCTCACGCTCTACCACCTGTTCCGCGACTTCATGGAGGACGACGAGGACAACGGCATCCGCCCCGGCCTCAAGTTCGAGGAGTCCGTGGTCTGGAGCAAGCTCTACGACTTCCAGAAGGACGCCGTCGTGGGCGCCATCCGCAAGCTGGAGAAGTACAAGGGCTGCATCATCGCCGACTCGGTGGGCCTGGGCAAGACCTACGAGGCGCTCGCCGTCATGAAGTACTACCAGGAGCGCAACGACCGCATCCTCGTGCTGTGCCCGAAGCGCCTGCGGGACAACTGGACCCTGTGGACGCAGGACAACGACGACCGCAACCCGCTGGCCGACGACCGCTTCAGCTACACGGTGCTCAACCACACCGACCTGTCGCGCTACCACGGCATGAGCGGCGAGGTGGACCTCGAGCACCTGCGCTGGGGCCACTTCGACCTCCTCGTCATCGACGAGAGCCACAACTTCAGGAACAAGAGCACCGACGCGGACAAGACCGACCGCTACACGCGCCTCATCGAGGACGTCATCAAGTCGGGCCAGCGCACGAAGGTGCTCATGCTCTCTGCCACCCCGGTGAACAACCGCCTGCTCGACCTGCGAAACCAGATCGAGCTCATCACCGAGGGAGACGACGCGTACCTCGCCGATACCGATGGCATCCCGTCGATCACCCACGTGACGCGCGTCGCCCAGCAGAGGTTCAACGAGTGGAGCAAGCTCTCCGACTCCGAGCGCACGACCGAGAGCTTCGTGAACGCGGTGAACGCCGACTACTTCAAGCTGCTCGACGTGCTGACCATCGCGCGCAGCCGCAAGCACATCACGAAGTACTACGGCGCCGCGAGCGGTACCTTCCCGGCGCGCCGGCCGCCCCTGTCGTTTCAGACGCCCATTGACCTAGAAGGCGAGCTGCCGCCGATTGCCGTGCTCAACGACATGATCGCCCAGCTCACGTTCGCCCAGTACCAGGTGCTCTCCTACGTGCGCGCCGACCAGCGCCGCAAGTACGAGGACCGCTACGGGGACACGTGGGGCAAGGACTTCGAGAGCCAGGTCCACCGCACGACGGCGGTGGCCAACCTCATGCGCGTCAACGTCCTCAAGCGCATGGAGTCCTCCGTGAACAGCTTCCGCATCACGCTGCGACGAATCCTCGACGGCTGCGTCGACCTGCGCGCGAGGCTCGACGCCGACGCGTCGGGGGTCGCCTACGGCACCGAGGGCCTCGAGGACGGGTTCGACGACGACGATGCCGAGGAGTTCGAGGCCGGCGGCAAGGTGCGAGTCGACCTGCGAGACGTCGACGCCCTGCGCCTGGGCCAGGACCTCGACTTCGACATCCAGGTGCTCCGGGCCCTGCTAACCTATGCCGACGCGGTGACGCCCGAGCGCGACGCCAAGCTCGTGAAGCTGCGCGACTTCATCGCGGGCAAGGTCAGCGAGCCGTACAACCCCGGCAACCGCAAGGTGCTGGTGTTCAGCGCGTTCGCCGACACGACGGCGTACCTTTTCGAGCAGCTGGCGCCCTGGCTGAAGCGCGAGCTCGGAATCGAGTGCGCCGAGGTGGCGGGCAGCTCCAACCGGACCTACTCGCTGAAGCTTCCCAGGACCACCTTCGAGAACATCCTCGCGAGGTTCTCTCCCGTCTCAAAGGAGCTGCCGGAGAGCCAGCGGGAGCTCGGCGAGATCGACGTCGTCTTCGCGACGGACTGCATCTCCGAGGGCCAGAACCTGCAGGACTGCGACTGCCTGGTGAACTACGACATCCACTGGAACCCCGTGCGTATCATCCAGCGCTTCGGCCGCATCGACCGCCTGGGATCGAAGAACTCCCAGATCCAGCTGGTCAACTTCTGGCCGGACATCGCGCTCGACGAGTACATCCAGCTCGAGGGCCGCGTGAAGGGGCGCATGGCGCTGCTCGACGCGTCGGCAACCGGCGAGGAGAACGTGCTGGAGGCCAAGGGCAATGGAGAGATGAACGACCTCAAGTACCGTCGCCGGCAGCTCCAGCAGCTCAAGAGCGAGGTGCTCGACCTCGAGGACATCTCGGGCGGCATCTCGATCACGGACTTCGCCTTCGACGACTTCCGCGTGGAGCTCCAGCGCTACGCCAAGGAGCATCCCGGCGCGTTGGAGAACTCGCCGGCGGGACTGCACGCCGTGGCCCCCATCCCCGACGAGCTTCGCAGCGACGTGAAGCCAGGCGTGGTCTTCTGCCTCAAGCAGAACGACGAGGGCAACGATCCCAGGGACACGAACCCTGTCTTCCCGTACTACGTGGTGTACGTGTCGGCCGACGGCGAGGTCATGACGAAGCACACCCAGCCCAAGCCGGCGCTCGACATCATGCGCGCCGTCTGCTCTGGGCATCCCGAGCCCATCGCTAAGCTGTGCCGCGAGTTCAACCGCGAGACCCGCGACGGGACGAGGATGGACGCCTACACCGACCTGCTTGACGATGTCGTTGCGGCCATCACCGGAACGCAGCAGGACAAAGGCATCGAGAGCCTGTTCAGCCTGGGAGAGGTCGGCAGCGGCACCGTCATGGGCTTCAACGACTACTCGTTGGTATGTTTCGCGGTGCTGCGATGAGCGGCATCGACTGGAACGGAATCCTGCGCCTGCCCGAAGCGGCGCTCGCGGGATGCCGCCGCATTCCCAAGACGGTGCTCGTCAAGCAGGCCATGCTCACCAAGACCGAGCAGAAGAGGCTCGACAAGGTCGCGCGCCTCGAGCACTTCGCCACGGTCCAGAAGTCCACGACGCGCATCCCGCCGTACGAGGACGACGAGCGCAACGTGCAGAGCGTCGTCTTCCTCCGTTGCGAGATGACAGCCGGGACCATGGCGGTGGCCGAGGTGGCGGAGCTCGTGCACAAGTGCTTCCCGAACCCGACGGTGCTCCTGGTCGAGGCGGGCGGCTGCGCGTGCATATCGGTCGCCCTCACGCGGAGGAGCCAGGCCGAGCAGGGCGCGACGGTCGTCGACCGAGTCGAGTCGACGGGCGCGTTCGATCCTGGCCGTTCAGAATACGCGGACTTCCTAGGCGCGCTGGCATTCGGGCGGCTCTCGCAGGGCGACCTCTGGGAGTACCTGGTCGACCTGTCGCGCACCGTAGCGCTGTCCCGCGCGATTGGCGGCCTGGGGTTCTACCCCGTATGCCCCGCTCGAGACCGGGAAAAGCTGATCGCCCTCACGTCGCGCTACGATGAGATGGGAGCCTCCGTCAAGCGGCTGAAGGAGCAGCGGCGGTCGAAGGACATAACGCTCAACGAGTCCGCGAAGCTGAGGATGGAAATGAAGGAAGAGGAGCGACGCCTGAGGGCGGTCGCCGATGAGATAAAGGAGATCTGCAATGGCCGTTCTAGATGAGTATATTTTGCGAGCGGCGCGCCTTTTGAGTGATGCTGCAGATGAGGATGTTGATGCGCTCTGCCGTGAAATCATGCAGGTCTTCGACCTCGACTACA